>Ga0190360_1001112_pt1 | contig 14149 bp, 14 predicted proteins | sample 48721834_MG_FD_161271 | JGI IMG/M metagenome (GOLD analysis project Ga0190360, IMG submission 161271) | Hydrothermal vent microbial mat bacterial communities from Southern Trench, Guaymas Basin, Mexico - 4872-18-3-4_MG | ecosystem: Environmental > Aquatic > Marine > Hydrothermal vents >... | reverse complement strand
CGTATAAAATTGTCCAGTTAACTTGTACAAGATAAAGTCAGAGACAAGAAGAAACTTATGCGTTTTTCTATATATTTCGGGTTTATTATCCTTGAACCATAATATTTTAGTTGCTGAGAAATAAGGATCAATGGTTAATCCGGTTGTCTCATATATTTTTTCAACTCCAATTTTCTTCTTTATGAATTCTACTTGTTTAGTTGTCCTTCTATCTTGCCATACTATTGCATTATGCAATGGATTACCGGCTTTATCTATAGGCACTATTGTTTCACGTTGGTTAGTTATAGAAAGGCTCACGATCTCCGTTTTATCTATCCCACTCTTTTTTAATGCCTTTTCTATTGTTTCTTTGATGGCATTCCACCAGATATTAGCATCTTGTTCCACGTAAGAAGGCACGGGATAATAACTTTCCCATTCCTGATAATCACTGGAAATAATTGCTCCTGTAAGGTCAAAAATGTAAGTCCTACAACCGGTGGTGCCCAAATCTAATGCAGATATATAAGTCATTATTTTTCACCTTAAAAAGATTGAATATAGTATTGTAATTAATATAGTTTAATGTTTAATAAAAATCACGATTTTTCGTTAATATTTGTATAAGTTAATGTCCAAGTTATAAATTTAATTATTTCACTTTCAAAAAAGATCTCATTACATGTCTAATGCTAATATAAATATTTCAAATTATTAATAATAAAAGTCATTAAAATAAAAGAAGTATTTTGATTTATTAGGAAATTTAAAAATATCTACGTGATTATTTCTATATCTTTTAATATTTTTCCATGATCGAAAGCAAGAGAGAGCTCTCTTAAATTTTCTTTTGGAAATGCTAATAAGTCATATTTTTCTAATACTTTATTAATCAACCTTCCATCTTTAATAGAAATTTTTGCTTTAAATAATAGCGATTTAGCATATCCTCGTGGATCTTCTTCTTTTCGTTTAAATATTTTCATTTTTTCGAGAGAAATTACATTCATTTTCAAATTTTCCTTTAAAAATTTTATCGCATATCTACTTGCGTGTTTCTGTTTCTCAACATGAAGATTTGGCAATTCGTAATAATCTTGATATGGAGGATATTTTCTTTTTGATAATATTATATTATCATTTAAATCTTCCATGATAAAAATAATTTCATTGTTTGTTTCTCTATTTTTCATCACTAAACGTACGCGTGCATAAAATATAATTGTCGTGATTAAAATGCATCCAATTATTATGGCTACGATTCCATTCAATAATCGCGTTCCCACATCTGATGCTTGCAAATTAAATGTGGCTATTATAGCACTAATTAAATCAACCAAAATCCCAGCACCAAATAAAAGATTGAGGAAAATTAATCCCCTTTCAGTTCTTTGTTGCATTTCTTTATTTATTTTTTGATACAAATCTTGTATAGCATCGAAAATGCCATTAAATTTTACATTTATTCTTTCAACGATATTCGCAATTTCAAACTCGTTTAATAAATGTTTTAGAACTTTTGTGTAATGTTCACGACGATTATAATCTAATTCATTATACATGATGCTTAATTTTGTTTGAATTAACCCCCTTAATAACCTTAAATTTTGAATTTCTCTTTCAATAATCTTGAGATTTTTCAATGTTTCTGCTTGGATCTTTAAGAATAGTAAATCAAGAGATTGGTTAATTGATCTTAGTGCAAATTGAATAGCACGAATTCTTGGTGTAGGACCTAACACGTATTTTTTCATGTAGGAGCTAAAAAACATTTCATAATTTTGTTTAGCCATATATATAAATCCAGAATTTCTTTTTATATAATGAAGTTCTGATAATCTATTAGATAAATTGTTCTCAACTCTTCTTTCATATAATTCTTCTGAATAATCTTCCCATTGGCCTGAGTAAATTACTACCCAGTTTGCAATTATCTTCTTATATTTATAAATATTTTCCTTAGTCCACTCAATATTCTTTCCCTTAATTTCATCAGATGTTACAAAAATGTATATTGGGCTCTCTAAATCCAAACATATTCCTTCATTTTTTTCTGAATTATCATAAATTCTCAATCTTGGCAAAATTAAAAATGGGATTTGCTGGATGAGTAAGGGCGTTATTTTCTTCTTTTGAGAAGGATCTTTTCTAAAATATTCAATCTCAAATTGGAAAAATCCGAGAGTATCGTATTTTTTTTCTGAATTTTCATCTTTATATGGGAAATCCTCTAGATAAGGAATCCATTCGCAACTCAGACTAATATTTTTGGCAAGATGTAATATCTCCTCTTTAATTTCCTTTTTTTGAATTTCTTTACCAGATAAGTCTTGTAAATAATTTTTTAAATCATTTTCTATTTCTTTCGCTATCTCTTGTCCATCAACTTTTAAGCTATTAATAAATGCGCTTAAATACCAAAATTCCTCCTTATAAATAAAATTAAATTCTTCTTGGTTCATTTTTAATGGTAGTCTTTCTTTTTTAAAAATAATAAAAATAAAATAATTAGGCTTAATATATTTTTTTAAAGTAGTTGGAATTTAAAAATTTCAATTCAAAAGTTCAAAATAATTAATGCTCGTCATACTTTTTTTTATTTCATTTTTTTATATCCACATGTAGGACATATTAACTTACCAAATCCAATTTTGTAATCCTTTATTTCAGTCATTACAGAATTGCAAATGGGACACCTAGCTTCAAAAGCAGGAAACCATTGTCCTTTAACGTTTGGCAATGCTTTTAAATATTCAACGAATTTTAATTTAATTACAGATTGTTTATTTAACGAGGTTATTTTAGCCTCTTCTACAATTGATTTTCCTTTTGGATAAAATATTATTAAAAATTTTATTTTATTGGGTTGATTTAACAATGAAAGTGTTTTCATGATGGCTTTAGCACCATATCTTGAAAATAATTTTCCCAATTCTGGAGGAGCTAATCCCACCAAAATGCCCTTATTAGAATTAGGATTTACCATTTTTTGGAAGAGAAATTGAAACATCCTTCCTTCAAGATCTATTGCCCATATAAAGCTCCAATCATAAATTTTATAATCTTCATTATCCGGTCCAATGATTCTCTTGATGCTTTTAAAAGAAGAATAATGAGCATAATTTTGCAAGTTATAGGCAAGATCTTGGAAAAATTTTGGTTCTATAATAGGAAAGGTTTTAAATATCGATTTTAAAGACAATAATTTGACTTGAGTTAATCTCTTTTCTTTTGATAACTCATTAAAATCAAATAAATAGATTGTAAATAAATTTCTATTCTTCATTATTTAGAATAGTACAATCTGATCTTAATAAATTAATTCTCTTTTTATAAAAAGAATTTTTAAAAACAATTTTACATAATTTTTCATCATGGCAAAATTTAAAATCATAATAAAGAAAAATTGCTATTTTTGCGAGAAATTAGTTGATTGGTTAAAAGACAAGGATATCGATTATCAAGTATTGGATTATCAGGACCCAAACGATTTTAGCGACCCAATCATGAAAAATCCAACTTTTAATAGTTTATACTGTGATATGGGTGCTTGCGTTGAAGGAATCCCATTAATTGTAAAGGATGACAAGGAATTTTATTATACAGAAATATGGAACCTCGTAAAAAATGAACTAATAGAAGAAAAAGCGAAAGAAATTTTTGAACTTTAGATTTTTTTTTCAATTTCTTTTTATCTTTTAAAAAAAATGATGAAATTAATTTTTTTGTTTTAAATATTTGTTAAAATTCTTTACTCGTATTAAACCTAAAAGATATTATTCTTCGCGATTAGAACTGGCATTTGCTATTTTTTGATCAAAATTTTTATTAGATTTGTTTTTATTAAATTAAACAATCTCTCAACTTGTTAAATCTATTTTTTTAAATCATTTGAAAATTAAAATTAAAGTTAAATGATTAAATCTTTTAACAAAAGAATTACTTCTTTTATTTAAAAATAAGAAGTTGATTAAAACATGATTTATGATAATTTTATTTCAGAAGAAAATAAGAAATTTCGTGAAGAGGTCCGACAGTTTGTAAAAAATGCTGTACCCCCTTCTTTATTAAAAAAATTGGATAAAGATGAAATTCAATATCCTAAAGAGTGGATAAAAGCTTTAGCAAAAGAAAATCTAATTGGTATCAGGTTCCCCGTGGAATATGGTGGACGTGGTTTAAATTGGGAAAGTGAAATAATTGCTCAAGAAGAAGTTGGTGTTTTAGGAAGCTCATTAGCGTGCTTGTTTTCCTTGCCAAGCATTTGTGGGGAAGCTCTAAACATGTTTGGGACAGAAGAACAAAAAGAAAAGTACTTGAAACCGATGTGTGAGGGAAAAAAATGCACTGCTGAAGCTCTGACAGAACCAAGAGGAGGATCGGATTTTTTTGGTGCTACTTGTACTGCCGTTAAAGATGGAGATTATTACATCTTAAATGGAGAAAAAAGGTTTGTTGTTGGTGCTGAAGGAGCAGATTTCTTCTTAGTTTATGCAAAAACAAATGTAGATCCTAAAGCAGATCCTCATACCGCTTTAAGCTTATTTATTGTAGACAGAACAAAAGGAGTCAATGTAGAATATCTTTATGGTTTATTAGGGACGAGAGGTGGTGGTGCTGGAAGGATAAAATTTAAAGACGTAATAATTCCTGAGGAAAACATTATAGGAAAAGAAGGTGATGGTGGAAGAATTTTCTATCAAATGATGATTCCAGAACGTTTAACGACGGCTTCTGGTTTCATCGGTTTGGCGAGAGCTGCATTGCACGTGGCAACCAAATATAGCACGCGAAGGAAAGCTTTTGGCCAAACGATAAATAAATTTCAAGCTGTAAGTTTCATGATCGCTGATAGTATTACATTACTGGATGCAGCCAGAGCCATAGTTTATTGTACGGCTAAATCCATCGATGCAGGGGCTCCACCTTCCTTGCAAAGGAGATTAGTGTCCGAATCAAAAAAATTTTCAACTGAGGCTAGTTGGAAAGTTATCAACAATGCAATGCAAGTTTTAGCTGGAATTGGATATACAACAGTTTATCCCATCGAGAAATTGTTAAGAGATTCAAGGATTGGAATGATTTGGACTGGAACTAATGAAATAATGTCTCTAATCATTCAACATGAATACTATAAAGAGATTCTAAGTGAGAAATGGACTGGAAGGGATGTAGAAAAGGATGCTATAGACGCAGAACACGAAGAAGAAAAACATTACGGTTGAAAATATTATCTATACATACCATTCATAATATTTTTTTAAATGAAAAATAAAGATTAATCTATTTTTTATAAATTAAATGCTCATTTAAGTTAAATTCAATATTTTAATTTAGATTTAAAAATTAATGAGAATTTTAGATTTTAAATTTAAACGTTAAATTTCGTCATTTTTTTTAGAGATGAAGGATTTTTTTCTTTAAATGGAAATTTGGATTATTTTAATTTCATTTGGAATAGTTTTTTTAGGGGAATTAGGAGATAAAACCCAATTAATCGTGTTTAACTTAGCCTTGAAATATAAGGAATATTATAAGTTAGGATTAGGAATTACAATAGGATTAGGATTAATTGTAACATTAGGAGTCTTAATTGGAACAATTCTAATTAAAATAATTCCCCTATCATTTTTGACTCTCATCTCTGGCATTATCTTTATTATTTTAGGGATTTTAGGCTTTTTCAAGTTAAAAAAACTTTATATTGAAAGAGATGGTATGAATTCAAAAGGGATAAATAAAATTAGTTCAAATGATAATGATTCTGAAATGGAAAAAAGGTTAAAAAAATTAAAAGATAAACCATTCTTAATTGGATTCTTGTTTATTATCATGATGGAGTTGGGGGATAAAACACAAATTTTAACAATTACTCTTTCTTCTCTTTATAATTCTTTTTTTGAAGTGTGGTTGGGAGCTTTTTTTGCCCTGGTTAGCATTGCATGGCTTGGAATTTTTATAGGGTCGTATATTGCGAAAAAAATACCAAAGATTTACTTGCAATTAATATCATCTTTAATCTTCATGATTGTTGGATTAATAGTTTTAATATCCTTAATTTAAGGGGCTTTAATTTCATTTTAAAGAAAATAAATGGTAAAAAATCTTATTAAATTAAAAATATTAGATTGTTAATTTTACTATTTCTTTTTATCCTGTTTTGATAAGTACCTAATTTTCACTAAAAGATCACGAAGTTCCATCTTATCGTTTTCAGCAGTTACATATTTCTTTTTGACTCCTTCTTCAAATGGAACTGGTACGATTTGATTTCCTTGTAAAGCCACCATGTATCCAAATTTTCCTTCTAGAATTAGTTTCATCGCTCTTAACCCAAATCTTAGACCTAAAATTCTATCAAATGAATTTGGAGTGCCCGCACGCATTGTATGACCTAAAACCACGCTGCGACATTCGAATTCTACTCCATTTTCGTGAAAATGGCGCTTTAAATCTTCTCTCAGATTTAATTCATCGATAATTATTTTGGAAATGTTTAATTTAGCCAATAATGGATTTCCAAATTCATCTTTAGGCAATTTTTCAAGAGTTTCTTTTGAGATTGTTTTAAAATCCCTTTCAAGTGATTCTTGTTTAGGATAAGCACCTTCTGAAACGGCAATAATATGATATTCATAACCAGATTTAACTCTATGTTTTAATACTTCCACTATATCCTTTTCGAAATCAAATGGAGTTTCTGGAATTAGTATGATGTCTGCTCCTGAAGAAATTCCACTATAAAGGGTCAAGAACCCGGCATCTCTGCCCATAACTTCTACTACAAAGACTCTTTGGTGAGATCTAGCTGTTGTTGTTAGATTATCCATAGTATTAGATGCGAGTTGTACTGCACTCCAAAAACCGAAAGTATAGTGGGTGCCCGCCAAGTCATTATCTATTGTCTTAGGAACACCAACAATCTTAGCGCCGGCATATTTATGCATTAAATTTGCAACGCCCAGAGTATCATCTCCTCCAATTGCAACTAATGCATCAATTCCAATCTCATCAAATTTTCTTGTTAATTCCTTTGCTCTCTCTTTCTTAGAGGTTGCTCCTTTAAATGGATTGGTCCTGCTCGTATATAATATCGTTCCACCTATCGTGTGCAGATCATCATGTTCTGCTATGTCTAAAGGAATTGTTAGATTTTCAAGAAATCCTTTCCAACCCTTCAAAATCCCAATACACTCGATTCCAACATCATAAGCTTTCAACATTATTCCATAAATGACAGAATTTAGTCCAGGGCAATCCCCTCCTCCAGTAAGAATCCCAATTTTTTTGATTTCCATAAAAACCACTTTTTATTTTTAATTTTTCATTCTTGTATAAACCATTTTCTAAAAGATTTAAGATCTAATTTACAAGCGAATTCATGAATCCTTATTATTAAATTTTATAAATTTAAATTTGGTTTCATCAATGGGAATGATATAACTCCCGCCACCTATATCAATTAATCTGATTGTAAAATTAAGTTTTCCTTTCATCGCTAACTCTACTTTATTTAATAAATCTTTTATTTTTTCCTTTTCTGGATCATTTTCAGAAAGATCATTGAGATATATAGAAGTAGCACGCTTGAATCTATCTAATATTCCCTCAATATTAGTATAATAAAATTCTGCACTAGGTCCTGGTTGTACTTCCAATCCTAATTCTGGGATTTCCAATTTTCCCACTGGTGACCTGTATATTTTGGATCTTAAATCTTTTTCACTTGTTACTTTTAACTCCATAATGCCTGGTTCTATTCTCGTTGTAAGCGGAATTACATCATTCGTTCGAAAATTACATTTATTGCATTCAAATTTAATTATCAGCATTTTATCGCCATCTGGCAAGTTATATACCGTTTTATATAACCTAATAGTTCCTTCCTTGCAAGAAGGACATTGATATTCATATTTCTCATTATCATTAGGTTTATTTCCTTGCATTTAAGGTTTTCTCACCTGATTACATTCCATAGATGATAAATTTGAGCATAAATTCCAAATATCAATCATTTACAATATATCGACATCCTTAGGAGTTTAATTTTAAAAGATTTTGAATTCTAGATTTTCACAGCATTAAAATTTTTGCTTTATACATTCAAGACACTTCATAACTTTATTTTGATTTTTAAGAGAATTTGAATAAGATTTCATAAAAAAGAAAAAATTTTTTTAAAAAAGGAAAAAATACAACTTATTAAACATTTGAGGAAATTTTTAATTTACTGCAGTTTTTGTCTCAATTGTCATGCATTTTTAAAATATTTATAAGTTGGATTATACTTAATATCTCATTCTCATAAAAAAGGTTAAGTCAATGGAATTAATAAAAAAGAAAAAAGGCTATTGTTATGACTAACGAAAAAATTATTGAAATAACTTTTCACGGGCGTGGTGGTCAAACAGCCGTGACTGCTAGTCAATTATTGGCTGAATTGGCTTATGAAGAAGGTTTTAAGGATGCCATATCAATTCCTTTAATAGGAGCCGAAAGGCGCGGGGCTCCAATCCAAGCATACACAAAATTATCAAAGAAAAAGACAATAAAAACCTATGATAGCGTCAAAAACCCTGATTTCATTTTAATTTTTGACGATTCTTTATTAGAAATCCCTAAAGTCCAAGATACTATTAAAGAGGGTGCTATTCTTGTAATTAATAGTAAAGATCCTAATTCGATAAAGAAATTTACGAAAAATAATAAGACTTTCATAATTGATGCTACTGGAATTTGTATCAAGAGGGGTTTAATGCATGCTAGCGGTCCTATTTTAAATGTTCCAATGTTGGGAGCATTTGGAAAAGTATCTGGGTTCTATAGCATAAATACTATAGAAAAAGTCATGAAAAGAGTATTTGGAGAGGATAAACTCGAAATCAATCTAAATGTAGCCCGTGATGCTTATAATGCAGTTAAGGAGGTATGAAAATGTCAGAAGAATGTTCAGAAAAATGGAAATCCATAAATTTGCCAAAAGATAAACGTCCAAAGGTTCAAGAGTACAAAAATTGGAAGGAACTTCCACCCATTCCAATATCTCTACCGATAGAGGGAAGTATTGGACGAACAGGAGATTGGAGAACCTTTCGTCCAATAATTAAAGATGGTTGTACAAAATGCGGGATTTGTTGGATGTATTGCCCTGAAGGCGTAATTTCCAGAGAAGATGATGGATCATTCAAAATAGATTTAGATTATTGTAAGGGTTGTGGAATTTGTGCTAAAGAATGCCCATCAAATCAAATTGAAATGGTAAGAGAGAGTGATGTGAAAAATGGTTGAATCAAAAGGAGATTTTATTCAAAAACAAGAAACACTAATCATTAAAGGAAATGAAGCTGCAGCATATGCAGCAAAATCTGCTAGGGTTCAAGTTATTAGTGCTTATCCAATTACACCTCAGACTACTGTAGTTGAAAAGTTATCCGAGTTCGTTGATAATGGGCTCATGCCAGGCACGCAATACATTAGAGTAGAATCCGAACATAGTGTTTTAGCATCTATAATTGGTGCTAGTAAAGCAGGAACTAGAACATTCACAGCTACATCTGGTCAAGGGTTATTTTACATGCATGAAATGCTACATTGGGCTGCTGGAGCAAGATTGCCAATAGTAATGTCCATTGCATCTAGAGGTCCAGCACCCCCTTGGAACATTTGGGCAGATTTTTCTGATGTAATAAGTCAAAGGGATACTGGATGGATGTGTTCATTTTGTTCTTCGCATCAGGAAATTTATGATGAAATATTAATGTCATACAAAATTAGCGAAGATCCAGAAGTATTATTACCAAAATTCGTTGCTTATGGAGGATTTATCTTATCACACACTTCTAAACCGGTAATGATCGAAGATCAAGAAAAAGTTGATGGATATCTACCACCATTACCAGATGAAAAAGGTTGGTCGCATATTTGGATTGATCCTGAAAGACCAATGATGTTTGGAAATTTAATCATGCCTTCTGGATTTTATTATGAGTTTAGGTTAAAAATTCATGATGCTCATGTAAGAGCAAAAGAAAAAATCAAGAAAGCATCCCAAGAATTTAAAAAAACTTTTGGACGAGATTATGGAAATGGTTTAATACAAGAATATAAAATGGATGATGCAAACGTAGGAGTAATCCTTTATGGAGATTTAGCATTGCAGATGGAACAAGCTGTTGATGAAGTGAGAGAGGAGGGTTATAAAGTTGGCACCGTCAAATTGAGATACTTTCGTCCATTTCCTACCGAGGATGTGATTAAAATAGCAAAAAAAGTTAAAGTACTTGGTGTAATCGATCGAGCAACTGCTTTTGGCTCTCCAACGGGAGGACCATTAAGTTGTGAAATAAAGACTGTATTACATGGAATCGATAATACGGCACAAATAATTCCAATAATAAATGGTTTAGGAGGGAGAGAAGTTTCTTTAGAACAACAAAAAGAACAATTAAAAAATTTAGTACAATTTAATGAAACGGGGGAACTTCCAAAAGAATTAATCCACGGAACGTTATGGGATGGTTTATTGGAGGTGAAATAAAATGGTCAAGTTGAAAGAAGCATTAGAAAAGTGCCAAGAAGAATTTTTTCTTCCAGGCAATTCGTGCTGTGCTGGTTGTGGATTGGAAATCTCTCTTAGATGGGCAATGAAGGCATTAGGACCTAAAACTGCCCTTGTTACACCTGCCTCTTGTCTCAACGTTGTCGTTGGACTGTGGCCTAAAACGGCCCCAAACTTTCCATTCACAAACATGGCATTTGCTGCTGGAGCTGCCGCTGCAACTGGATTTGATGCAGCATTCAAGGCAAAAGCTCATAGATTCCCGGGAAGGGGATGGGATGAAATAACATCCTTAGTTTTTGCTGGAGATGGTGGTACGGCAGATATTGGAATTCAAGGATTAAGTGGGGCAGCAGAAAGAAATTCCAATATCATATACTGCTGTTATGATAATGAAGCTTATATGAATACTGGAATCCAGAGATCTTCCAGCACGCCTCACGGAGCAAAAACTACGACGACTGTTAAGGGAAAAGAGAGGTATAAGAAAAATCTTCCTGCAATAATGGCTGCACATGAAATTCCCTATGTTGCAACATGCAGTGTAAGCGAACCTTTAGACCTTTATGAAAAATTTAAAAAAGCTAAATCAATCAAAGGTTGCAAATACATTCACATTTTAGCACCTTGCCCACCAGGTTGGGGTTATAATAGTGATGAAACAATTGAGTTAGCAAGGTTAGCAGTTAAAACTGGAATGTGGGTTTTATATGAAATTGAGAATGGTAAGATGAAACTTTCCAAACCAAGTTCATTATTGCTCGATCCTTCTAAAAGAACTCCCGTAATAGAATACTTATCGCGACAAAAACGTTTTGCTCATTTATCGGAAAAGAAACTCATTGAGATCCAAGAAAAAGTCGATCAATATTGGAAATTAATAGAATCTCAACTCAAATGTCAAGATTTAGCTTTTAAACATGAATAAAATACCTTGTTTAAAGAAATCAAAAAAATTTTTTATAAACACAATATTTTTTTGGAGATTTATATATAATGGTTTTGGGATATCTTCAAATTTTTAAAAACATGTATCAATCTTCTTAAACCAAATTTTTGATAAGAATGGGCTTTTTAGTAAGACTTGCTGGAAAGGAAGAAAAAGATGTCAAATTTTTTCTTGAAATAGCAATAGATTATATCATCGAGGGAAAAGTCATAGCATTTCCTACTAATTCAGTTTATGGAATTGGTGGAGATCCTTGTAACATTGACGTGATAAATAGAATATATGATATAAAATTTAGAGATAAGTCTAAAGGATTATTAATTTTGGTTGCAGATAAAGAAGAGGCTGAAAAAGTAGCAATCTTCAATCCAATAGCTGAAAGATTGGCTGAAAAATATTGGCCAGGACAATTAACTTTAATATTAAATAAAAGAGAAGGTGATTTCCTACCCCCTGAATTGACAGCATTTAGAGAAACCATCGGAATTCGAGTACCTGAGAATCCTATCATCTTAAAACTCTTGAAATTATTGAAATCTAAAGGTCGCTTTGGAGGGTTAATAGGCACATCTGCCAATTATTCCGGCGAACCTCCCGCAATTAGTGGAGATGATGTGGTTAACAAATTATTAAGTCCGATTGATTTAATATTGGATGGTGGAAAGTCAAAATCAAAAATTCCTACCACAATAGTGGATTGCACTTCTGATAAAGTTAAATTCTTAAGAATTGGCTTAATAAGTGAAGAAGAAATAAGAGAATATTTAAACCTTGAAAATCAAGAAGAAATTGGTGATAATGATGAATAATTTCAACCTTTTAATCTCCACTTATAGATTCAATGAAATTCACGCTAAATCGGAGTCATGGTTCATATTATTAATGTGTGGAGATAAATATCCTATTATCTCTCAATTAGAATATTCCGGACTTTTAACAGCTTTTACAATTCTTAATAATAGAAAAGTAATTTCAAAAGTAAGAAAATTAATGAAAAAAAAAGAAAATTTGTTCCATCAAGTATTAAAGATCGTGCCAATTGATTACGTGTGTGAAACTGATTTAGAATTAATTAAATTGATTGTAAAGAATAATTATAAAAACTTCATAGCTCCAAAAGAGACCTTCAAAATCGATTTAAAGAGGAGAAACAACAATAAAGTTGATAGAGATAAGTTTATAAAAATTATTGCAGAAGAGGTAAAAAATCCAGTCGATTTATCGCATCCAGATAAAATAATAAGGATAGAAGTTTTAGGAAATGTTAGTGGGATATCATTTTTAAAACCTACAGATATAATAAGCTTTAAAGACCAAGTAAATGTCATTGATTAAACTTTATTTTTTCTAAACTTAAAAGGACCATTTTTTCGCATATTAGATCATTTAACGCCGAATAAAGTTCATTTATATTAGCATTAAGTAAATTTCCTTCTTTTACATTAGCATCTCTTGTTTTGAGCACGGAAAAAAGCTGTTCATCTGAAACTTCAAAATAATCCTTCACGGTTATTAATTTTTTGAGTGATTTATTCAGTAAAGAGGTATTTTCTACAGCAAGATGAAGATTAATTGATAAAATGTCTATAATTTTTTCAATATTATTAATTGGGCTAATCACCAAACATTCAATGGATTTTTTATTTATAATTTCGTCGTTAAGCCCAAAATCTTCTAATGCATTTTTTATTTGTCTTTTTCCGGATAAATATAATAAATATTCTAAATTTTTCTTGGATGATATATTAAATTTAAGTTTAAATGCTTTTTCAGAAAAATAACAAGCATTATACACGTGTTCAACGTTCAAGACTTTTTCAGGGTTAAAGAACTGAATTGTAGAATTCTTATATTGAAATTGAACCTTGTCTACAATGTCCAATAATTCATTTAATCTTAGATCATTACTTTCTAATCTTATTGATGCCAATCCAATAAAGTATTCGAGTGATAAATCTTCATTTTTAAAGTGTTTTATGTTCATAATGGAACTCTCCAATTTAACCAATTTGGTAATGAAATAATATTAATCCTGATGAAAATAAATAACAAGAATAAAACAAGGATATACGCAATGAATAACCAATCTTTCAAGTTGAATTTGATTGTGAAATAATAGGTCCTTTCTTTATAACTTCCAAAAGCCCTAGATTCTAAAGCTTCAGCAACATTATAAGCCCTTCTGATTGAACATATTATTAATGGGACCAGTAGAGGGAATAAATTTTTTATTTTATTAATCAAACCTTTTTTTTGCATTTCATATCCCCGACTTTGTTGAGCATCGATGATGTTTTGTGCTTCAATTGCTATTGTGGGAACAAATCTAAATGCTAATGAGAAAGAAAAGGCAAATTCATATGGAATTTTCATCGAAATCATTGATAAAGTTAATTCATTAGGATCCACGGTAAGAAAAAATAATGAAAATGCAGAAATCATTATGCATATTCTTAGAATCATTGCAATTGCAAAGTCTAAAGATAAAAAAAGGGTATTTAAAATTATGATAAAGAGAAATAAGAAAGATAAGCCCTTGATGCTTTTAGCCCACATTTTCAAGATTTTTCCAGAAATCAAAAGAGGAAGAAGACTTAGCAATATAATTAAAAGAGGGACGATTTCCGTGAATAATAATGCATTTATCGTGTAAATTAGAG
>Ga0190360_1001108_pt1 | contig 14165 bp, 26 predicted proteins | sample 48721834_MG_FD_161271 | JGI IMG/M metagenome (GOLD analysis project Ga0190360, IMG submission 161271) | Hydrothermal vent microbial mat bacterial communities from Southern Trench, Guaymas Basin, Mexico - 4872-18-3-4_MG | ecosystem: Environmental > Aquatic > Marine > Hydrothermal vents >... | reverse complement strand
GATGTTGATAGGGCTTTAGAACATGAGATAATCAACTTTTTTGCGGAGTGGCGGGCAGATGGTAAGACAAAGCATGCTATAAACGGGTACATCAGGAAACTAAACAGATACCTAGAGTTCAGGGGGATGGAGTTCAGACTGAAGTGCTACAAGGAGGTGAAGGGAAACAGACCGATCATAATCCTGAGTGATGATGAAGTAAGAAGGATCCTCACTGTGAGGTGGGTAAGGCCAGACGTAGATCACAGGAACAGGTGCATGGTGCACCTGCTTTTTGCCACAGGTATAAGAATCGGTGAGCTAGTGAATCTAAACTGGTCAGATTTCTACTACAACAACAATCTGAAGAAGTGGATGGTGAAGGTGAGGAGGGGGAAGTGGGAGAAGTCTAGAGAGATTCCAGTACCCCCTCGCATCATGAAGATGCTTGAGGAGTACAAGCAGGTCCGACTACGGACCGATCCGAATGCGGTCTTCACCACACCCAGGGGAAGAATCTCGTACGGCTTCGCAAGAAATGTTATGAGAGAAGTGGGGGAGAGGGCTGGAGTTCCCTTCCATGCTCACCTGGCCAGACACTGGAGAGCAGTACGGTGGTACAAGTCTGGGGTATCTCTCAAGACGATAATGTCCCTGCTGGGTCATGAGTCTCTAAAGACAACTCAGGTGTATCTTGACATGCTCCAGCAGGGAGAGCTCCTCAATGAGGTTGAGAAGGAAACGTTCTTCGGGTCATGGCAGGAGGGGGGTGCAAATCCATCCGCTAAGGTGTTCGCCTTTATAAATGGAAAGGAGGTGAAAGAATGAAGCCAGATGTGAAAAAAAAGGGTGCGAATTCTCCGAACCGTGCTAGTGAACAAGCGCAGAGGGGGGGAACCGCAGATCAGACAGCGAAGATTCCGTTCAGAGCGAAGGATAGAAATGCACTATTACGAGAGTGGTACAGGTCTGGCCACTGGTGGAAGCCTTCTGACGAGGAACTGATCCTATTCTTAGAGAATGAAATTTGAGGGGTGTAATGACAATGTCATTACAATGTATTGACATTTTCCGACTCTCAGAGTCGGAAAAGAAGCGCTGGAGGTGATGCCATGAAGAAGACACTCCAGAGGGCCAGGGACATACTAAGAAAGAGGGGGGAGTTCCCGGCCACGGTGGAGCGCTTCATCAAGGGTGGCGGTATGGGGTTCTATCGTGACGCCTGGGGGATCATAGACGCAATATCGCTATGCAGGGATGGAACGATCAGGTTCATCCAGGTGTTCAGCGCAGTTGGTACTGGTTGCGATTTCAGTAGGCACATGGAGAAGCTAGAGGCATCATGGCCACAAGTCCAGGCAATGCTCAGGAACCCACGGGCCACAGTGGAGTTCTGGGGATGGAGAGGAAAACAGAAGACTCAGCGGAGGGGATACTTTCTGGTCTGGCGGTGGATAAATCCAGAGGAGCCGCCAATCAAGTTGAGAGTCTTCACAGATGGTAGGGAGGAGATAATCCATGCGAGGGAGATGTCGAGTAGCTTTATACGCCAGGGTGAGCACGGAGGAACAGAAGACGGACAACCAGCTCATGAGGCTACGTGAGGCGTGCAAGGCACGGGGCTGGGAGATCGCTGGGGAGTACACAGACGTGATAAGCGGGGTTAAACAGAGCCGTCCAGCTCTTGACAGGCTAATGCAGGATGCAAGGGCCGGGAAGTTCAACACAGTAATGGTGACTAAAATTGACAGGCTGGGCAGATCTCTCATCCACTTCCTGCAGCTCACCCATGAGTTTGAGCGTATGGGTGTGGACATCGTAGCGATTGACCAGCCAATTGATACTGGTGGACCCACTGGAAAGCTCATCTGGGCGATCCTGGGAGCTGTAGCTGAGTTTGAACGGGAACTCATCAGTGAGCGGACCAGGGCGGGTCTCCAGAGAGCTAGAGCGGAGGGGAAACGGATAGGAAGGAAACCTCTGCCAGATGATGTGAAGAGGAGGGCGGTAGAGCTCAGGATGGAGGGGCTGAGCTATCAGGAGATCGGAAGGATGTTGGGGATCTCAAAGAGGAGCGTGATAAGGGCATGTCAAAATGCGGGCCTAACCGGTGCAAAAACGCCCCCTCCTCGGAAGGCGGTTCCGCAATAGGAAAACAGGGGTAAATCGTGAGGGTGCGAAAACGAGGGTTTTAGCACCTCTTCTTTTATATGCTAAGCAGCTTATCCTTACCCATGAAAAAGCGCATCTACAACCCCGTCACCGGGAAGTACTATGAAGTCTCAGAACCTCCTCCATCTCCCCCTAAAGGCTCAATTAAGGGCCTATGGAACTACCACAGGAGGGGAAGAAGCCGGGGCACGAGGTCCTGAACCATTACGGGTTCTCCGTTCCCCATTCTGCACCCGTTTCGCACCACCCGAAAAGCTTCGGGTTTACTCATGACGCACAAAAAGGGGCAGATGTCGCTTGATGTACCGCCTCACACCATCATAATCAAGCCCCGTGAGCCTCTCAAGCAGCTTCTCTAACCTCACATTGAAGTCAAAACTGCTGATCGAATAAGTATCGTAAGGCAACCCTTCCGGAAGCACATACACAGATCTAACCGATCCGGGGGTGTACCATACACCCCTCCCAGGACGCTGCATCTCAAGGATCCCTACCCCCTGCATAGCAAGTGAACGTAGATAGGGCGGAATGGATCCCTCACTCTGCTGGTCTATCCACACCATAGCCATTCTCAGTTTCCTGCTGATCTTCGCAAGGTTCAGCGCATAGAATATGTTCCGATTAGACGCATGCCCCAGCGCAGTCGTTGCGAATAACCCAGCCTCGTCAAGAATCAGCATCTTCTTCTGCTCCCAGTGCTCCACTGCCTCCCTCAGTAGCCCCTCAGCGGAGATCACCAATACGTACCCATCAACCTCCTGCTCCAACGGAATGTTTGAAAGTACCACCCAACCCTTTGCCAGCGCATGCCTGGCTAACACCATAGCCGTGTAGCTCTTCCCAGTTCCAGGATGCCCCGTGATTGCCAGGAGAGTCCCCGGACGTATCGCAGAAAAGATCTCTCCAACCTCTCCAGCATCAAACCCCAGGGGCGTCAGGAGACCAAGACGTGTGAGTGGATCACTCTCGTCATATAGCTCTTCATACCGCTCTAACATCACGTTCCGGACCATCCTCCTGGCCATACTCCTCAGCTCCTCCTCCTGCTCAGCCGCCTCAAGGAGATCTATCATGTCTGGGTCCAGTACCTCAAGCGCAGCCTCACCATACCTGTCCTTCAGCCTCGTGGCAAGCTGCCGTGATAACAGTAGCTGCTTATCCCTGCTCTCCTGCTTCATTCTCTCCCCCCTGCTCAGGTGGAGGTTCCTGCCTGGCCCTCTTCAGCTTAATAGGTCTCCTCGCCCTGCTCCTAACCTCCCCACCCTTCTCTTCAATCAGACGGAAGGCTCCAAGGAGCCTGAGAGCCTCCCTCCTCGCCCTGATCTTAGTCGCATACTTCCACTCAGCGAGCTCAGAGAGTAGATGTGGATACTCCTCCCTCAGACGTAAGAACAGATCACGGTTCACGTAGAAGTCCAGCCCTCCCAGTCCCTTCAGCGGTGGCCCCTTTATCACCCTCCCCTCTGTGTCTATCTCATCGGCTATCAGAATCCCACCCATCCAGACCGGGTTATCAAGCTCCCAGTCCTCTAACGAGTATATCTCATATACCCTGGCCTCGTTCTTCTCAATGTCCGCCACCACCACAGGAGTCGCCTTCCCGGTCAGATACTTACGTGCATAGAAAAGCCATATCGGAGCCGTTATGAGGCCCAGGAGCATGTACTTCCCCGCAACAGCATAAGAGATTGCGAAAATGAAGAAGATTGCAAGGATCTTAAGGAACTGCTTAAGACGTGGCCATATAATCGTCCAGAAAGCCCCATGCTTGACATGATACTCAACCCTCTCCTCTTTCGTCCTCGCCTCCATCTTCTGCCCTCCTATGCAGGATATACCTGCTGCGCTCCCTTCAACCTTAAGATGTACTTCATAAGCGGGAACGAAGTAAATATCGCTAACACTACACCCCACATGACCGCTCCAGCAGTCTTCCACCGTATCTGCTGAATGTAATACTTGCTCACCTCTATCAAATCCTTCCTCGGCCTCTCAACCACCCCAGAAGAATAGGACTGGTGTATGACAGTGTAGGACCTCCGCCATTCGTACTCCCCTACAACCACACGGATGTCTGCCTCTGTGCCATTTACCTGGAGGTCCACCCTCTCCCACCCAGAGACATTTCCCCCCCATACATGTATCCCATTCACCTCTACATACACCGTGCTGTTATTCGCCACTACGTAGATGTGCACGTTCTCATACAGTGTTGAGCCCTCGCCAGAGAGCGCTATCGCCGATCCTGGAAGCGTTGACGTGATTATTATCAGAGGGCCCCCTGGGGCGTCAGGGGCCCCCTCTCCCCCAGGGCAGAAGTGGAGGAGCGTGAGCGAAAACAACGCCAGGAGGAGAACAAAATAGAACCTCATCGCCTCCCCCTCCTTCTGCCCTGGGATCCTCTCGACCTCCGGGACCTGTGCCTCGTGGTGGTGCGTCTGGAGCGTCGTGAAGAACGGGAGTGCCGGGGCCTGTGGTACTTCCCACGTATATACACACCCCCACCCTTCCCCTTGATGCCGTGGATGTGAATGTACGCCAGCCACTTCCGATATGCCTCACGGCTCTTGAAGTGCGGCCTTCTTCTCCTTCTCTTCACCATCTCCTTCGCCTCCTCCTGCGCCACGCTCTTGTTGGGTTCCAAAGTGGAGTAGAAGCTACCGCTGCAAGAATGCACATAGCACCCACCAGACCAGCAGAGACCTTGAGTATATTGAGATGGTTCCATATCGTGTTGTCATGTACCACTACCGTCTCGCCGTTCTCTGTCTCATACACTCCTCCCTCTGCTGGCTTCTTGAACAGAGCACAAAACGTAACAGAGTCGGTGGCTTTCGCTATTCTGCCAGTATTTCTTATCTTTATGTGTGGGTACCCTGTCGCATAGTTCGCTAATGTCTGAAGCTCGTCAGTCGTATAGGTGTGATGGTACCACACTCCACTCTGCACTGCTGCTGAGTCAATAGATGCTGTGAAAAGTAGCGTGAGAGATGTCCCGTCTGACGTGTAGATATAATAGTACAGTGTCGTGGACTGAGCGGTGTCGACGTTTGGGGAACAGATATAGAATGAGAAGAAGTAATACTCTGATGACAATATTGTACTGATGGCGATTCCGTATGTGCATTCAATACTAGTCGGATCCGAAGCAAGGGATGAGTGCGTCTCTGTCTCGAAAATGTCAACTGAGTTGTATGTGACTGGTATGTAGTAGTTACTACCTGTATACACTAGAACTTTATCGTTGTCTGTACCAAGAGATTTGGCCCAGATGTCTCCACTCTCGTGCGCATCCCAGTACTCCCACTCATCAGTATAGTTCCCAGCTTCAGCCAACCACTCAGTGAAGTTCTGTACCTGTACACCAGTCTGAAACTCTGCACTGACTGGCTGAGGCTCTGTCTGCGATATGTATATCCTGTCAGGCAGTTCTGATATGTACCACGTGGATGATATTAGCACCAATGCGAATACCAGGACCCACAGATTCACTCTCGCTCCCATCTTCACCTCCTCCTTCTCGTTTTGCGGTCTATCCATCTCATCGTCCTGCTCATGCTCATCCTCTCTGTAGAGTACACAGCAAGAAGTATTAGACCTCCCCCCAGGATCCCCAAGGTGGTGCTGCCGGAGACATATGAGATCTCACGGGTGTACGTGGCGTTGAGGATGATCACACCTGGAGCGGGTGTGCCTGGAGCGTGAAGAATGTCAATCATCACAACCACAGATGAGTTGGTCTGCTCAGCTATTGTATTGAGCACCATCCCCAGGTCGAATGTGAAGCTAACATTTACCACTGTGGCATCGTCACCCACCTGCTTAAGTGATGTCAGAGGGTCCAGAGCTCCATCGGAATAGTACCCGCTACCCTGGAGCTGTACGAATATATCAGATGCTGCCGTGAGCTGGAGGGTGAATGAAAGACTCTTAACATTACGGTTGTACACGTCCAGATACTCTAGAGGAAAGAGGATCCATACCTTGGTCTCATTGAAGTACCCAGCCACTTCATAATATTCGGTGAAGTTCCCAAGGTCATACACCACTCCATCCGTTACCTCAGCCCTCCCTGCAATGTGTGTGACCTTGTCAAAAGCTAACATATCCCTCCAGGGACATGTACCCACCCACGGCTCCTCATAGGCGTTCAGTGGCGTTATCTCCTCCACCTTCTCCTCAGCCACGTAACCCCTCACCTGGGCGACAAGTGCAAACGTCATAATGATCACTGATATTGCTACTATGAGGGATCCCAGGCTCGCAACGCTCACTCTCGCCACGTTATCGCCTCCTGAACAGTGAGGACAGCCCAGCGGTCCCTATCGCTATCAGGATTGTCCCTGCAAACTCCCTAATCGCCTCGATGGGACTCATGTCGGATGTGCTTGTCGCTGTAGCGATGATCGTCTCAAGCGTGCCGGTCAGAGCTAACCCCACCAGCAGCACCCCGGACATCAGCAAGGCCATCTTCCAGCGTGATACCTGCCTCATCTCATCACCAGAACGGAATCAGGTCTATCACCACTCTCAGGAACTTCCAGAGGAAGAGTATCGTGATCGCTGCGAGGGCTATGCCTATCGGTAGGACGTAGCTAAGTGGACCGGTAGCGAAGAAGTGGAGCACTCTCCTCGCAGCCTCGACTATTACGTGGACGGTATACTCTATCAAGGCGGTGATGGAGTCTATGAGCTTCCCAATTGCCTTCTCAAATCCTTCCCAAATCTGGTCGCCCACATCAGTTATCTCTGCCTCTACCCCTCCTAGGCTAATCAGTACCAGCGCCATCACAGAGAGGTAGAGGCAGGGCACAACTCGACCCCCCCTACCTTATGAGCCTGATCGGGCGGTTGCGCTGCCATGACCAGACTGCATTGTATGTCCAGACCAGCCCAATGGCGACTAGACCGGCAATGAAGAGATAACCGCCATAGCCCAAAACACCTGACATTGAGAGCTTGACTATCGTCAGCGTGTTTGTCACAGAGGCGATCACAGTCCCTATAATCCCTGTGATACCTGCGATTATGGTCGCAAGGATCCCATTCGGTTTTGAACTGCTGAATAGTCCGTAGAACGCCAGACCAACAACGCTGAACAATCCAAACATCAATAAAAGTCCGTCCATCATCTCACCTCCTTATATCAACCCCCTAAGGGGATCCCAGCTTGTGGTGCTCGCAAGTGCGATCAGTATGAAGAGTACCCCACCAGCGTAGAGGATGCTGTTGATAAGTGTGGTGTGTTTTATCACCAGCCCCTCAGGCTTCACCAGCTCAACCGTTATGTTGTGAGTTCCCGGCTGGATCGGTGTGAACACGAGCTTGCAGTAGTCAACATCACCCAACTTGTCCATCACTTTTGTGTAATCTATTGCGTCATAAGTGAGTACAACCGTGCTGTTGGTTGATACATCCGCACTGGTAATGAGGTATTCATCTGAACCGTCCACAGCGTATAACTTCACCTCTGTAGCGTTGATCACTCCAAACTTCAACCTGACATATGTCGCATCGTTCAGCTCCTCCTCCTGCATGTCCAGACACAGGACGAGAGTACTGTTCTGATGTGTCGTTGTGTACAGTGTTCCAGTCGGTGTGACCTTTGTTATTGATCCGTTGTAGAGTTCGTATGCATAGCCCACCGTGGCGTTATAATCGTGCCAGATGTCTCCCTCTAAGGCCTCCACGTTACTGCGCACATTGTAGCCTGCTGTAGCTGACACTCCTAACGGTATCAGCGCTATGAGCGTGATTATCGCTAGTATCTGGCCCCAGAGGGTCCCAAGCACGTTCTTCTTCCTCCTTCTTGTAGTTCTCCTTCTTCCTCTGGCCATTTTTTACCCTCCTAACGCAGAAGTCTGGCTATGTTCCTGCCAAACTTCCAGATTATGAAGCTAATCACAATGGCAACAGTGATCAGAATAAGACTGTACCATGACGTGAGGGATCGGCCAAACCAGTCCCCGAGTGCATCCGCAAACTCGGAGAGTGGCGTGGCAATAAGATCAGTGAATGCGTCAATAATGCGATTAAAACTCTCCTCCAGTTTACTCCCGAGGGACATTGTGATTATTGGGAAGAATAGATAGAATACCCTCTGTCTTGCCTTCTCCCGTACGCCCAAACGGGAATTCCAGAGTCGCATAGTGAAAAACCACTTCTACACATATAAAGGATTTTGCCCAGGTTTCCCTATAGGGAAAACATGTATTTTTTGCAGGGTAAATCCCTACTTTCACCGACCCCTCTCTCCCCCTCAAACTGTTTTTTACCCCCCATCCTTACAGGGAGATGGAGGTAAGAGACATGCAGGAGAAGAAAGTCTCTCTGTATCTGAAGAATGATGTGGATAGAATGCTCCTGACCACTCTCCAGCATGAAATGATACCCACGGGCTTCCAGTTATCCCGTATCGGCGATTCCTACTCACTCGCAATAGGGAACAGTGCTGGCGGTGTTGACATTCAGATCCCCAGAGAGTGGATGACTGAAATTATGATCAATCTGGTGCTCACGCTGGACCGCGGCGATGCACTGAAGGTTGTTCAGGAGTTGGAGGACAAGCTACTGTCATAAAACGTAAATAACGTCAGCGGGAGGAATGTACTCTATCAGAGTCTTCAAAAACTCCTTGATCACTCGCTCATCTATCAAGTTAGAGAGGTTCCCATCCCTAGTCCGTGGGTTCATCAGTCTATTCTTGTGTATAGGAATATAAATAGATTTTTGTCGGAGGTGAAGTTGTAGGATGAAAAGTTTTCAGCAACTAACCGAAAGCTTTAAAAGAGGGGTGAAGAGTTGGGTGAAGACTTTTTTGCAGAAAAGGGCTATTTTGCACCGATCACGATTTTGGCCAGTAAAATCGCTGCACCCCTAAGGGTGAAGATGGTGAAGAGTTTTTCAGGGGTGGGGGTGTCTTTTATTCTTTTTCTTATAATATATTAGGGGGGAGGGGGGTATATTAAGAGAGATAAACAGCGAGAGAAAAAAACATAGGGGGAGGTTTATAGGAAAATTTACTTCACCATCTTCACCTCACAACTAAGCCAGTATAGTAACAGATCCATAAAATACACTTCAAAACTCTTCACCAAAGTCTTCACCCGTTTTTAGGTAGCCAGTATCTAAAAACGGGTCTCAAAACTCTTCACCAAAGTCTTCACCCGGTCTTTAAGGTTTTCGCTCCCGCTTAAGATTGCCCATTTCTGCAGCCTTCCTGATCCTTTCCTCGCTTTCTAACTCCTCAATCCTACGGCGGACTGCGTCAATGATGAGCTCTGAGACTGTTCTGTATCCTCCAACATCCCCCTCTACAAGCCTTTTGGCTCTATCCACCAGGGACTCCGGAATACTGTAACTCCTGTATCCTTTAACCATACAGGAGGAATAAGGTAAACCACCAAATATATCTGCTCATGCACCCCTCCGCTATATTTAGCGTAAGGTTCAAATAAGATTAATACCTTAACCCTAGCGTAATACTACCGCAAGGGGGAAGTAATGTGGGCAAATCCGATTGGAAAACTGTCCCAGTACCGGCGCCTCTTTACGAGAGAGTGAAAAGTCTGATAGTTGAAAGGAGAGAGCTTGGCTATACCGCAATCTCCTCTTTCGTCTCGGATGCGGTTAGGCGGAGGCTGGAGGAGATCGAGAAGGCCCAGGAGGTGGGAGGGTGAAACATAAACACCAGTGGCGGAAGGTAGGGGGTCGGTTCGACCCGCATGGTAGGCAGGTTGTGGTGATCAAGGAGTGTGTGATATGCGGTAAACGGAAGGAGGTGGTGAGGTGAGGGATGAGAGGGCGCTTGAGGTTATAACGAAGGTGGCTCTTGTTGCAATGACAATCACTCTTATTGGGGTCATTCACAGTTCTATAGAGCTTCTGTCTGGAGAAGGAGTGGAGAGGGCAGATCTATCATTGCATCTGGAGGGTGATTCAGCAGAGGCGTACATTTTGATTCTATTTGCACAGGCAGCAGAGCTCCTATTCCTAACGTGGTATCTGGCTCTCCTTAAGGACTATCAGAAGTGCTTAGGAACCTCCACGAAGTCCAGGGAGGTGGTGGGGTGAGAAAAAGATTCTACTTTGTGCATTTCAAGGATGTAAGCGAGGGGAGCGCAATAGTTGCTACCAGTCCCGGAAAGGCGAAGAAGTACTTCCTCTCCCTCGGAGGGTATCTGAACCAGTTCTACACCGACTTGAGGGCGAGAGTTCTCAGGGACCTTGACGACTTGGCTGAGAGCCTGCCGGAGGGGACACTGATAGAGGATGCGATGGGGTGGAAGTGGGCTCTGGAGCACGGCGTGTATGAATACTACGATTGTGTCGACTGTCCTCGCTGCGGGGCGAAATGCACGACTGTGGCGTATTCTGAGAGGATAGGGTTCTACTGCGTTGAGTGTGAGGACCCTGAGGTGCTGAAGGAGGTGGTGGGTTGAGGTTAGGCATTCTTGCCATTAAACCCCCCAGAGAGTATAGCGATGAGTTCTATGATGTTCTTGTGGCTGTTCTTGACCTGATCGATAGGATTAATTCTGAAGAGAGGAGGGATGGAGATGAACAGGACAAAGATAGAGTGGACTGACTACACATGGAACCCCATCACGGGGTGTCTCCATAATTGTCCGTACTGCTATGCCAGGAGGATGGCGTACCGGCTCCGTGGTCGGTATGGCTATCCAAAAGAGGATCCCTTCAAACCAACATTCCACGAAGATCGCCTCACGGAGCCATGTCAGATAAAGACCCCATCAAAGATCTTCACCGTGTCCATGGGGGACATGTTTGGGTCATGGGTCCCCCGCCATTGGGTGGATAAGATTCTGGGGATAATGTGGACGTGCCACCACTGGCGTCATGGCCATGTGTTCCAGGTGCTGACAAAGGCCCCGCAGAACGTCAATGTCCTTGTTGAACAATTTCCCCCGAACCTCTGGCTCGGCGTGACTGTTGAGTCGCCTAACGCTGAGTGGAGAATGAACTTTCTGGACACAACACTGAGAAAGAAAGGACTCAAGGTGGCCTGGGTCTCCCTGGAACCCCTTCACGGTCCGGTTATGCTGAGGGAGGGACTGGATTGGGTGGTAATTGGTGCTGAGACGGGGAATCGGCGGGGTAAGAAGGTCCCAGAGAAGTGGTGGATAGAGGCCATTCTGAAACAGGCTGAAGGGCTTGGGATCCCCGTCTTCATGAAAGACAACCTCTACCCATACTGGAAGGAGCCTCTTCTGCAGGAATTTCCGGAGGTGGTGATTCCTTGAGGCGTGAACCGGCGGATCCTAATGTTATTTTCGTATTCTGGGTCCTTGGTTTTCTTACTGGGCTTTTGACTTTTAGTGGTCGCATTGTGTCATTTGACCCTGAACAGATTGCAGGGCTCGCGGTGGGTTTTGGACTTACTCTTTTGGTTAGTTACTACTATTACAGTGAGTTTGACAGAGAGTTTGAGGAGGAGGTGGGATAATGTGGAGGGGGTGGAGATTAACCTGGCTCTTGCCTCTCCAGGTAAGATCTTCCCTGCGAGAGGAACATATCCTCCGGGAGATCCTGGTCCGGTTCAGTTATCCGCCGCTAACTTGGAGACAATCAACGATAACTGGCGTGTACATAGAGGAGAAGAAAAATCCGAACAACGAGTACTACTATGAGGAGGAGCCTCGCATAAAACTTATTTTCTGTTCTGTGAGGGGGAAAGCGTACAGTAAGACTCTGCCAGCTTCAGCGGTACGCTGGAGTTTAGTGACTGCGATCAGGGCCTTCCACAATGAGTTTTCCGATGCAGTGGAATCTGTCCCGCTGACGCCTCCATATTGCCCACTATGTGGGAAGCAGATGATACGTGTGGAGGATTACGGAGATACATACAGATGGAGGTGTCCAGAGCATCATACTTCGATACTGCCGTCAATACTCTCAGGAATTGTGGGGGATATTGGAAACCCTGAGGAGGTAGTGGAATGAGATCAACTGTAGTAGAGATCCCGTTCAATGAGTGGAGTAGGGAGAGGTTGAGGCGGGGGGTGAAGCGTGCAACCTCACGTAGGAAGAGGTATGGGGATCCTGGAGACATGTTCCGGGCTGTGGGGAGGTGGTGGATTCTCACTGAGGTGAGAAGGGTCACGCTCCGTGAGGTGAGGGACAGGTGGTGGAAGGCTGAGGGGTGCGAGTCCCCAGAGGAGTTTGAGGAGGTGTGGGCCTCCATACATCCCCGCCGTGGTTTTGTGCCTAACCAGAAGGTCTGGATTCACTTCTTTGAGCCTGTTCCCACCAGGGGGGTGAGGTTATGAGTCGAGAGATGAGGATCGTAGTAGCGCTCTATCTTCTCTACTGTGCCGGTGCATTTGGATTCCTATGGCTGTTGGCCAGATTCGTGGGGGTGTGATCATGGTATTATGCCCACGGTGCGGGGCGGAGATGCAGGAGGATCCTGAGTTTAGGTCCATGCTCGTTTCCGTAAGAGTGTACATTTGCCAGCAGTGTGGAATCCAGGAGTGGGTGACAAATGGCAAGGTATGAGCAGTACAGGGATCAGGATGGAAAAGCCCATCTCGTAGGTCTCGGTGAGAATGGGCTATATGAGGTCCCGATCAACCAGTACCAATGTGTACGATGCGGTGCTGAGATCATTCCACCTGCTCCAGGACCCCCGCAGATATGCGATCCTGACCAGGGAGGCTGTGGAAGAAAATCATCATCCACCAGGTTTGAGCTACTGACGAAGGATGAGGAAGAGGAGCTCTGGGAGCCTTACCCTGAACCGGAGGAACTGGACCTTGAGCTTGATTTGCTGTGGGAGGAGATCACAGAGTTCATCAGCGATCATCTGGTCATGCCGGCACCGGAGGACTACCATGTGCTGACAGCGTGGATCATTGCCACGTACAAGCAGGAATCATTTGACACTGCTCCCTATCTTCACTTTGTTGGTCCAATCAACTCTGGTAAGACGAGAGCGCTGGAAATCCTCAACCTTCTGGCATATAAGGCTGTGTTCGTAACCGGCATCACAGCTCCGGCAGTCCCCAGGATCATAGAGCTGTACCGACCTACTCTGCTAGTAGATCAGGCAGAGAGGATCTTCAGATCTAACGATGGAGACGCAATGTACAGAATCTTCGCATCTGGATACAGAAGAGGACCGCGGTACGTTGTGGCGGACACAGAGGATCCAACCAAGGTAATAGTGCGTGATGTGTTCGGTTTCAAGGCTCTGGACTCAACAAATGTATTTGACGAGGCTCTCACATCACGGTCAATACTCTTCAGGATGAAAGAAGGGAAGCCCAAAAAACTGCGTATTTCAGCGGATGACAAGGAGCAGGCCCAGAAGTTCAGGGCCAAACTGCTCTACTATGCACTAATGCCGGACCCTCCGGCGGTCACCTTGCCATCAGATTTGAATGGCAGGATAGGAGAGATATACGAACCACTTCTGAGAGTTGAGGAGCATTTTGGGGACAATGCCCACTCAATACTACTGAAGCGTGCCAGGGAATCGGAGAAAGCATTGAAATCAAGGATGAAGGACACGATGGCGGCGCAGGTCCTGCAGGCGATATATGATCTGTCATCAGAGGAGATGGAAAGGTCCTACATTCTCCTCTCGGACGTCTCTGAGAGGACCGGACTATCGCCCAGACGTGTCGGGTATGTACTCCGAGACCTGGGCATAGAGAAGATTCACACAAAGCACGGGCGAGCTGTACCTTTGTCAGACGAGAAAACGGTTTCAGATCTGCAGTACCTGTTTAAGAAGTTTTCAATCGTGCAGGATCAGGAACTGATTGACTGGGCATCAAACCACTATTCCAGAACTCTTGAAAGCTTTATGGAGGGATAGAATGAGAGAGGAGGAGTTTAAGCAATGGCTACTCGGGAAAGGTTATGCACATTCAACGATAGCCAACACGTTGAGGGCGGTTAAGCATCTGGAGAGAGCCGGTCTGGATGTTGATAGGGCTTTAGAACATGAGATAATCAACTTTTTTGCGGAGTGGCGGGCAGATGGTAAG
>Ga0190360_1001106_pt1 | contig 14166 bp, 9 predicted proteins | sample 48721834_MG_FD_161271 | JGI IMG/M metagenome (GOLD analysis project Ga0190360, IMG submission 161271) | Hydrothermal vent microbial mat bacterial communities from Southern Trench, Guaymas Basin, Mexico - 4872-18-3-4_MG | ecosystem: Environmental > Aquatic > Marine > Hydrothermal vents > Microbial... | reverse complement strand
AGAATAAAGAGGTACAATCAGAGGTTGAAAAGATAAAAAGCAATCTGAAGGCGGAAAAAATCATTATCTCAATAGATAGGCTGGACTATACAAAGGGAATTATAGAGCGACTTGAGGCATTTGACGATTTTCTGAAGAGGTTCAAGGAATACAGGGAAAGGGTCTCCATGATTTTGATAACTGCACCATCAAGGTCAGGGCTTGAGCATTACCAGTATCTTGAAAAGAGGGTGAATGAACTTGTTGGTAGCATCAATGGAAGGCATGGAAGGGTTGGATGGATGCCTGTGTGGTATATACACAGGTCAATCCCGTTTGAATCAATTGTTGCACTCTACCTTGTTGCAGATGTTGCACTTGTGACACCATTAAGGGATGGTATGAACCTTATTGCCAAGGAATTTGTTGCATCAAAAAAGGATAAAAGGGGTGTGCTCGTCCTGAGTGAGATGGCAGGTGCTGCCATGGAACTTGGGGAGTCCATAATCGTGAATCCTAATAGCAGAGAGGAGATGGTATCTGCAATCAAGCAGGCACTTGAGATGTCATTGGATGAACAGGTTGAAAGAATGGCAAGGATGCAGGAGAGATTGAAGAGATACAACATTATCCACTGGGCAGAGGACTTTACAAAGAAACTCGAAGAGGCAAGGAACATAAACACAGAACTCCGCTCGCGCAGATTAACAAAGGATATTGAAAAGAAACTTATTGAGGATTTCACTTCAGGGGAAAAGAGGCTTCTTCTCCTTGATTATGATGGAACACTTGTTCCCTTCAATGTGAGGCCTGAGAGGGCAGGTCCTGACAGGGAACTCCTCTCAATTATTGATTCACTGACATCAATCAATGGGGTATGCCTTGTGATTTCAAGTGGAAGGGACAGACAGACCCTTGATAGATGGTTTGGCAGGTTCAACATTGGTATAATTGCTGAACATGGGGTATGGATAAAAAAATCAAGGGATACCTGGAAGGAGTTTATACCCTTGAGCCAGGATTGGAAAAAGGAGATAATACCTGTACTTGAGATGTTCACAGATAGAACACCTGGCTCATTCATTGAAGAGAAGGAGTTCTCCCTTGTATGGCACTACAGGGGTGCTGAACCTGGACTTGCTGATGTGAGGGCGAATGAACTCAAGGAGGAACTTATAACACTTATATCAAATCTTGAACTTGAGGTTCTGGAGGGAAATAAGGTTATAGAAATAAAGAGTGCAGGTATTGACAAGGGAAAGGCTTCCCTTCTATGGGTGGAGGAGGGATGGGATTTTATACTTGCAGCAGGGGATGATAATACTGACGAGGATATATTTGCTGTTCTGCCAGAAACAGCATATACAATCAAGGTGGGGCATGGACTTTCAAAGGCGAAATACAGAGTGAATTCGTATCTTGAGATGAGGGGAATATTGAGAAGGTTGATTGGCAAATAAAAAAAAGGGGGTATACCCCCCCAAAAACTCTAAATCATTTTTATTAATTTTATAGTTTTTTCCCGGGTTGAGGTGGTAGCTTTTATAAAGTATATACCATTCTTTACCGTGCTGCCATTGTTGTCTTTCCAATCCCAGTAAAGTTTGTTTTCAACATCATTAAACCGCTTAACTTCTCTGCCTGTAATATCAAAGATGCTAATATGCACAGGTTCTGATACGTTGAGATACACGCCCTTTGATGAGACGTATACCAGTTCCACAGGGGAATTGCCAAGAGAGAATGAGGGGACAACCACCTTTACAGGTTTACCACCACGGATGACTCCTCCACCTGTCAGGACAAGCCTGTAATAGTAAGTTTTGCCGGGCTGAACCTCTCTGTCTATATAGGTATAGATTTCCCCGGCATGGGAACAATTCACTGTATATATCGATTCAAATGAACCGCTTCCAGCTTTTTCCAGGACTATTTCTTTACCATCTGCTGTTTCATTGGTTTTCCATACAAGGAGGACCTCATTATGATCAGTGAACTGTACCTGTAGAGGTGTTGTATAAATTCCCAGTGGAGCAGAAGGGTTTTCGCTGGCAACACCTATCTGCATGGGGATAATAGCAACAGTTGTATCGTTGTCAGAAGTTATAGTAAAGGAGAAAGATACCCATTGCCCAACAGGTGCAGTAGATGAGACTGTGAAAGTGAAGTAATTGGTTGACCATGCCTGAGAGATAGCCTTACTGGAAGAGCCAGGAATATCAGGGAATCCTGATGTTGAAGAGGTTACAGTTGCAAAATCCTTAGAGTTGTCAAAAACGGATAATTCACCCGAGACATTTGTTGCAGTGGCTCCACCAGTGTTTCTTACCATAATTTTAATCTGGCAGGTTTCACCCGGGTCAGGGATTCCATCATAGTCTCCTGTTGGGTCGTATACTTCAAATGTGGCATAACCACTACCATAACACTCATAAGCAATATTAACTATCCCCGATAGGTCAGTTGCTGTATAACCTTTCAGGAATTCATCCCAGAGTGTATTGTCTGGTAGTCTAAAATTGATACCATTTCCCCCATCAGGTGCATAGTATGAACTGATGGAGGTTGTGTTTGGATAATAAATGTATACCCCATGGGAGCCCTCATATGTGGAAAGATGCCTTTCTGCAATAAGGAATTTTTCGCCAATCTGGGAAGAGGAGGTAGGATACCCGAATTGTGCCATAAGGCTTTCTGCTGCTTCACGCAGACTTAATGGAAGGGAGGCGTCACTGTATATATTCTCAGCAAAGTCATAAAGGTCCTTGTTCTGGTCGTCAGAGTAAATAGAGGAGTAATACATTGCATTATCCCTTGCTGTTTCAATGTCTGTATTTCCTCTCCCTCCTGCAAGAATTAGTTCCCTTGCAAAGATATCCAGCCATTTGATTACATTTTGTAACTGTGTGTTCAGGTCGAGGGCAGCCATTGTAGGATAGCCAGGGCCCTGCTGTGTATAGGCATAAACCTGTTCAGCAGCAAGCTGGTCGGGGCTCATTGTGGGATTTGATTTAAGACCGTCAAGCCAGCCTGTGTAATCCCATCCATCCCAGCCTTCTGTTTCTTCAGAGGCTATCATTATATTTACATAAGGGGATAACTGGTAAGCCCATTCCAGATTTCCACTGAGACAGGCATCTATCCCAAAGATATCAAGTTTTTTCCCTATATAGGTTGTAAGTGTGTCCATTCCTGCATCCAGTTCACCATCCACAAGAAGAATGGAACTTCTACTGGTATCATCCCATAGAAGTTCCTTGAAACTTCCGCTTTTCATCCAGGAACCACCATGGTTCCATATAACAATACAGGTGTGGTCAGCAGGGTAACTCCCGAATGCCCAGGTTCCAAAATCCCTGAAAACAACATTTCCATCGCCAGAATCAAGTTCACCCAGGTCAGTAATAACAGGAGAATCTATGATGCTGTTTCCTGAGGTTGTTTCGAGCACCCTGTATCTTCTGCATGTTGACCAGGAACCATCAGCATCACTGTAATAATAGCGTCTATTCCTTCCACCGTCGCACTGAACCACTATGTCTATGTTTCCGTCAGATCCTACAGCCTCCATTTCATCAACATCAGGTGAGACTGCTCCACCAAGGGTATTGTCTCCATTCAGATAGACACCTATTGTCCAGTTACCAGCCGTGATACTCAATGTGATTAAAAGCATCAACATTAAAAGAAAGCGCACCTTCATTTTGGATACCTCCCTTTTGTGTGTTTCTAAATATTGTGCAAAATTTGTTCCAAATATAACATATTCATTATTAAAATGTTGCGATAATTGTATAAGTGAAATATTTGCATTTCTTATGCAAAATTTTCAATATGTTAAGAATAATAAAATTTAATATAATCTCTTTTTTTATTGACATTTGAATTTATTCCGTTTATAATAATTCTACAAAACCCAAAAGGAGGTGTTTATGAAGAAGTTTCTTGTCCTTATTCTGCTTGTTCTTCCACTTCTGGCATTCTCCCAGATTGAAGCAGGGAAACTGAATGTTGGTGTAGCAGGAAGTATAATGATTAAACCAGACTTTCATATGAGTCTTGGTGGCCACTTTGGTAAGATGTTCACCGATAATGTTGAATTTGGCATTAGTGGTTCTTTTAGCCATGACGAAGGAAGCACTGGCTTTGATGCAGGTGTCCTTGCCTATTACCATATGATGCTTGCGGAAGGGATTTATGGTTTTGCAGGTGTTGAGGTTATGTTCCCCATAAAACCCTCCTTTTCCAATAATGAGAGTTTTAACCTTGGATTTGACTACTTTGTTGGAGATAATGTTGCTCTGAGGCTCTACAATCAACTTTACATATCTGAATTTGACTTTGGAAACTTCTACGACTATATAATTATTGGAACAGTTGCCTATTTCTAAACCATAAACCATTTATGAAGGGGGGCTTGTCCCCCCTTTCTTAATTAAGACAAAACCCTTCTTCCAGTAACCCCATTGGTTCAAACATTGACAACCCCACGGGTAAAAGTTATTATTAGTGCAGGCGAGAGTGGCGGAACTGGTATACGCGCTGGATTTAGGATCCAGTGCCCATAGGGCTTGGGGGTTCGAATCCCCCCTCTCGCAGAGAATACAGGAAGGAAGGATGGTTATGGCTGAATACACACTTGAGGTAAAGAAAGAAGAACTTGACAAGAAGATTAAAGAACTTGCAGAAAAGTATAGAAAGGATGTCATGATTCCTGGTTTCAGGAAGGGTAAGGCACCTGTTGAACTGATCAAGGTCAGATTCAGCAGAGAACTTGAGGCAGAGGGCTTTCAGGAGATTGCAGGTGCAAAACTTGAAGAAATCCTTGAGAAGCATAGACCATTCATTTATGCAGGGCCTGATGTGCTTGATGTAAAAAAGGATGAAGAAAAGGGAAACATAACCCTGAAGGTTGGGCTTGAAGTGCCTCCAGAGATTGGAAAGATTGATTATAAGAAACTATCCAGGGAACTTCCCGGTGGTGAAGTTACAGAGAAGGATATTGAAAAGGAACTTGAGAAACTCAGGGAGATAAATGCCGAACTTAAACCGGTGAAGAGAAAGATTAAGAAGGGTGATAGTGTTCTTGTAGATATTGAGATGGGTGATGTGAAGATGACCAATTATTCACTTGACATAGGGAATGACACACTCTCCAGGTTTATAAAGGGAATGAAGGCAGGTGAGGAGAAGAAGGAAGAGATAGAGTTCCCCGAGAAATTCTCAATACCCGAACTTGCAGGTAAGAAAGGCGAAATCAAGGTTAAGGTGCTTGATGTGAAGGAGAAGGTATTACCAGAGATAGATGATGAGTTCGCAAAAAATATGGGGTTTGAAAACCTTGATGACATGAAGAAGGAAATCAGGGCACAACTGGAAGAGGACTTAAAGGAGAATCTTGAGAAGACGATAAGGGAGAAGATTCTGGATAATCTAATTGAACAGTTTGACATTGAACCACCAGAAAGTCTGGTGAGGTCTCTATCTGTGAATATGACAAGGGCAGATGCAGAGAAGGAGGCAAAGAGGATTGCAATCCTTGATGCCATCGCATTGAAGGAGAAGATTGAAATCACAGATGAGGATATTGACAAGAAACTTAATGAGGTGGCTGAAGGAAAGATTGATGAAGAAAAACTTCCCGGGTACAGGGACAATTTAAGGCCGGTGTTAATCAGAGAGAAGACCATTGAATTTCTTATAAAAAAAGTGAGGGGTGAAGATGGAGATAATTGAACAGATACCGTTTGTGATTGAGAAGACTGCCCATGGAGAAAGGGCATACGACATATATTCAAGGCTTCTTAAGGACAGAATAATATTTCTGGGTTCACTTTTGAATGAGCAGGTTGCCAATGTGATTATAGCACAACTTCTCTTCCTTGAGGCACAGGACCCTGACAGGGACATTTACCTTTACATAAACAGTCCTGGTGGTCTGGTGAGTGCAGGACTTGCCATATATGATACAATCCAGTACATAAAACCCGATGTTTCAACCATATGTATGGGTGTTGCAGCAAGCATGGCAGCAGTTCTACTTGCAGCAGGTGCACCTGGCAAGAGGTATGCCCTTCCCCATTCAAGGGTTCTGCTCCATCAACCAATGGGAGGTGCACAGGGAACTGCAGAGGATATAAAGATACATGCAGAGGAGATTTTAAAGATAAGAAAGATAATCAATGAGATACTATCACACCATACAAACCAGCCCCTGAAGAGGATTGAGAAGGATACTGACAGGGATTTCTGGATGTCAGCACCTGAAGCAAAGGAATATGGAATTGTTGATGAGGTGATTGCAAAGAGAGGGGAGATGAATGCCAAAGCAGATTAGATGTTCCTTCTGTGGTAAATCATACAGAGAAACAGGAAGGATGTTCCATGGTATTGGGGATGCATATATATGCCCTGATTGTGTGGAGTTGCTCCATGAGATTCTGGTGATTGAACCTGGTGCAAGGAAAAAGGGGAAGATAAAACTTCAAACTCCACAGGAGATAAAGAAAGAACTTGACAAATACATTATAGGTCAGGAGCATGCAAAGAAGGTTCTCTCTGTTGCAGTTTACAACCACTATAAGAGGATACTTAACAAGACTAAAAGCGATGTGGATATAGAGAAGAGCAACATACTTTTGATTGGCCCAACAGGGGTTGGGAAAACATACCTTGTCCAGACACTTTCAAAGATACTGAATGTTCCACTTGCAATAGGTGATGCAACCGCCCTTACAGAGGCAGGTTATGTGGGTGAGGATGTTGAGAATCTCCTTGTGAGGCTGCTGCAGGCATGCAACTATGATCTGGGTATGGCAGAGATGGGAATTGTTTATATAGACGAGATTGACAAGATTTCAAGAAAATCAGAGAATCCTTCCATTACAAGGGATGTTTCAGGTGAAGGTGTTCAGCAGGCACTCCTTAAAATTGTTGAAGGTGATAAGGTGAATGTACCTCCAAAGGGTGGAAGGAAACATCCTGAACAGGACTTCATACAGGTTAACACAAGGAATATCCTCTTCATTGGTGGAGGAACATTTGATGGTATAGAGAGTGTTGTGAAACACAGGCTTGGAGAGACTGCTGTGGGTTTCAATGCACCAATTAAAGCACAGGAAGAAATGAGGAAGTATGAACTTTTGAAGTTGGTTGAACCTGAAGATCTGGTAAAGTATGGAATGATACCAGAACTTGTTGGAAGATTTCCTGTTATCACCCCACTCCATGACCTGACTGAGGACGACCTTGTAAAAATACTCACAGAACCAAAGAATGCACTTGTGAAGCAGTATCAGGAACTTATAAAAATGGATGGGGTGAAACTCTATTTTGAGGATGATGCACTCTATGCAATAGCAAAGAAGGCAATGAAATTGAAAACAGGTGCAAGGGGTTTGAGGGGTGCAATGGAGGATATTATGCTTGATATTATGTACAGGATACCCGGACTTAAAGGGGTTAAGGAATGTATTATAACAAAGTCTGTTGTTGAAAACAATGAAGAACCCATTTTTGTTTACAGAAAAACAAAAAGAAAGGCAGAATGAACAGGTTTCCAGTCTTATATATTGAGGAAGAGGTTCTTTTCCCATTAAGTTCCATTCCCTATATTGTGAGCAATGGGCATGAGCTTATCACCATTGAGAGGGCAATGGATAAGTTTAAGGGAAAGGTGGTTGTTCTTCCATCAGGTATTTCAAATCTGGAAAGGAAGTTCTGTACAATAGCAGAGGTTGTTTCACTGAATGAGACTGCAAGGGGCATAAGGGTTGTTCTCCAGGGAGAGGATAGGTGCAGGATTAAATCATTAAGGGATACTGGTGGAATACCCATGGCAGATGTTGAGATTGTTTTTGAGGAACCTGAGGATTACAGGAAGGCACACGCACTCATAAGGGCAATAAAGAGGCTTCTTGTGGAGTTTACAGACCTATCAGATGGGGAAAGTGCACCAGGTATTGAGTCACTTATTCAGGAGAATGACCCTGTAATCTTTTTGTACAGAACCCTTTCAGCAATCCCCCTGAACAGCAACGTTAAATGGCATATATATCAACTGGAAGGTATTGAGACAAAACTGGATAAGATACTTGAGGCAATATCAACAGACCTTGAGGTCGCAAGGCTTGAGAAGGAGATACTTGACAAGGTTAAGGATAGACTGTCAAAGAATCAGAAGCAGTACCTGCTCCATGAACAATTGAAGGTAATACAGAAGGAACTGGGAAGGGAGGAGGATGAGGATATCCAGAAGTTGAAGGAGACGATTGAAAAATCTAACATGCCAGAGGAGGCAAGGGAGAAGGCGCTCTCTGAACTGGAAAGGCTCAAAAAAATTCCGCCCATGTCTCCTGAGAGTGTTGTTATCAGGAATTACCTTGACTGGCTCCTTAAACTACCATGGAACAATGGAAAACAGGAAGAGATGGATATAAAGAAGGTTCAGGAGGTGCTTGAGAAGAACCACTACGGTCTGGAGAAGGTGAAGGAGACCATCATTGAGTACCTGAGTGTTTTGAAACTCACAGGTTCTTCAAAAGGTCACATCCTTTGTTTTGTGGGACCACCAGGTGTTGGTAAGACATCCCTTGGAAGGTCTATTGCAGAGGCACTTGGGAGGAAGTTTGTCAGGGCATCACTTGGGGGTGTGAAGGACGAGGCTGAGATAAGGGGGCATAGAAGGACCTATGTTGGGTCTATGCCTGGAAAGATTATACAGGAGATTGCAAGGGCAGGTGTGAACAACCCCGTCTTCCTTCTTGATGAGGTGGATAAGATAGGTGTTGATTACAGGGGGGACCCTGCAAGTGCACTCCTTGAGGTGCTTGACCCTGAGGTGAACCAATCATTTATGGACCACTACATTGAGATTGGTTATGACCTCTCCCATGTTCTCTTCATCACCACTGCCAATGTTACCTATTCAATTCCGCCCCCACTCCTTGATAGAATGGAGATAATCAACCTTCCAGGCTACCTTGAGTTTGAAAAGATTGAGATTGCAAAGAGGCATCTCATCCCGAAAATAATTGAGGATACAGGTTTAAGGCAGAAGGACTTCAGGGTATCTGATGGGGTTATAAAGAAGATAATAAAGGAGTACACACAGGAGGCAGGTGTCAGAAACCTTGAAAGGTCCCTGAGAAAGATAGCAAGGAAGATAGCAAGAGAGAAGGCATTTGGTTCCAGAAGAATACCCAGAATAACCACTAAAAATATAGAGGATTTTCTGGGTGTGCCAAAATTCAAGGGTTTCAAGAAGAAACAGGGGGTTGGTGTTGCCACAGGGCTTGCATGGACACCTGTGGGAGGAGAGGTTATACAGGTGGAAACAAGGGTGATGGATGGTGAGGGTAATCTTATACTTACAGGACAGATGGGTGATGTGATGAAGGAGTCTGCAATGGCTGCATTGAGTGTGATAAGGAGCAATTACAAAAGATATGGACTGAACAGGGATTTTTACAGAAAACTGGATGTTCATGTTCATATACCTGAGGGTGCTGTTCCAAAGGATGGTCCATCAGCAGGGGTAACCATTTTCTCATCAATACTCAGTGCACTCACAAAGAAACAGACAAGGGGGGATGTTGCAATGACAGGTGAAATCACATTGAGTGGCAGGGTCCTCGGGGTTGGTGGGCTTACTGCAAAACTCATGGCTGCAAGGAGTGCAGGAATAAAAAAGGTCATTCTTCCTCTTGATAATGAAAGGGATATAAAAGAGGTTCCAGAGGCTGTAAAAGCAGGGCTCAATCTGATATTTGTAAAAAACACAGAGGATGTAGTGGAGAATGCCTTCTAAGTATCAGGTTAAAAATCCCTCAAGATACATAATATTGGTTTATCTTACAATGATTGTACTTGGAATGATTCTCTTATCTTTGCCCATTTCCTCAAATGGAATAAGTTCCATTGATGCACTGTTCACTTCAACATCCGCCTTCTGTGTAACAGGTCTGATTGTGAAGGATACAGCAGTTGATTTCACGCTCTTTGGAAAGATAGTTATTCTTATACTTATACAGATTGGTGGGCTGGGATACATGGCTTTTTCCAACCTTCTCCTGATTATGTTCAGGAGGATACCAAACCTGAGGCAGAGAATGGTGGCAAAGGAGGAGTATGGGCTACTTTCAATGGAAGATATTGCCCAATTTTTGAAGTGGATTGTGGTAACAACAATTGTTTTTGAGGTTTCTGGTATGATTGTGCTATTCTCAGGGTTTTCACAGTTTCTTCCCTTCAAGGAGGCGTTGAATCAGGCAGTGTTCCATTCTGTGAGTGCATTTTGCAATGCAGGTTTCAGTACTTTTTCAACCAACCTGACAGGGTTTTACAGGTATCCTCTGGTGAGCATAACTGTTGCAGTACTTGTTATTCTGGGCGGGATTGGTTTTATTGTTTTGAGGGACATTGGTATGAGGCTTTCAGGTAGAAAAAAGTTCCTTGATGTGCATACTAGGATTGTACTTCTCACCACTGGTATTCTTATCCTTGTTTATACGGGGCTTATTATGTTGACCGAAAGCGGTAACACACTCAAGGGGCTTTCCAGGGGCCATGCCTTCCTTGCTGGATTCTTCACAGCAATAACACCAAGAACAGCAGGATTTAACCTTGTTAATACTGGTTCGCTACTTCCCATAACACTGCTTCTTGTGGTACTTGGAATGTTCATAGGTGCATCACCTGGAGGCACAGGTGGAGGGGTTAAGACAACAACCTTTGTGGTTCTCCTTATGTGGTTGAAGAATAGATTGAAAGGTCGTCTTTACACGAATGTCTTTAAGAGAAGGATTTCAGAGCCCACCCTGAACAAGGCATTCCTCCTTCTCTTCCTGTCTGCTCTGTTTATCTTCACAATGACTACCCTGTTGACATACACAGAGAAAAAGGTGTATAATGAGAGAGGCTTCCTGCCTCTACTTTTTGAAGAGGTTTCTGCCTTTGGGACAGTAGGGTTGTCCATGGGTTCAGGCCAGAGAAGTGAGGTGAGTCTTGCAGGTGACTTTACTGTTGCAGGGAAACTGATACTGATAGTGACCATGATATTTGGAAGGGCAGGACCACTGGTTATAGCCGCTTCTCTCTTCAGACCAAGGGAAGAGGTGATAAAGTATCCTGCCGCAAAAATACTCATAGGATAGGTGAAGAATGAAGGATGTTGTTGTAATTGGGCTTGGAGCCTTTGGTTCAACTGTAGCACTTGAGCTTGCAAAGAGGGGTTGCAATGTGTTGGTGATTGACAGGGATGAGGAGCAGGTTGAGGCACTCTCCCAGTATGTTGTGAACGCCGTTACTGCGGATGCTACAGACCCAAGGGCACTTAAAGAAACAGGGGTTGAAAACTTCAAGATAGCGGTTGTGAGTGTTGGTGAGGATATTGCATCAAGCATACTTATCACAATGAACCTTAAGGAACTTGGTGTTGATTATGTTGTTACAAAGGCCACAACAGAACTTCAGGGAAGGATATTGAGGAAGATTGGTGCAGATAAGGTTATCTTCCCTGAAAGGGATATTGCATTGAGAACTGCTGAGAGCATAGCAAACCCCTCAATCTTTGACTATATTGAACTTTCGCCCTCCTATGGTATAATTGAGATTGTGGCACCACCGCAGGTGATTGGAAAGACATTGAGAGAGAGCCAGATCAGGTCAAAGTATGGTTTGAATCTTATTGCAATTAAGAGGGAGGTGCCCATTATTGATGAGGGTGGTAAGACTGTTTTAAGCGAAGAGATAATTGTCTCTCCTGCTGGTGATGAGAAACTTATTGAGGGAGATGTGCTTGTTTTGATAGGTAAATACGATGATCTGGAGAGGTTTAAGAAACTCAGGAGGTGAGAAAGGAATAATGGAGAAAGAAATAGACCCTGGAATCCTTGACGACCTGAAGGAGGTGGGAAGGTTTTACCTTCTACATCAGAGGTTTAAGGAGGCGATCGAGTCATTGAAGAAGGCGGATGAATCCAGCGATGTCCCTGACCCCGAGATTTATTATCTTCTTGGAATGGCCTATGAGAGTATAAGAAATTATGAGGAGGCAAGGAACTACTACGAGAAGGCACTTCAGTATGATAAAGATTTTGCACTTGCTAAGGAAAGGCTTGAAAAGATTGTGGGTAAATAATGGAGATAAAATACTGTCCCCTCCCATCAGTGGAGCTTGATAATGATGGTAAAATTGTTGAACACAATGAAATTCTTTCAAATATCCTTGGTTCAGACATAAAGGGTGAATATCTTAAGGATTTTATCCATCCATCTTCATTGAAAACATATGAAAAATTGAGGAAAGGAGAAATTTCAAGGGGAATAGTTGTTGTCTATACTGTTGATGGGGAAAGGGATTTCAGGCTTTACCGAATTGAAGAGGAGGGAAGGACAGCCTTTGTTTTAGTTGACATCTCAACAGAGATGAAACTTACCTCACTCCTTGAGAAACAGAGGGATTATTTCACTGACTTTCTGAACTCACTGGATTATGGTGTTCTTATTGTTGATAACCGCATTAAAGCCATAGGAAGAAACAAACTTTTCAATAGGATGCTTGAATATGGGGATGTGGATGAGGAGGGGTTTATTGATAAGTACAAGGAAGACCTTGTGCTTGTTAAGGATTCAAGAAAAGGAAAATCATTCTTTGTAAGATTCAAAGGAAATATGATAAAAATTCAATTAATACCATTCCTCCACAGAGGGGTTATCATACTTCTCTCTGATGCAAACCAGTTGATAAGGGTGCAACTCGCTGACAACCTTTTCAGAATAGTTGTATCCCAGCCTTTCAAAAAGGCAGTTAAAATGATGGTTAAGGAGATAATGAATTCCCTCCAGATAGATTCAATATCCATGACAGTAACCTTCCCCCAGTTTGAATTTGCCGCTGGTAAAGGTGAACTTGTTTTTGAAAAGTTTGAAACAGACAGGTATTCAGTTATAATAGGTCTGCCAGAGTATCTTGATGATGCACTTCTTCAGGGTGTTTTTGAGGATATAAGACTATCCCTTGGTGCACTTTTGAACTCAACCATCCTTGAATCAGAAAGAAACTTCTTCCACAGGGTGTTCACCCTTTCTGAAAGGCTTTTAACAGCAGAAAGTATTGAAGAGTTTGGGAAAAGGCTCAAAACCGGGCTTGAGAGTATAACTGGTCACAGGGTAAGGATTGTTCTTACAGAAGATACGAATAAGGTGAAACTTGGAAAAAGATTGATTGGCTCTGAGAGTCTAAAGTACAATATTTCTGATTGCGAACTTAATGTCTGGTTAAACTGGGAGGATTTAATCACCTTTGAAAGAAGGCTTTTGCTTACATTCCTTGAGATCCACTTTTCGAGATTCGTTCATAATATGAAGGTTCAGAACCTCTACAGGAGATTTGCAAATCTTTATGAAATGACAAACCTTCTCTTTAATAATGAGTTCAAGAAGGTTTATAAGAAGGTTCTCAATCTTGCCACAGGTATAGGTGGAGACTATGTCTCTTTAATAAAATTGAGGGGTGATGGTTCAGGTTATTTTGTTTATTCAACAGGTTATTCAGATAGAGAGATTGAAGAGATAAACAGAAAACTAAAAGAGATATACACACCCTTCAACAAATCTGCATACAGGTTTTTCAATGAAACAATGAGGAAGGGTATGGCATATAAAAGGGTGAAGAAGGGGACAAACATTGCAAGATTTGTTGTGCATAAGGACATAAAACACCTTTACATGTTTGCGATTGGAAGGAGTTCTCCAGAGCCCTACATTTTCACAGTGGGATTTAAGTCAGAAAAAAAACCTGCACAGGAACAGTTGATAATGTTCTCTGACCTTGCACATCAAATTTCCTTTGTTGGGTTCAGGGATGTTTATAAGAATATGAACAGAGGAGTATCAGCAATACTCAAGACCCTCTCCTCTGTTGATAACTGGATGAAGGATGTGGAGGAATTCAGAAAGAACATGATGGGTATTGCAAAGAAGTTGGGTGAAATAATTTCAGCAAAGCAGGGTTATTTCTTTAAGGTTGAAAATAGTTATCTTAAACGCATATTTTTGACAGAAAAAAGGTATGATGATGTTCCTGAAAGGATAAAACTCTCATCCGTACCCACTGTAAAAAGGGCTTTGAAAAGGATGGAAACCCTTGTACTGAAAAAAGCATCTGGTGACCATCCACTTGTTGAT
>Ga0190360_1001105_pt1 | contig 14166 bp, 10 predicted proteins | sample 48721834_MG_FD_161271 | JGI IMG/M metagenome (GOLD analysis project Ga0190360, IMG submission 161271) | Hydrothermal vent microbial mat bacterial communities from Southern Trench, Guaymas Basin, Mexico - 4872-18-3-4_MG | ecosystem: Environmental > Aquatic > Marine > Hydrothermal vents >... | reverse complement strand
TTAGGAGTAAGCCGCCGGAGCTCGTGGTTCAAGAGGTGAAAAGCTTGGTAAGCCGCGGATACAAAGAAATAGTTTTCACAGGTATAAACCTCGGGCGGTACGGAGCGCATATGGATTTCGATCTTGCAACTATGCTCAAAAATGTCGACAGTTTAACTGGCGACTTTCGAATCAGGCTGAGTTCAATAAATGTTGAACACATTACAGATGAGCTTCTAAAATTCATTAGAACCGCAGAGAGAATGTGCCCTCACCTGCATATTCCAATTCAGAGCGGTTCTGACAAAATACTTTCACTCATGAACAGACACTACTATGTTGACGACGCGCGCGAAGCTTTTGCCAAACTGAGGGATATGAATGAGCATTTTTCCATAACGACGGATATAATAGTTGGATTTCCTGGCGAGACGCTTGGGGAGTTTTCGAAAACGCTTAAATTCATCGAAGAATCAGAATTCTCCAGAGTTCATGTGTTCAAATATTCTCCGCGACCTAATACATTAGCTTCAAAACTGTCTTATCAAATTCCTGTTGACGAGAAAAATCGAAGGACGTTAGTTGCATCACAGCTTGTCGACGAGGTGTCCTATAAATGGAGAAAGAAAAATGTGGGGAAACTGAGGCATGTCCTGGTGGAGAAAAAGGACGGAGATATCTGTTGGGGATACGATGAATACTATGTCAAACATGAGTTCGTCGGTGGAAGAATTGGAAGTGTGGAGTCTGTTGTGGTTAAAAAGGTCAACAGATCTGGGGTGGTTTCAAAGAATGCTTTTCTTCAGAAAAAAATGGCTTGATTCGTCGCGGGCATTTATTGGGCTTTCTGAGGCGGCATTTCTTTATGGTGGAGTCGCTTATGAAACGTTGAGAACCTATGATAGAAAGGTGTTCGCGCTGAGACAGCACTACGAAAGACTTAGAAAAACCGCCAACTATCTTGGATATTCAATACCCTACTCTTACACAGACTTGCGCTCTATACTCGAGGAGGGAGTACAAAAAGTTGATACCGAATCTTATATTCGAATCCTACTTTTACCCAGTGGTGTGATAGACGCTTTTGAAATTCAGCTTCAAAACACTGAACTTGTGATTTATCTCAAAGCGTTGGAAGAAAGCCACTTAGGGGACGTTGTAGAACTAACAGTGTCGCCAATTCGAAAGATCGACGAGTTGGCAACACCCGCTTTCTTAAAGGTTATCGGCAGGAGCGATATTTTGTTGGCGAAATTGAAGAAAGGGAGATACTACGAAGCGTTGATGCTCGGTAGCAAAGGACAGGTTTGCGAGGGGACCTTCAGCAATGTGTTTTTGATTCTTGGTGATGAGATTGTCACACCCAGCATAGATTGTGGTATTCTTCCTGGAATCACTCGAAACTGTGTCATTGAACTGTGCAGGGACATGGGATTTAAAATTACAGAAAGATGGATCGAGCCTACCGAGTTATGCCAGGCATCCGAGATTTTCTTGACTCATACGAGTCGAGGTGTAGTGTGTGTTGATAGATTTAAGAATAGGGTTCTCAGAACAGAAGTTGGAAGGTCAATTGCCAACAAATTCGTTGATTTTATCAAGAGTAAAAACGAATTGTGGGATTAACTATGAAGCGGTTTAGTGAAGTGCTGGATAGTCTGTCTTTCAAAAACTCGGTATATGAGCAGCTTCGAGTGAGAATGGCACTTGAGCATTGGAAAGATATCGCAGGAGATGCTCTTGCGCGCCATTCCAAATTTCATGACTTCGCGCATGGAGTTTTGTATTTTTGTTGCGATGATCCTTTGTGGTTATCTGAGGCTTCTTTTTTAAAAACCCAGTTGATATCGAGAATCAACGCTGTTCTGGGTAAAGAGTTAGTAAAAGACATCAAGTTCAGGAGGTGCCGTAGTGATTGACTACAACGCCCAAAGTATAAAGGTCCTTAAGGGACTTCAAGCAGTTCGACTCAGACCAGGAATGTACGTGGGTTCGACAGGCAAACGAGGATTACACCACTTAGTTTATGAAATAGTTGATAACAGCATCGACGAGGCTCTTGCTGGATATTGCTCGAGAATTCGAGTAAAACTCTGCGCTGATGGGTCCGTCGAGGTGGAAGATGACGGTCGCGGAATACCAGTAGATGTTCATCAAGAAACAAAGAAAAGCGCTCTCGAAGTGGTTATGACAACGCTTCACGCTGGAGGCAAATTTTCGAAAGACACGTACAAGGTAAGTGGAGGACTTCACGGTGTTGGTGCTTCGGTGGTGAACGCGCTTTCAGAGTACTTAAGGATATGGGTTTACAGGGACGGCAAAATATACTATCAGGAATATACTCGTGGTGCCCCTCTCGAAGAGGTGAAAGTTATTGGTACGACAAATAAAACAGGAACGCTGGTGCGTTTCAAGCCTGATCCTGAAATTTTCTCCGTGCGTGAGTTCGACGCGGATATCATTGAAAACAGACTGCGTGAGCTGGCATTTTTGAATTCCAATGTGACAATAGAGTTTGAAGACGAAACAGAGCGGATAAAAAAGACTTTTCACTACAAGGGCGGAATTTCAGAATTCGTTAGATTTCTTACCAAGAATGCAAAGGCGCTTCATGACGTCATTCATATTATGGGAGAACACAACGGGACTCGTGTTGAGATCTCGATGGTTTATAGCTCCTCATATTCACAGCAGATACTTTCTTATGCCAATAATATTCGAACAGTAGACGATGGAACCCACGTAACGGCATTTAAATCGGTTATCACAAGGCTTCTGAATGAGTACGCCAGGAGTATGGGAATCCTGAAAAAAGAAGAATCCTTTCAAGGTGACGATGTCCGCGAGGGGCTTACGGCAGTGATCAGCGTATTCCTGAAAAATCCAGAGTTTGAAGGCCAGACGAAATCCAGACTCGGCAATGAAGAAGTTGTAGAGGCTGTTTCCAAGGTTCTCCGGTCAAACTTGATAGATTATTTTGAAGCCAACAAATCCTCGCTGAAAGCCATCTTAGAGAAAGCCAGTCATGCGATGCGGGCGCGCGAAGCGGCCAGAAGAGCCAGAGAGCTGGCTCGAAGGAAAAGTGCAATGGAGACCGCTTCACTACCGGGTAAACTCGCCGATTGTGTAACGCGTGAGGTGGAAAAAGCAGAGCTATTTATAGTTGAAGGAGATTCAGCAGGTGGATCCGCGAAACAAGCCAGAGATAGGTATTCTCAGGCGATTTTGCCGCTTAGAGGTAAAATTTTGAATGTGGAAAAGTCATCAATGGTGAAACTTTTAAAAAACGAACAGATAAGCGATATTATAGTAGCTGTTGGCACAGGTCTTGGAGACAATTTCGATATCTCGAAAATTCGATATGGCAAGATTATTATCATGACCGATGCGGATACTGATGGTGCTCACATAAGAACGTTGCTCCTTACGCTTTTTTACAGGTACATGAAAGATCTTATAGTTAATGGAAAGATTTTCATAGCAGTGCCACCTCTTTACAGAGTATCTTATTCAAAAAACGTGCGCTATGCCTACGATGATATTGAGTTGAAGAAAGTTCTTGCGGAGATTGGAGATAGAAAAGTTGAAATTCAGAGATACAAGGGTTTGGGAGAAATGAATCCAGAGCAATTGTGGGAAACAACGATGAATCCCGAAACGAGGAAGCTCATCCGAGTCGATATAGAGGATGCCGAAGAAGCAGACACGTTGTTCAACTTGCTTATGGGAGAAAGTGTGCCTGAGCGACGAAGCTTTATCGAAAGGCACGCTCTCAAAGTTACAAATCTTGATGTTTAATTCGCAGAGATTTTTGTTCGCCTTAACGTTGATTTGTTTGACAGCTTTCGCAGCTTATCTGATCAGACTCAATGATTTTGGCACCAGCAGTGCTTTAAAGGTTGATTCTGCAGATAGGCTCGCTTTGGTGAGCTACAAAGAAAGGTTGTGGTGGATTTCTACAAAAGGTGAACTCCTCTATTCGGCTAAACCCGAAAGTGTTTTGTCAATGGCTTTCGTGAGTGGCGTATCTGTAAACGATTTGAAAATAGATCCAGCTCAACTGAGACTTATTGAAAGCCTTCGAGAAGTCATTACAGATAACAAAATCGTGGAAGTTGATTTGCAGGAAAAGTGTGTCGTTACAGTGAAGGGAATAGTGATATACTTTGATAAATGGGAAGATATCATTGCAAATTTGTTATCACTTGATTCAGCAGTGAGCAGGATGGAACCACGATCAGAGTATTTTTTGACTGCAAATGGTGTTATTCTCAAACTCAGGGGTGGTCAAATTGGCACGGACTGAAACATATGCGGCAATTGACATCGGTTCTCATCTGATCAAGGGGGTCGTTGTTTCGGAAAAGTCTGATTCTTGGGAGTTGCTCGCGTATTCAACGGTAAAAAGCCGAGGAATTGATTCAGGAGAAATTAAGGACGCGGTAGCTTTTAGAGATAGCATATCAAAGCTTCTGACAAATCTCGAGGAGCAACTTCCTGGTGTGACAAGAGCGAATTTTGTCGTCTCGACGAACTGTGGAGCATTTGGTTTGGAAAGCCTGACAGAAGAGATGGTTATATCAGAGTCTGAGAAGAAGATCATCGGCACAGAGGAAGTTGAAGAACTCAAGTCTCGTGCTCTCAAAAGGGAGGAGCATGAAGAAAACCTTAAATTAGTGCTGCATGTTTATCCGAAAAAGTACCTTATCGACGACACAAAAGTTGTTTCTAACCCGATAGACATGCCCGCGAATAAGTTGGCAGTGGAGTTAACAGCAGTTGTGATTGACAAGAGTTTGAGCAGCGTTTTTGATTATTCTCTTGATGACATTTTGCCAGTGGAACCAGAGGTTTCGATGTCATCGTTAGCTGCTTCAGAAGGGGTGCTGACCACTACCGAGAAAGACAGCGGTGTCTGCGTCTTAGATCTTGGTTATGGCTCTTCCACACTGGTCGCGTACTTTACCGGCATTCCAATCAGGTTGATAGAGATACCCCTTGGTACAAAGCACATAATAAAGGATATAGCGACAGTTCTAAGCACCTCTCTGGAAGAATCTGAGAGGCTTCTGAAAACCCATGGTAGCGCCATGTATCAAGATATTGGAGAAAGTCCTTTTGACGTTGAGTACAAAGGACTTGATGGCCGAACCTCTAAAACTGTAAAAATGGAGATTTTGGCGAGAATTGTCCACGCGCGCTTGCGAGAAATCTTTAACAAAGTTCGTAGAGCCTACAGAGAAGTGGAAGCTGAAGTTCCTGAGTTCAGAGAAATGGGAATTCCTGGTGGTCTTGTGATCACTGGTGGTGGTGCCAAGATCCCGCGACTCATTGATTTAGCTCTGGACATTCTTAGAAAACCTGTGAGAATTGGAACGTTTGGCACTTCTTCAAATGAAACATTATTAGGTGCTGATGAAATAGTAGAAGACCCGGTTTTTTCAGCGGCTCTTGGAAGCATTTTCTGTGTGGAAAGCGTAGAGCAAGAGGAAGCGCTCGCAGTAAGGAGAAAGACAGGAGGCTTTTTCAGTAAGCTTATTGAGGTCTTTAGGAATCTCTGGTAGTTTATTGGGAGGTTGATGATATGCCCTTTGAAATAGGAAGGCCAGGTGAAGTCGCTAAGGATAGATATCAGGCAAAAAGAGTACCAGTTATAAAGGTGATAGGAGTCGGCGGGGCTGGCAACAACGCCATTAATCGAATGGCAGACGCGGGTATTCACGGAGTAACATTTGTTGCAGTGAACACGGATGTTCAAGTGTTAGAAGTGAACAGAGCAGATTTGAAAATCCAAATTGGCAGTAAGATAACTAAAGGACTTGGAGCCGGTGGAAACCCGAAAATAGGTGAAGAAGCCGCCCTGGAAGACAGGAGAAACATTCAAGATATGCTTGAAAACACAGATATGCTCTTTATTACAGCGGGTTTTGGTGGCGGTACGGGCACGGGCGCAGCCCCTGTTATCGCCGAAATTGCCCGAGAACTGGGAATTCTCACCGTAGCTGTCATAACCACTCCTTTTTACTTTGAAGGGAATGCGAGATGGAAAGTCGCTATGGAAGGTCTCAAAAACCTTAGAGATAAAGTAGATACTCTTATAAAGATCTCCAACAACAAGCTCCTGGAAGAACTCTCATCAGATGTCACGGTTGTTAACGCGTTCCTTAAAGCCGATGAAACGTTGCACCAGGGCATCAAAGGTATTTCGGAATTGATCACAAAGCGTGGCTACATCAATCTGGACTTTGCAGATATTGAGTCGGTCATGCGGAACGCAGGTGCAGCGATGCTTGGTATTGGCATAGGAAAAGGTGAAGACAGAGCTGTAACGAGCGCACGGAAAGCTATGGAAAGTAGGCTTATGGAACACCCTGTGGAAAATGCCCGCGCTATAATACTCAACATATCCGCTCCCCCATCAGTTCAGTTGAAAGAGATGCGCAGGGCAGCGGCTATTATACGCCACAATTGCAGTGAGGATGCCGATGTCAAGTTTGGTTTGGTAATAGACGACGAGATCGCCGACGACGAGATCAAAGTGACAGTAATCGCAACAGGTTTTGACGAAGAAGACCGCTTTCTGTTCCCGGAAAACGATATTCCCGCGATATACAGGTTTGGCCTGGAGGATCTCGTTGATGAATTCGAATAATTTTCGGCGATACAAGCGCCTTGGCGAAATTCTACTCGAGAAGGGGATCATCACAAAGCAACAGTTAGCCTCAGCGCTTGAAATTCAAAAAGAAAGCAGAAAAGCACTCGGCGAAATTCTTGTAGACATGGGACTTGTAACATGGGAACAGATAACAGAAGCCGTTGGGGATCAATACGGTATTCCCGTGTTGAAGGATCCTCCCAGTACTATACCCATCGAAATTCTCAAAGCGATTCCCAGAGCGTTAATCGATGAACTGCGGGCGATTCCTGTTGACAAAGTTAACGATAAGATAGTTGTTGTCACGGACAGCGTTTACAATTTGTCGAGAATAGTCAGCGAGGTAAGATTTCTCACAGGTCAAGAGCCCATCATCTATCTGGCAAGTCCCGCTCTTTTTTCCATTCTCTACTCTCAACATGTAGAAGGGGCATCGATGGCTTTGGCAGATGAAATTCCACTACAACTTGAGTTACCAGAAGAGGAAGTAGAAGAAGAATTAGTGATGGAAGCTGAAGCGCCAGTTGTGAAAATGGTGAATGCCATAATTCAAAAGGCGGTTACCATGGATGCCAGCGATATACACATAGAGCCCTTCAGAAATTATGTGCGCATTCGATACAGAATTGATGGGCTTCTGAGACGAATTATGGATTACCCAAAGGTGCAACACGCACCAGTTGTGACACGGATAAAAATCATATCTGGACTTGATATTTCTGAAAAGCGCCTTCCCCAAGATGGGAAATTTTACATGAATATACAGGGAGAGCAGTACGATTTTCGTGTGTCAACAATGCCGTCAGTGCACGGCGAAAAGATCGTGATGAGGATCTTAAAGGTTTCAGGAGCATATAAGCAACTTGAAGAATTGGGGTTCAGCGACTACAATTACAATCAAATTTCCAGACTTTTGAAAAGGCCCAATGGCATCATTCTTATCACGGGACCGACCGGAAGTGGAAAATCGACAACTCTCGTGGCAATGCTGAATAAACTTAAAGATGTTACAACTAATATAATTACAGCAGAGGATCCCGTTGAGTATACAATTGACGGCGTCACTCAATGTCAAGTGAATCCAGAAATAGGTTTAACCTTCGCGCGATATCTGCGTTCTTTCTTGAGGCAGGATCCCGACATCATCATGATAGGAGAAATGCGCGACAAGGAAACTGCAAATCTCGCTATAGAAGCTTCCTTAACGGGCCACTTGGTTCTGAGCACACTTCATACGAACAGCAGTGCAGCGGCTATCGATAGGATGGTGAATATGGGCATAGATCGTCACATGATAACTTCTTCCCTTATAGGTGTCATAAGTCAAAGACTCGTTAGAAAACTGTGTGAATCGTGCAGAGTGAAAGCTGAATTGCGAGGGGAGTTTCACGGATTATGGAAAGAGGTCTTTCCGGATATTGATCCGGTGGAGTACTCTGCTGGCGAAGGCTGCATAGAGTGCAGCGGAACAAGTTACAAGGGCCGTGTTGCAATTGGTGAAGTTTTGATAGTAAACGATGATATAAAGGATATCGTTATATCCGGAGCAGGAGAACGTCAAATCTACGACTTGGCGCTTCAAAAGGGAATGAGACCAATGTTCATAGATGGTTTTGAGAAAGTTCTCAGAGGTGTGACGTCTTTTGACGAAATTCTCAGGGTGACAACTGCTCCATGAAATATTTTTCAAAAAATCCAGAAGAATGGAAAAAGCAAGAGCAGGAGTTTTTGAAAAAAGAAAAGGAAAAGACCCAAAGATCAAGAAAGAGAGGCATAATGTTGCTTCTTGTTAATATCGCGATCGTTGTGATCGTGTTTCTTGGTTTGAAAATGTACTACTCACAATTCCCGTCCTATGGTAGCTCATCAAGATATCAAATCTTAATCAAGACACCAGATGCCTATGTTTCAGGCACACCGCTGGACGTTCAAGTAAGGCTTTACAACAATAATCATCAAGAGACTACAATGAAGATATCCAACTTTTCCATAATCATATTTTCTCCAGAAGGCAAGGATATTTACAGATTTTCACAAGATGAACCTATTGAAGCCAAGTTTGACGCTTTTTCAAGTCGATTGCTTTTTCGTTTACTCAACGAGGTAGAACTCTCGTCATTGGTGACAGGAACGTATAAAGTTGCCGTGTCGCTTGTAGCAGATGGACAAGATATACACAGCGAAAAGACGTTCACTGTTTTGGAATGCTATGATATCGCGCTTGATGGTCTTCTTGAATTCTATGAACCTGGCGAGACAATGCACATAGAACTTCGTATTGTCAACAACACAGCGTCTGTCAAAGATTTGAGGATTACAGGATTCAAATTTTCTGTGAAACACGATGATGAAATCCTTTGGCAAGATGAGGGTGTTTTCAATTCCGTGTGGGAAAAGGTTGGGGTAGGCGATTCAGTCCATCTTCAAAAAGACATTGAACTGAAGCTGAACACTCCTGGCGCTTGGGCCTTAGACGTGGCAGTCACAGTAAACGGAGTTGATGTCTCAAAAAGTGTTCCTGTTGTCTGCATATCTGAACCCACAGCAGACTTAAAGGATGTAGAGGTTTATACGGATATTCCAAATCAGTTCTTCGTGGGAGATGATATCGAATTTTCTGTATACCTTCAAAACGCTTCGAACAGGGACATTTATCTTAAAATTGAACAGATGACTATTTCGATTTTGCCAACTCCGTTCTCTTCAGAAAGGCGGAGGTTCAGGATATGGCTTCAGCCATTTTCCCGTGTGGAGGTGTTCAGATTTCACCCGTGGAACAAGCAGGTGATCAGCAAGGCCGGTTCTTACAAGATGAATGTTTTTGTCAAAACTATTTCTGATGAAAAATTCTTTGAAACCAATATTCAAGTGTTTCAGTGATGTTTATAATAACTCTTGAAAGCATCAGTTAAAACAGCAGATTTGTGGCAATGCGCAATGAGAGATCGGAGGTGCCCAAGATTAAAGTTTTAACGCTCGACCGCCTTGAATACGACCGTGTGCTTTCAGTCTTCGAGGCATTCGCGATGACGAAGAAGGGTAAAGAATTCATCAGGACATTAAGACCTCTCGACGATCCCACAAAAGAACTCAACTGTGTGGAAGAAATGATTCTTCTGAAGCACAGTGGGATTGATATTATTCCGGATGACTTCACTTCTATAGATGTCCAGGATATCATCGACAAGTTCGCGTACGACAACGTTACGCTGAATCCCGAGGAGATACTACGTTTACTGAATGCGATGAGAACACTTGGTGAGCTAAAAAGAAGAACTGACAACACTGAATTTCAGAATCTGCAGAAGATTTCTCAGTCATTTGCTAATTTCCGCAATTTGATGAAGCTCATTGAAAAATCTATCTCGAAAGATGGAACCGTGAAAGACTCCGCTTCGGAACGTCTTCAAAATATCCGAAGCAGAAAAAAAGAACTGAACAGGATTATACTAAGGCAGGTTGATAAATTCATAGGTTCAAACAGGAATTTGCTTCAGGATTCTGTATATGTTCTGCGTGAGGGAAGATATGTCTTTCCAATAAAAGCTAATTTCAAATCCCAAGTAAGAGGTATTGTTCACTCTTCTTCTGCTTCTGGCGCAACTTGTTTTATCGAACCTGAACTCTTCATACCGCTGAACAACGAGATGCGGGAGTTAGAGAGTAACGAACTTGCCGAGGTTAGAAAAATTCTCAGACAGATTACACTGGAAATATTCAACAAGCTCGATGTGTTAAAGAAAAACTTAGAACTCGCCGCATATTTGGATTCAATACATGCACGCGCACTGTTCGCTCAAGCCTTTCACGCCCGTGTGGTGAAGCCAGCGAGCAGCTTTAACTTGAAACTCGTTAATGCGAGACACCCTCTGATATCACCGGAAAATGTTGTTCCGATAAATATTCATTTGCCTGAGAAAAAGCTTGGCGTGGTGCTGACGGGACCGAACACGGGTGGTAAAACCGTTACTCTGAAAACGATAGGCCTTTTTATAGTAATGATGATGAGTGGTTTTCCTCTTCCATGTGACGAGGAAACAGTTCTGCCAAAGGTTACGAAACTGATAGTTGATATAGGTGATGAGCAAAGCATCGAGCAGAATTTGAGCACTTTTTCTTCGCACATCGCGAATATTGTGAATGGTTTGCATGAATCGGATCCAGAGACAATAGTTCTGTTTGATGAGCTTGGAGCAGGAACTGATCCTGTGGAAGGAGCGGCATTGAGTTTGGCCATTATAGAAGAACTCAAGAAGAAAAAGTGTCACTTCTTTGTTACCACACATCTAACTCCTGTGAAGATCTATTCCGCGACAGATGATTTGCTCATCAGCGCGTCCATGGAATTCGATTCTGAAACAATGAAACCAACTTATCGCATTCTCATGGGTGTTCCCGGAGCGTCACACGCCTTTGAAATAGCTGAAAAAATGGGACTCGACAAAGCGTTAATAGACAATGCGAAAAAATTCTTGAGCGCTGAGTACTTGGACGTTGAAGGAACGATCGCGAAATACGAAGAAAAAGCCGCTTCCCTTCAGAAGAAGATAGAAGAGTTGGAACTTGAGAAGAAAATGTACGAAAATATGAAAGAGGAGTACGAGAGGAAACACGAAGAACTCAAAAAGAAGAGAATAGAGGAACTCGATGAGGATTTGAGAGGTATCTACGAACACATGAAACGCGTAAAAAAAGATATTGATCAAGCGATACATGATATAAGGAAAAGAGACATCAAGGCTCTTCGACGCGCTTCCAGATCTTTTGAAAATGAGGCTCGTCATATCCGAAGCATTGACTTTCGCCGGGAGCGAGTTGAAGATTCAACTCAGAAGGTTGAAATTGGCTGCACAGTGAGGCTAAAGAATGGCTCAGCTATTGGCAAAGTTATTGGAAAAAAATCTGACAAGTACATTATCGATTTCAGCGGTGTAAGGATCGAAGCTTCGGCTTCACTTCTTCAAAGAGTGGAAAGAGTGCAAGAAGGTGCCTCTTATAATTACATGTACGCGCAGTTCTCTCCCATAGATAAACCCGAAATAGACATCAGAGGGCTCACTGTATCTGAAGCTGAGCCACTTGTAGAAGAGTTTATAGACAAACTGATTCTGTCCAGTTTCAATACTGGATACATCCTTCATGGTAAGGGCACTGGTAGACTCGCGGCAGGTATATGGGAAATTCTGAGAAAAAACTCACATGTTAAACGATATCGATTCGGCACCCCAAACGAGGGTGGTACAGGTGTGACGGTGGTAGAGGTATGAGATTTGTTTTTGCTCTCGATATAGGTACCAGGAAGGTAGCCGGATTGCTGGCTCAATATGACGGCGATGTTTTGAATATCATTGATGTGGAAGTTGCAGAACATCCCACAAGAAGCATGATGGATGGACAGGTTCACGACGTTGAAAGTGTCGCTCGGGTTGTGAAACGTGTTAAAGACGCCCTGCAAGAACGGAATGAAATAGAACTGCGAGAAGCCGCTGTAGCCGTTGCAGGACGCTTTTTAAAAACATTTGTTGGTGAGTACGAGATGGATCTGAACAACGAAATTGTGGATGAAGCGAAGTTGATGGAATTGGAATTAAAAGCGATTTCGGACGCAACGCTTCAGGCTGCAACTGAAGAGCTCTATTGTGTTGGCTATTCTGTACTTCAATACACCCTTGATGGACTGTGGATAAGAAACCTTCTTGGGCACAGGGGCAAGAAAGCCAGTGCCTCCGTTGTAGCCGCCATGCTTCCCGCTCAGGTAGTCGATGCTATCATCGCTGTTTTAGAACGAAACGACATGAAGCCTTCCTTTATGACGCTCGAGCCAATTGCGGCTATGGAGGTTGCAATTCCAGAAGAGATGAGAATACTGAATGTCGCGCTGGTAGATATTGGAGCTGGCACGAGCGATATCGCAATTTCGAAAGCGGGAAGTGTTCTCGGATATGGAATGGTATCAACAGCCGGAGATGAAATAACAGAGTCGATAGCTGAAAAATTTTTGCTTGATTTTCATCAAGCTGAAAGCGTCAAGAGACAGATTTTCTCAAATCAAAACAAGATCGAGATCTGCGATATTACAGGTCATGATCAAACGATTTCCTTTGAAAGCGCATTAGAAACATGTCGCCCGGTAGTCGCTTCCATATCTAAAGAGGTTGCAAAGATAATTCTTGATATCAACAGAGGAAAGCCAAGCGCAGTGCTCCTTGTTGGCGGAGGCGCAAGAGTTCCATCGTTTGTTAACGCGATGGCGCAGGAACTCGGTATTCCACAAGAAAGAGTAAGTCTCAGATCGGCAAATGATTTGAAACACATTCAAGATCTTACGGGAAAAATCCAAGGAAGCGAATTTGTCACACCAGTTGGAATCGCTTATGCCGCAGCGAAAAGGACAGGCTCTGTATTCAACACTGTCTTTGTAAACGGCGAAAAAGTTGAAGTGTTGCGTCTCAACCACAAGCCAACGGTGCTGCAGGTTTTGATTCAACTGGGTTATGACTTAACTCAAATTGTGGGTAGACCTAAATCAGCTATCGTATACGAATTGAATGGAGAGACAAAAATTCATCGAAGGGGTTTTTCTGGAGGTTCGGACGTCTTTGTGAATGGTATTGAGGCATCGCTTCATGACACGGTTGACAACGGTGATGAAATAAAAGTCGTTTCGAAAAGTGATGATCAAACAGATGAGCTGAGAATACGAGACATAATAAAGCCTATTGAACTGATTCTGGAAAACATCGGTGAAACAATTGAGTTCTATCCCACCGTAACTGTTGACGGTGTCAAGGTGTCAAACTACGACTTGTTTGTTCAAGATGGAAACAAGATTGAGTGCAAAGTGTCAGTTGATGAGATACAAGAATATCTCAAGGAAAGACTCGGCTATGTGTCGTATGTGCTCAATGGAGAAAGAAGAAGTGAATGCAGGTACACGATTCATTTTTCCAACAAAGATGTGGCTCCTGGAAGCAAAATCAAAGTGAGCCTTTGTCGGAAAAAAATTGCAGATATTCTACCCCCCAAGAAATCCATACGGATAACGTTCAACAACCGAGAGATCAATCTGGATGGTGTTCGTGATGCGGTGCTCATCGATGACAAATACGTGGATGCGAACACTCCGCTCGAAGAGGGTATGAAAATCACTTTCCACAAAAGTGATTTTATCGTCGCAGACGCTTTGGCTCTTGAAGAAGTTGACATTTCAAAAGTGAAAGATTACACACTCAAGCTCAATAACAGAACCGCTTTTTTCACAGATCCATTGAAGGATGGGGATGTTGTAATCTTTGAAACCGAAGTCGAGTGATTAGAAAGGCTCTATTAAACCTGCCATAAAGCGAACTCTACCCATCAACAAGTCCACCGACACGAAGAGTTTATCTATGAACTGTTTTCCTTGAGGAGGAGTAATGAAGAATTGTGCGCCGACACAAAGTGCTTTATAGAAATCAAATGTGTCCGAGAAGGGATACAGCATTCCCGCACTGAAACTAACACTTTGATAAGTGTATTCTGCGGCAATACCA
>Ga0190360_1001104_pt1 | contig 14179 bp, 16 predicted proteins | sample 48721834_MG_FD_161271 | JGI IMG/M metagenome (GOLD analysis project Ga0190360, IMG submission 161271) | Hydrothermal vent microbial mat bacterial communities from Southern Trench, Guaymas Basin, Mexico - 4872-18-3-4_MG | ecosystem: Environmental > Aquatic > Marine > Hydrothermal vents >... | reverse complement strand
CTACTTTACCTTTATCTAGAATCACTACATAAGAGCAAGTAGCTTCGATATCAGCCAGAATATGAGAAGAAATTAAGACCTGTATTTCTTTTTTAGAAGAGATATCCTTAATCAGCTCCAGTATTTCTTGGCGTCCTTGAGGATCTAAACCACTGGTCGGTTCGTCCATAAAAATGAGCTGGGGATCATGGACAATGGCCTGGGCCAGTTTCAACCTTTGCTTCATACCTCCTGAATAAGTCTCTACTAAGCGGTAACGGCTTTCTTCCAAGCCCACATAAAAAAGAACTTCATGAGCCCGTTTCATGGCTTCCTGATGGGGCATGCCTGAAAGCTCACCAAGATAGGAAGTAAAAGAAACAGCATCCATCCCTGGAAGATAACAATCATCCTCAGGTAAATAACCAACAAGCCGGCGGATCATTGACTGTTGCCTTTTTATATTATAGCCGAGTACTGTCCCCTCCCCTTTTTCCACTGGAAGAAAGCCCAGCAATATTCTCAAAAGAGTGCTTTTTCCAGCTCCATTGGGCCCTAAAAGTCCCACAGCTCCTGGGGGCAAACTGAGGTCTATCCCGGCCAGAGCTCTAATGCGGCCGTAGTTAAAATAAAGATTCTTGACTTCGACACTCATTACAGATCTTAAGCTTTCTTTTTATGATACGTTATTCTTTAAAAAAAGGTTTCTCTCAGCTCCCCTAAAAATCTTTAACAGGAACTTTCTTTCCCTCTCCGAGAACCAGGGCCCTGTAGGCTTTTTCTACTCTATCCCAGTTTTCTTCCCTGTCCAAAGCCCAGAATCTACCCATAACTGTCACCACTTGACCTACAGTCAATTCCCTGCACATCTGCTCCACTTTATTTACATAAACAGCTCCACTTTCCGGTTTTTCCCCTCTCCTTCCGATTAGAGCATGAACAAACACTTTATTGATCCCTATCTGTTGGGCAAGCCTCAGGAGTTGATAGAGATGCTTTATAGTTCCATGAGAACTGTAATGGGAAACAATACCTAAAAGATGAAGGGACTTTTTCTCTTTTTTAGCTCCTTCCATAGCCCACAAAAAAGCAGTATTCTGAAAAAAAAGGCCATCTTCAATGGCTTTATCTATTCTTACTCTATCCAAAAAAACTCGCCTTCCCGCCCCAAGGTGAAGATGTCCTGCTTCAGAATTACCAACCGTATGAGCTGGCATCCCCACTGCTTCTCCTGAAGCTTGAAGCTGACAGTGAGGAAATTCTGACCATAGCTTATCAAAGTAAGGAGTTCTGGCAACATAAAGAAGATTGCCAGGCCCTTTCTCTTTTAACCCCCAGCCATCGAGGATAAGGAGGACAACCCGTCGCTGGGTATGAGCTTCTTCCTGAGAATTAAGAAGAAGAGTTTTTCCAGTTATTTCAGATGGTTGATTTAAATTAAGAAGATTGATAATAGTAGGGGTAACATCGGCCAGCTCTCCCCTTTCCTTTAACAACCATTTTTTAGATCCAAAATTAGCATAATCAGCTAAAATAAAAGGCACAGGATTTTTTGTATGACCAGTATTGATAGAACCATCTTCATAAAACCATTCCTCAACGGTACCATGATCTGAAGTAACAATTAAAGTCACTCCTTCTTGGCGGCAGGCCTCAATAACTTTTCCCAGTTGGAAGTCAACTGTTTCCACTGCTTTAAGGACGGCCTGTCTATCTCCGGTATGGCCGACTACATCTACATTGGCAAAATTGGCTATTATTAATGAATAAGAAGGATCTTTTATTTTTAAAGATAAGGAGACGGCTACTTCTTTGGCACTCATTTCAGGCTGGAGATTATAGGTAGGTATTCCAGAAGGTGAATCAATGATTATTCTTTCTTCACCCGGAAAAATTTTATTATTTTTGCCATTCATAAAAAATCCAACGTGAACTGCCTTTTCAGACTCAGCGATTTTCAGAACTTTTAGGCCACTTTTAGTTACCACCTCAGTTAAAGTATTCTTAATTTCTCCAGGGGAAGGGAAAGCTACCTTGGCCTTAAGAGAGGGATGATACTCGATCATTGTCACAAACCTGAGATCCAAGTCAGGAACAACTGGAAAATGTTTAAAATTTCTCTCAGTTAAGGCTCTGGTCAACTCAATTTCCCTCTCACCTCTAATGTCGTAAAAAATAACAGAATCTCCCTTTTTTATCCTACCTAAGGGATGATTATTTTTATCCACCGCTACTATTGGGTCTAAGTTTTCGTCTTCTTCACCTGCTTGATAGGCGCTTTTAATGGCTTTAACCAACGATGAATTAATCACATTTATCTCCTTATCCTTCTAATATCAGGCCTATACTATAGAAATGAAGATAAAGGTTGTCAACTTACTCAGGGCAAAATTAGACAATGGCAACTTCCTTTTTTCTTGGATATCCAATAATTAAAGGATTTATCTGAAACTTAATAGAGCTGAGGGATCTACTCTGCTTCCAAAAATTTTTACCCCCCAATGGAGATGAGGACCGGTTACCCGGCCAGTAGCACCTACTTCTCCAATAGTTTCTCCTTTTCTTACTTGTTGCCCTCTTTTTACTCTGATTTTTGAAAAATGACAGTAAATAGTAAAAACTCCTAAACCATGATTAATGATGACTGTCTTTCCGGAAAAATATAATTCTGCGGCCAAAACCACCTGTCCTGAGTTTGAAGCCCTGACGGGCGTTCCAGCAGAAGCAGCTATATCCAAGCCACTATGGGAGGATCGAGGTTGATTGTTATATACTCTTCTCTCGCCGAATTGAGCGGTTATTCTGCCAGAGACAGGCATGATAAAGGCTCCATCGCTCCACCATTGGGAACTAAACATAGAATATATGGTTTTTAGAATTTCTGCTTCTCTTTTTATCCTTTGCCTCACCTCTGGTGGAGGAGTTACATATTTTTGCTCAACCCATAATTTAATTAACGGGAATTGTTTAGGAGAGATAACGATTTTTCGCTCAAACATTTGCCACAATCCATTTTTATCCTCCAAGAAAATTTTAATAGGATATTCTCCCGGCTGAAGAGAAAGATCTAATCCTATAAAAGCCATTAGCTTTAATCCTTGACTGTCTTTACCCATTCTGTATTCTTTTCCTAAAAATATAACCTTGGCCGCTTCTATCCCCTGTTGCTTTTCAATCTTTAAAGCAATAACCTCTCCTGGCTGAAGAGTTCTATAGCTAACGCCAACGGCTATTCCAGAAGGGCTAAGCCACTTTTCACTCTGAAAAGAAAAAAGACAACTCTGACTAAAAAGAAAAAAGACAAAAAATATAAAAGTTAATTTTCTCATTTTTTTAACCTAAAAATTTAAGAATTAGCTGATTGACTTCTGGCCACTTCTCCACCTGGGGAAGATGCCCACATTTATCAAAGACAACCAACTTAGAGTTCTTAATTAAATTCTTTCCCCGGTAGGCTTGAACTACGGGAATGATCCTATCGTTTCTCCCCCAAATAATAAGTGTGGGCTGGTTTAAAAGGCTAGCCCTTTCCATTATCGGATCTAAAATATCTTTTTTCAGCCCACCCAGATTAACTCCTCTGCGCAAAATCCGAAGGCAGACTTTTCTGGCCAAGGGAGATTCAAACATCTTTAGGACACAGCTAACCAATTCGGCCGGCAATTTTTGGCGGTCATAGAATAATCTAGAAAGGAATAGTTTAGTAATTATAAAATGCCGCAGATAAAAAGTAATTTCCCCCAAAGGATAAAGGGTACCAAGCCTTAATAAAAAAGAAAGTTCTCGTCCAAAACCAGCGTTATCTACCAAGATAAGTCTTTCAATTCTTTGGCCTAATTCAGAAGCAGTATAAAGGGCGATAAGGCCACCAAGAGAATTTCCAATCAAAGAAACCGAACGAAGCTTAAGACTCTCCAGAAAAGAACGCATGAAATTTGAGGCCAAATCAAGACTGAACTCTATCTGGGGTTTGGCTGAATAACCAAAACCCAAGAAATCAAAGGCTATAACGTGATATTTATGGGAAAGATAGTTAAAATTAAATCTCCACCATTCGAGAGAGCCACCCAAGCCATGAATTAGGACTAAATGGGGCCCCTTGCCCCTGGCTGCGCATCTAATCTTGTAGCCATTGACCTTAATAAAAAATGTCTCCATTCTCAACAAAAATAATTCAAGCTTTTATTTGCTTTTTGAGAATCCTACCTGGTAAATTTCCTGTATGTTGGCCCCGATTTATGACTACCCGACCATTAACTATCACATACTCAAGGTCGAACTGTTGTTTTAAATCCTCCTTCATCTCTTCAAATTTTGTTTGATCTAGGGGGAAAAGGAGAATATCCACAATTGCCACTGATGAGGGTCGTAATTCCCTGTCGAATCGAACTTTCTGCTTTGGGATTAACCAAAAGGCTAATATCTGTATGATCATGGACATCTATGAACCCTGAACAAACAGCCAGCCCTTTTGCTTCAATAACTGTTTTTGCCTTGGAGCTTGAGATCTTACCTATTTCTTTAATTGAATCTCCAAGGATACCTATATCTGCTTCAATTCCCTCGTGACCTAAACCATCGAAAACTTCTCCTTCTTTCAGAACAAGATCAAAATCCTTATTAGTTTTACAACCTTTTAGTAAAAAGCTGCTACTTCCAAACCCAGCAATGGCTATTATCTGGCTACTTTTTTTTAAAAAATGCCGGCGAGATATTTTCCTTTTCATAATTATCTCCTCAGTCACCAAATTCAAAGTTAATATATAAAATAAATAATAAGAAATCTACTCTCCAAAAGGAGAATTATTCTTATTTCGGCCGAAAAACAATCTCCTCTTCATGATTTTATGATAAAATAAATTAAATTTTAACTAAGGAATGACGATGAAAATAAGCAGAAGAGATTTTCTATTGTTGTCGGGTATAAGCCCAACTTTATTTTCTAAAAAAAGAGAGAAGCCAAAAAACCATCTGTTCTCCTCCAGTTAAAACCGAAATTTTCAAGATACGATCCCTGGCTTGAGTTAAATCTTGATCATTTAGGTTAGAATCTGGAGAAAGTTAGAAAAAAAGCGAAAGTGCCTATCATGGCTGTCATCAAATCTGCAAATTTATCAACTACTTCTGGTTTCATAATAAACCTCTTCTTCAATATAAACCTTTATAATTTATAATTATTAGCTACCAATAGTTGATAGCCAATATTGCCAATTCTTTATTCGAGGAAAATACATAAAAAGAAGAATTGCCGAAACAATAAGGAGTAGATAAAAATCTCTGGAAATTCCACTTAAAAAAAAGAAAATCAAGCCATAAAGAGCAGGACCTTCACTTAAAACAGTGGAGATAATCGATGCTTGACTGAGCCTATTAATTAATTTTAGGCGGTCAGCAGTAGGTAACCTTTTTAAAAGGAATCCCTTTATTATCCTTAAAAGAAAAACATGGATAATAGAAAGAGCATAAAAAACATACCTTAAACTCTTCATTTCCCCTAAAGGAATAAAGCCTACCCAAGATTGATGATAAGCTTTTACATACTCCACAACAATGACATAAATAACAAGGCTTCCGATAACAGAAGCTCCTATGACTACAGCTAACCTGAAAGCTTTGTTTAATTCTTGATCATTTATTTCATCCATTATTCTCTCCTTATTATTTTTTTACTCTCTATTTGAAATATTTAAAAATCAAAGCAAAAAATGATTGATTGCTGCTGCGATGAAAATTCAAAATAAACCCTTAGCTTCTTTTCTTGCCTTTGTTTATGTAAACCCAGTATTTTTTGAGCTACTACATAACCGGCCACTCCCCCCAAAAAGACATCTGAAGCCCAGTGTTTATTACCATAAACTCTGGATAAAGAAGCCAAGGTGGCTAAACTATAAGCCAAAAAATCAATATAAAATCTCTGGCTTTGCTGGGCAACTACTGTAGCTACGGCAAAAGCAGAAGCAGCATGGCCAGAAGGAAAAGAGTAGAAACCAGATTTCAGGGAAAAAGGATGAAAAGACAGGCTTCCTTCATCTTTATAAGGCCGGGCTCGGCCCAAAATGAATTTTGCCGAGGAAACAATTGCTCCCGTCAGCAACCAGCTTTCTAAACTGATAAGAGCGATTTTCCTGATATTATTGTCTTTCCCAATCTCCCCTGAAAGATACAATCCAGCCAAGGCGCTTCCCAAAAAATACCCGCTACCCAATATAGAAAAGGCTCGAGAAAGATTGGAAGCCCCAGAATTTTGATGTTTCAAAACCCAGCTATTTATGTTTTCGTCCACGGTAAATAAAAGAAGGCTGCTACCAAGGATAGCCGAAAATTCCAGAAGATCGCTTCTCTGCCAATGGCCGGGAGAAACTACTATATCTTTAAAATCATTTAAATAATATCGGAAATATTCTTTATTCAGCCTATAATTTAAAGTATGCTCTTTCCCATAAACAGCACTTTGAACAACAGAAAAATATAAAAAAACTATAACAATGCTCTTTATAAGCTTTGAATTTCTAGATAAGAACAACTTCCTTTCCTATTTTTTTCCTCATCATTCATCCAAGAAACTTTCAATAATTTTAAGGCTCACCTCAGTAGCACCTTGAAGATTAGTAAGAATTTCTTTAGCTCTTTGTCCCATTCTTTCCACCCTTTCTTGGTTTCCAGCCAAAAATATGTTCATTAAATCTTGATCGCTTTTTATTTGTTTGGCTGCTTTCTCCTGGAGAAATTTCTGAGCTAAATAAGAGAAATTTTCCATATGAGGTCCGAAGTAAATCGGTTTGCCATAAAAAGCTGGTTCCAGGAGATTATGTCCTCCCCACGGTATTAAACTCCCCCCAATAAAGGTTACATCCGAAAGGGCATAAAATTTAGGCAATTCTCCAATAGTATCAACAATCAATACATCCCAAGATCGATAAAGTGAAAAAGAGGTTCTTCTTTGCACCTTAAAACCATAATTTTTAGCTGTTTTCTCTATTTCTTCAGCTCTTTCTGGATGACGAGGAACTAGAATCAATAAAATATTTTTCTTAATTCTTAAAGCACTAGCGTAGGCTCTTAGGATTTTAGCCTCTTCACCTTTTCTCGTACTGCCGGCCACAATTACTGAGCAGCCTTTTTCAATACCTAAACTCTCTTTTAATTTTAAAAGCTCGCTTTCAGTTAAAACCGGCAGGCGAATTTCTGCTTTTAAATTTCCGGCTACCTCAATCTTAGCCGTATTTATCCCCAATCTTTCTAAGTATTGCTTATCCTTTTCTGTTTGCATTAAAAAAAAGCTAATATTCTCCAAAACATTTTTTATGATCCTTTTTACCTTTTTATATCTCTTAAAAGATCGATTAGAAATTCTACCATTGACTAATATTACCCCCCGAGTTTGTTTCCGTGCTTCTTTTATCAGATTAGGCCAAAATTCAGACTCAGCCAAGATAAAAGCTTCTGGTTTCAACACCCTAAAAAACTTTTTTACTACCCATTTAAAATCAAGAGGAACAAAAAAGAAATTATCTATCCCCTCTAATTTTTCTTTAGCTATCTGGAGCCCAGTACTAGTTAAGGCGGAAAAATGAACAAAATAATCAGGATGTCTTTTTTTAAATTCCTTGACTAAATTCCGCAGAGAAAGCACTTCGCCAACCGAAACAGCATGAATCCAGATCGATTTAGAAGGCAAGCTGGGAGGCCAGAGATTAAACCCTAGCCTTTCTCGAAGATTTAGATTATCTCCCTTTAATTTTAAGCGAACAAAATAAATAGGGATTAAAACAATTAAAGATAAAAATAGCAGGGTAGAATAGAAAATATACACTTTGAAGACTATACTAAATTAGTTTTCTTTGTGCAAGATAAGAGAAGAACCGCGATAGCTAATAATCAATAAAGTTATATTTAGAGGCAGCAATTTCAAAAAAAGATTGCCAGTTGCAGCTATCTTTTGGTAAGCTAAAAGCCCAGGCATTTCAGATTCAAATAATTGAACAGGACTGAAAGGAATTATAATGACCAACGAAGAAAAACCTAAAACTCAAAAAAAACCTCTTGAAACAAAACAGTCTTCAGCCAAGGAAAAAGATAAATCTGTCGAAAGTAAGCCCGAGGAAGAAAAAGAAGAAAAAAAGGCTGAAAATTCTGAAGCCAAAAAAGAACCTAAAAAAGAAGTAAAAAAGGAAGCTGTCAAAGAAGAAAAACCTTCTGAAAAGAAAGCAGAACCAGCTCCGGTCACTGCTCCTAAGCGAAAAAAAATAAACAAAATGAGCCTCGAAGAAATAGAAGCTAAAATCGAAGAGGTTAAAAATAAAATGGGCGGACTCCACTCTAAGTATGGCCGTCAGTTGCTTATAAGAAGAGACTATTTACATTCTCTAAAATAACCAAACATCTATTTTTCATCTCATCTTAGCTATCTTTTTTTCATAACAAGCTTCATCCTAATCCGGTAATAAGGAATAAGAATTAAAATAATACCAAAAAGAGAGTAGAAATAATAACTACTTATACCCTTTTCTATTCTGTGAGCAACAAGAATCAGGCTCCTTTGAAGGTGAATAAAAATAAGATTAAAGAAAATAAGAACCAAATAAATAAATTCTTGTCTTATTTTTATTAGAAGGGAGCGTTTATTCTCAGAGAGATTGTCAATAGCGCCCACTAACAGCTTAACATCTCTAAGTTCTTTGAATTTAATCCTTGAGACAAGCCAAAAAGAAAAAAAGAAAAGAGTTTGAGCTAAAGGATAGATGAAAAAAAGAAGAGATTTCTGCCCATATAAAGTACGCTGGTTAAAGAAATTGATCCATAAAGGTATTTTTAAGGGAAGTCGAGGATAAGCATAGATGGCCATAATCCAGCCGGCAACAAGCAGCAAAATATTAGCCGCTAAAAGAAAAAGTGGGGCTTTTTTTATCATTTTGTTCGAGCCTATAGCCTATTCTAAATATTAAATTAAATTTAAGAAATCATCAATTGAAAACAGAACAGAGAAAGCTTAATTACGGTTATAGATTTATAAAATTGAAAAATCACCCTTCCCGGCAAAATATTTTTTAATTCCAGAAAAAAAGCAGTATCAAGCCAATAATAAAAAGTATAAAAAAATAAGATACACAGATAGATTTACATCTGATAAGTTTTTTGATATTATATTTTACCAATAAAAGGAGACGACAAAAGTGCTAAATAAAGAAGAAAAATCAAAAATAATTGGAAACTATAAAACTCATGCTGGAGATACTGGTTCACCAGAAGTTCAGATTGCTCTTATTACTAATAGAATAAATTACTTAACTAAACATTTCTTAATTCACAAGAAAGATTTTCATTCCCGGACTGGCCTTATGAAATTGGTCGGCCGCAGAAAGAGACTGCTGGAGTACCTAAAATCACAGGATGTTAAAAGGTATGAAACTCTAATTAAGAAACTCAAGCTTAGAAAATAGGCAAAGTTCCGGGTTTTTACAAAATGTCAGGCCTTAAAATAAATCTGGAAATAAGCAATCGTCTCCTTACTATCGACATCAGCAAAATTGGAAAGCAAGCAGACGGTACTGCCTTTCTCCGCTATGGAGACACCATCATGCTTATCTCTGCTACCTCTAAAAAAGAAGTAAAGGAAGAAAAGCCTTTTTTACCTTTGATTGTTGATTACAGAGAAAATACTTATGCTGCTGGAAAAATACCGGGAGGTTTTTTTAAAAGGGAAGGTAAACCTTCTGAAAGAGAAATTTTGGTCAGCCGGTTAATTGACCGGCCAATACGGCCTCTCTTTCCCGAAGGTTATTTTTATGATACGCAAATAGTTGCTCTTTTGCTTTCAGCCGACTTAGAAAATGAGCCGGATACCTTAGGAATAATAGGGGCATCTACTGCCCTTTATTTTTCTGATATTCCTTTTACTTCTCCTCTTGGCGCTGTTAAGGTTGGCCTTATCGATAATGAATTTATTCTTAATCCAACCGTTAGCCAACTTGATAAAAGTTCTCTCAATATGGTCGTAGTGGGAACTGAAGAAGGGATTATAATGATAGAAGCTGGTGGAAAGGAAGTTGAAGAACAAAAAATTATAAAAGGCGTTTCTTTAGCTTATGACTCCATCCAAAAAATCATCCAAGCTCAGAAAGATTTATACGAAAAATCAAACATTAAAAAAAGAGAATTCCTACCCAGGCAAATAAATTCAGATAGACTCCTAAAAATCGAGAAAGAAATCTCTTCTCCCCTTTTGGAAGCTATCCAACTAAAACAAAAAAAAGAAAGAGAAGAAGCAACTAAAAAAATATTAGACAATCTCCTCCAGGCAATTCCTGAAGAAAATGAAGAAGAAATTAGCGAAACTAAAGAAATTTTTTATCAAATCCAAAAAAAATTAGTAAGAAATTTAATTCTCAATCAGAAGAAAAGAACTGACGGCAGAAGTTTTGATGACATAAGGCCCATCTCTATTGAAGTGGGCATCCTGCCCCGAACTCATGGTTCAGCCCTTTTTACAAGGGGAGAGACGCAATGTTTAGCCACTGTTACTCTTGGCACTTTTGAGGATGTGCAGCGACTAGATGGTTTAGGGGAAGAAGCTGAAAAAAGATTTATGCTTCATTATAACTTTCCTCCTTTCTGTGTCGGTGAAGTCTCTTTTTTAAGGGCACCAGGCCGACGGGAAATAGGACACGGGGCCCTGGCTGAAAAATCCATCCTGCCTTCTATCCCAGATGAAGAAAAATTTCCTTATACAATTCGAATAGTCTCAGATATCTTAGAATCCAACGGATCCTCTTCCATGGCTACTGTCTGTGGCGGAGTCCTGTCTTTAATGGATGCCGGCGTTCCCCTGTCTATGGTTATAGCTGGAATCGCTGTTGGTCTGGTTAAAGAAGACAAGAACTATGCACTTCTAACTGACATTGCTGGGCTCGAAGATCATTTTGGTGATATGGACCTTAAAGTAGCCGGCACCGAAAAAGGAATAACAGCTATCCAGCTTGATCTTAAGATTCCGGCCATTTCCCTCGAAATTTTAAAAGAAGGCCTGCTTAAAGCCAAAGAAGCTCGAATCAAGGTCTTAGAAAAAATGAAGGAAGTCTTGCCTGCACCTCGTCCTGATATTTCACCTTATGCTCCGCGCATCATTAATCTTGTTATTAATCCAGAAAAAGCAAGCGAAGTTATTGGCCCTGCGGGAAAGGTAATTAAAAAGATTATCGCTCAAACAAAAGCCAAAATAGATATCGAAGAGAGCGGTAAAATCACTATAGCTGCCTCTGATATTCAATCAGCTGAAAAAGCAAGAGAAATGATCAGGGAAATTACCATAGAAGCTGAAGTCGGAAAAGTCTATACAGGCAAGGTTGTCCGTATAGAAGATTACGGAGCTTTTGTCGAAATTCTGCCCAACATTGTTGGCCTTCTTCACATTTCTGAAATCTCCCACCGTCACATCAGAAACATTAGAGATATCCTGAAAATTGGCCAGACTGTTCGGGTTAAAGTCATCTCAATTGATGAAGACCATAAAATAAGATTAAGTAAAAAAGTTCTTGAACAAAATGAGCACCGGCCTTCACCCTTCAACCGCCCCCAACATAAAAAGCCTTACTCTTATCATAATCGTTATGGTAAATCTCGTTATGATAAGAAAAAATTCTGATAAATTTAATCAGCCAAGCTGATGAGAGTCAAATCTGGTTATAATAAAGGTTTCACTCTAGTAGAAATGCTGGTGACTCTCACCATCCTAGCTATTATGGCCTCAGCCATTCTACCCTTAGCAAAAACAGCCGTAAAGAGAGAAAAAGAAATTGAATTGAGAAGAAGCTTAAGGATGATAAGGGAAGCAATCGACGCCTATAAAAAATTAGCCGATGAAAAAAAGATTAAAGTTGAAGAAGAAACAGAAGGTTATCCTCCTGATTTAGAAACCCTGGTTAAGGGAGTCGAAGTTAAAGCTGAAATACAAGGCAAAAAAGAAGTAACAAAAATCATTAAGTTTTTAAGAAGAATCCCCAAAGACCCTATGACTAACTCTTATGATTGGGGACTACGCTCTTATCAAGATGAACCTGATTCTGAGGTCTGGGGAGGACAAAACGTTTATGATGTTTATACTAAAAGCCAGGCTAAAGCTCTTGATGGAACCAAGTATAAAGATTGGTAAGAAAATGAAGAAGAAATTACTTTCCTCCAGACAACAAGGATTTACTCTAATTGAAATGATAATCGTTTTTACCCTCATTGGTATCCTGGTTGGTCTAGGCATTCCTCAATATAAATATGCCGTTAAAAGAGCAAGAGAGTCAGTTCTAAGAGAAAATTTATTCCAAATGAGAAAACTCATCAATCAGTATTATGCGGATAAGGGAAAATATCCGCCTTCACTCCAGGCTTTAGTTGATGAAGAATATTTACAAAAAATACCCATAGATCCCATCACTAAATCTTCAGAAACATGGGTTGAAGTTAGAAAAACATTGACTGATGAAGAAATAATGGCTGGCCAAGAACCTGGAGTCATAGATGTTCTTTCTGGTTCCGATAAAAAAGGACTGGATGGCACTCCTTATAACACTTGGTAATCTCTGAAGATGAAATTTTCTACTGGCGAAAAAGGCTATACTTTAATTATCCTTTTGATCGCTATTGCAGTCATGAGTGTGGGCTTATTAATAGCTATTCCTGTCTGGAAAACGCAAATTCAACGAGAAAAAGAAGCTGAGTTAATCTTTCGCGGCCATCAATACGTAGAGGCTGTTCGCCTCTATCAATTAAAATATCCAGGCCGCTTTCCTCATTCTCTCAAAGAACTCTTGGGAGAAAAATGTATCCGCAGACTTTACAAAGAGCCGATGACTAAGGATGGCCTCTGGGATGTAATCCTCCTTTATCAGGGAGTCTCTCGTCAAAGAGGACAATCGCCCCAAAAGGTGATGATAGCTCCCCAAAGAGTGCTTTCTTCCTTGGACAATCCCCAAATCTTGGGAGTGGTAAGCTCATCCCCACAAAAATCCATAAAAATATACAATGGGCAGACGTCCTATGATAAATGGCTTTTCTTTTATGGACAAGACCCGCAGCGAATGCCTGAAATTATCCGTTATGGTCAAGCCGAACAAAAGTAATGGCTTTTATTCTTATCGTTGCCGGCGAAAATTCAGGAGAAAAATATGGAGCTCGGCTTGTCCACGAATTTAAAAGATTAAATCCCTCTTTCCAATTTTTTGGCATTGGTGGCTGCCGTATGAAAGAAGAAGGGGTTAACCTTCTTTATTCTATCCAAGACATGGGAATAGTTGGTGGCCTTGAGGTTGTAAGCCACTTCCCCAGGCTTATAAAAATATTCAATCATCTCCAAAGAGAGATTCGCAGTAAAAAACCCTCAGCTGCTGTTCTCATTGATTCACCCGATTTTAACCTCCGTCTGGCTAAAAAACTTAAAAAATACTCAATCCCTATCCTTTATTATGTAAGTCCTACGGTCTGGGCCTGGAGGAAAAAAAGACTAAAAGTCATCAAAAAAACTGTCTCAAAAATGCTTCTAATATTTCCATTTGAAGAAAAAATTTATAAAAATCATGAAATTCCAGCTAAATATATTGGCCATCCTCTTTCAGAAATCATTAATCTTTCTCTGACCAAAGAAGAATTTTACCAAAAATATGAGCTGTACCCTGGCCAAAAAATAATAGCCCTAATGCCAGGCAGCCGCCAGAGCGAACTAAAATTTCATCTACCAGTCTTACTTAAAGCCATGGTCAAAATAAAGGCTGAATTTCCAGTTCAATTTCTTCTTCTCAAAGCAGAAAACATCGAAGCCGACCTTTTAGAAAAATATTTAAAAAATGCAAAAAGCAACTTGAAGATATTAAATAACAATAAATATGAAGCTTTAGCTTACGCCCATCTTGTCCTGGCCGCCTGTGGCACGTCTAACCTAGAAGCAGCTCTTTTAGGCACTCCCCTCATTGCTTTCTATCGAATTTTTCCTCTTACTTATCTTTTTGGCATAAAATTAATTAAGATTAAAAACTACAGTATAGTCAACATTCTTGCCGGGGAAAAAATCATCCCTGAGTTAATCCAGCATAACTTTACGCCTGAAAATATCTTCCAGGAGACAAAAAAAATCCTGGGATCAGAACTGATAAAATCAAGGATGGTGGAAAACTTTTCTCACCTAAAAAAAACATTAAACAAAGGTCAGGCTTCCTTA
>Ga0190360_1001103_pt1 | contig 14182 bp, 26 predicted proteins | sample 48721834_MG_FD_161271 | JGI IMG/M metagenome (GOLD analysis project Ga0190360, IMG submission 161271) | Hydrothermal vent microbial mat bacterial communities from Southern Trench, Guaymas Basin, Mexico - 4872-18-3-4_MG | ecosystem: Environmental > Aquatic > Marine > Hydrothermal vents >... | reverse complement strand
GAAGTCTAAGTTTTGGGAAATTTAGAAAAAAATTATTTATTTAATGTACACACGCCGCTTGGTTTTGCAGTACATGTTACAAAAGAATATTGGGATGTTATTATTTCAGAAAAACATCCGGTAATGCGTGGGGCAGAAAATAAAGTAAAAGAAGCCTTACGAGATGCGGATCAAATTCGAAGAAGTAAAAGCGATCTTGACGTATATCTCATTTATAAAAAAGAAAGGAAAAACCGTTGGACATGCGCCGTGGCTAAGAGAATTAGCCAGAGCGAAGGTTTTCTTATAACAGCTTATCCAACAGATTCAATAAAAGAGGGTGAGGAAATATGGAAAAAGTAAAATTGTTTTATGATAAGAGGGGAAATACGCTAACTGTCTGGTTTGGAAATCCGCAGGATGAATACATTTGTGAAGAAACCGGTGATGAAGTCATATTAATAAAAAATAAAGACGGTAAAGTAATTGGTTTTGAGAAACTGAATTTCAAAATTCCTACAGAAGAAAAACTACATTTTTCTTTTGAAACGATGAGTGCGTAGGGACAAGCGGATAATGCCAAAAAATAAAAATAGCATGTGCTCTTATGATTATTCATTTACCTTTTTAATTATTCATTTTGCCTTAATTTGTCTTTCGGTGTTATCGGTGGTAAATTTTTATTCATTGTTTTAACAAAAGAATGAAGCGCATCTTTCATAAAGTAAGAAATAAAAAAGAAGTGGAAGAATGGGATATATTCCAACAAATTTCCATGACTCCAAATAAACGATTGTCGATTGCGAATAAATTGAAAAAGAGAGTTTATGGAGAAAAGGTTCCTGACTTAAGAGAGGCGCATAAAAAGAAGTGATTTCGGCCGAATATTTTTCAAATGACATCCTGGAATTCCTGAGCCTTTTATATGAAAATGAAGTAAAATATCTGGTTGTTGGTGGTGAAGCTGTTATTTGTTATGGGGTTGCCCGGCTTACTGGAGACATTAATCTTTTTTATGAACGGACATCAGAAAATGTTGGGAAACTCTATCACGCACTCTAGCAATTTTGGGAGGAAGATATTCCGAGACTTGAGAACCAACAGGAATTACTAGATCCAAACGCTGTTTTCCAGTTTGGGGTACCTCCCAATCGATTGGGTCTTTTAAGTAATATTGAAGGTATTCCATTTGATAAAGCATAGAAATATAAAAATGTTGAATATATTTTGGCGGACAATGAAAACATAATGACTTATTTTATTAGCTTGAATCATTTGATAAAGAACAAGGAGATTGTGGCACGCCCGAAAGATTTGGAAGATTTGAAATACTTAAAAGCCTTAAAACCATGAAGGTGAAAAAACACAAAAGGGCAAATCTGCAATAAAACAATCGGGCCCTTAGCGGGATAGGAGGTTCTATATTGCTATCCCTTCAAAGAAAAATAATGAGAAACCCGAGTATCAAAAGTCTACCCAGGATTTTTAAACGCTACCCTGATATTGCAGCCGTTTATTTATTTGGCTCTGTCCTGCATCTGGGCCTGAAAGCAGCAGGAGACGTAGACGTAGCAGTGCTTTATGGACGCGATAGAACAATTAATGAGTTTCGGCGCATACAAGAGCAGCAGAATTTATCTTCTGGAATAGGAAAGGATGTGGATCTTATTGTATTAAATAGGGTGCCAATTATATTGTGTATGCAAGTTTTAAAGAAGGGTAGACTTATTCTTTCGAAAGATCGAAAAATGCACAATGCTTTTGTGGTGCGTACTCTCAGTGAATACTTTGATTTAAAAAGAGTACGTGGACCTATCGAACAAAAACTTGTGGAGTTTTCTATCCTTGGTTGATCGTGATGTCATATTTGAAAAAATAGCCAATATTCAGCGATGCTTAAGACGAATAAAAGATAAAACAGGTCTTAATTCTGCAACCTTAGATGATCTGGACACACAGGAGATTTTTATCTTGAATCTCCAACGAACAATTCAAAGCACTATTGATCTTGCTTCCCATATTGTTGCTGATGAAGGTCTGGGTCTTCCGGGAAGTATTAAAGAAAGCTTTAGTCTATAATATTGATCTAGATATATTGAAATCAATCCTTGAGCACCATCTTGATGATTTCGTTGAGTTTTATCGGCAAATATCTAGTTATTTTGAACTGTAATAACACAAAAAGATGTAATTGACAAAATCCCTGCGATAAAGAAAAAAACCGATCGGGAGGATGTTAAAAGAGACTCTATTTAATTGGATCGAAATATTGAGGGAATAAAACAGCTTGTAGTTTCCGTCCCAGTTTCATGAATAGAGCTCCGATCATGAAGGAAATGAAAAAATATCCTGATAGATTTTACCCAATTTTTGTTCATACAGATTAGCATTTCAAAGATATTTTTGTACAATTTACTGTTTTCAAAAAAATAAAATCTCGTTTTTCCCAAAATTTTTTCAGTGAAAACCATATCTTAGTTCTTTTTTTATGATTTGAAGGAGTTCAAAGAGAAACTTTGAGAATTAGTACCGTCCTAAGGAAAACTTGTGCAGGATAGTATAGGATTTATATGTATCAAATATATTTTACAGCTATTGTCATTGTACTGATGACCATTGCCTTGATAAAGGAAATCTATAAACCTTCATTTATCCTTTTTATTTCATTGATAATTTTGCATCTAAGTAAAGTTATTTCTATTAATGAAACCTTTTCTGGCTTTTCAAATCGAGGCATGCTAACGGTTGCTGTTCTTTTTATTGTGGCCTATGCTTTACAGAGTTCTACTTCATTTGCACTTTTAATTGAAAAATTATTAGGTAATAGAAAAAATGGTTTTGTCTATTTTCGATTAATGTTTCCTGTTTCATTATTTTCTGCTTTTCTGAACAATACACCTATTGTTGCTTCTTTGATACCTATTATAAAAAGATGGGCTAAAAAGAACGATTTACCGGTCTCAAAGTTTTTGATTCCTCTTTCCTATGCAGCAATTTTAGGCGGAATATGTACATTAATAGGTACTAGCACTAATCTTGTTGTTCACGGTTTATTGCTTGATCAGGGACTTGAAGGGTTTTCATTTTTTGAATTGGGTAAAGCTGGTCTACCTATTGTAATTATTTCTACACTTTATTTTGCTTTAATTGGACATCGTCTTTTACCAGATAGAAAGGATGTAATTTTAAAATTAGGAGAATCAACACGCGAATTTGTTGCAGAAGTTAAGGTTAATTCTCAATATCCTTATGTAGGAAAAACTATTGAAGAAGCTAATCTAAGACACCTCAAAGGCCTTTTTCTCTTTCAGATTACACGTAACAAAGAAAGAATAACTCCGGTTTCACCGAAGGAGAAAATTTATATTGACGATCGTCTTTTTTTTACCGGTTTGCCGGAAACGATTTATGAATTACTAAAGACTCCGGGATTGACTCAAATAAAAGATCCCGAATTTGATTTAAAAAATATGGATTCTGATAAATCAAAAACATATGAAGCAGTTATTTCCAATTATTCTCCTTTAGTCGGGCAAAACGTTAGAGAAAGTAAATTCAGAACAAAATATAACGCTGTAATATTAGCCATTCACCGTAACGGACAGAGAATTAATAAAAAAGTAGGCGATATTGTTTTTCAACCGAATGATACTTTGCTTATTCTGGCGAATAAGGATTTTTATAATAAATGGTATCATTCAACAGATTTCTCATTAATAAGTCCAAGCGTTTCTGAATATTCAAAGCCGCGCAAGAAAGGGAATTTGGCTTTATTACTAATGGTGCTAATGATTGTAGCGGTTAGTTCCGGCATTATTAAATCTATGTTGATAGCCGCGTCTATTACCGCTGGTCTTATGATAGCTACAAATATTGTAAGTTTAAACGATGCAAAGAGATCCATAGATTTTGATGTATTAATTGTTATTGCCTCTTCTTTTGGTATAGGAAAGGCGATAGCGAATTCTGGTATTGCAGATATTGCGGCAAATTTTATAATTAACTCTTTGCATGGTTATGGTATTATTGGGATTATTGCAGGTATATTTTTTATAACAAGCTTATATACTGAGATAATAACAAATAATGCTGCTGCTGCCTTGATTTTTCCGATAGTGATGTCTATATCAACTAAAATGAATTTAGACCCGAAACCTTTTATGATTGTATTGGCTATTGGAGCTTCTTCATCTTTTGCTACACCGATTGGTTATCAAACTAATTTAATGGTTTATAACCCTGGCGGATATAAATTTCGTGATTTTCTTAAAACCGGATTAATCATGAATATATTGGTTGGAGTTGTACTTACGTTAACAGTTTATTTTCTATTTTTTTAATTGTGAATGGTTACTAAAATTTTTATCTTAAAATTTGTAAGTAAAATATTATTTAATTTGGTGATAAATTTAACTTGGGCCGAAGATTGAAAAAACACTATCTGCATTCTGTATTAAGCTTTGGGAAGATGGAGACCAGATACGTGCCTTCCCAACTTTTGATATTTAAAATATAGAAGTGATATGTATTATACTTATAGATTTGATATACTACGAAGCCTGTATCTACAAAGAAGATGCTTGTCGTCGAGCGCGATATTTAAAAACATGCAAGGGCAAACGCTATATTAGAAACAGATTAAAAGTTGAGTTCTCAAATCGGTGAGTTGGAACGGTACTCGTTCATTTTTGTATATTGATGAATGCCTGGAAGGTGTGAGGCGGTTAATGTAATCTGATTTTACAGGACCGGTAAATATCGGTTCTGAAGAGATGGTGACGATTAATCAATTAGCTGAAATGATAATGGAAATTGCGGGTAAGAGGTTAAAGATTAAGCACATTCAAGGCCCATTGGGTGTTAGAGGAAGGAATTCAGACAATAGGCTAATAAAAGAAAAATTAGGCTGGGAGCCAAATTATCCTTTGAAGGAAGGACTTGAGAAGACATATAAATGGATTGAGGAACAGGCAGCCAATCTTAAGGTATAAGTATTGATTTTGTACATAAATGGAAGATAGCGTTATATAAAATATAAACTTTATGAAAAAATTTTTTACTGATATTTAGGAATTAAAGAAAGAGGTTAAGATTATGTCTGATGTCGTTACGTTGTCTCTTCCTAAAGAAATAGAGTCTCTCCTGGGAGAGCCAATAGATCGTAAGGTGCGTACGATGATCGTGTTACAGCTCTATAGGGAAGGAAAAATCTCATTTGGTAAGGCTAGAGACCTTGCTGAGGTAGACACATGGGAGATGCTTGATCTATTTGCAAAAAATGATCTTTATTTGGATTATTCAGCGGTTGACTTAGAGCAAGATTTAATAACTTTAAAAAAACAATAAAGCTATGATTGTTGTTGCTGATTCCACTTGTCTTATTTCTCTTGTTCATATTTCAAAATTCGATCTATAAAAGGAATTGTTTGGGAATATTGTTGTACCGCGAACTGTGTTCGTCGAAGCTGTGCATATGGGTAAAAATAGACATAGGTGTAATGAACTATATGCTATATTGTGGGGTAGCTGATATTTGAGAATCAATGAATATGTAATCCCTTTAGGAGAGAATGCTCGTAAACGGCATTATCATGAGACGGATAAAGGCAAGGTTATTAGGTTTGCAGTTCAATTGGAAGTTTTTGTAAATAATCAATTGGCAAGTAGTAATTCGCTATGATTCAGCTCACGGCTTTGCTCATATAGATAAGTACTATATTGATGGAAGAAAAATTAAGAAAGAACTTAATTTGAAGCTTAGCGAAGCTTTAATTGTAGCAGATGAGGATATAAAGGAGAATTGGAAAAATTATCAGAAAGCCTTTCTGGAGGGTGAATAAATAATGGATATTTTAGAAAAAAGACATGCCATATTGGTTACGGAGTTTGACCGCTACGTAATAGAGCATCCTGAATTTGCAGTGAAGATACCACTAAATGCCCAGGTTATTCTTCAAGTTGAAGGTGATGAAGAATATAATACGTGGAGCAGACGAATAGCTGAAAAGCAAAGAGAGCCGGGGCAAAAGATCGTTTATGTGAAAGTAAAGGGTCTTAAGCCAGCAAAATCAAGACTTATTAAACCTGAAGTTGCTGTGGCGTAGAGTTTGAAAGCATAGATAATCCGAATTATGAAAAAAGGAATTATCAAGATAAAAATTAAAAAAGGCATTATTATGAACTTATAAACGAAAGCCAATTATGGATTATCTGTGAGAATCTGTGTCTGAATCTGTGACCATCTGTGGTTGAAGAAGAAAACCACAGATTCACACAGATTGTTTCACAGATTGTACAGATAAAATTGAAATAAAATGCGATAATCAGTGCCTGAATCTGTGACCATCTGTGGTTGAAGAAGAAAACCACAGATTAACGCAGATTATTTCACGGATAACACAGATAAAATTAGAAGAGAATCAGTGCGTGAATCAGTGGTATCTGTGGTTAAAAAAAGGGAACCACAGATTTGCACGGATTGTTTCACAGATAGCACAGATAAGATTGAAAGAATATATACTCTTAAATGTGCGGCTATCTGTGGTTAAGATAAATAAAACCACAGATTACGCAGATTACTCTGATTAAAAATTTCCTTTGAAGAAAGGGCTTGAGAAGATTTATAAGTGGATTGAGGAACAGCTTGCCAAATTGCAAAGAAAATAGAGAATTGCAAACAATTGGTAAAGCCAAAGATGTTGCTGATGTCGACACATGGGAGATGCTTAATTTATTGGTAAAAAATGATCTTTATTCAGATTGTTCTGTAGTTGATTTGGAGCAAGATTTAATAACTTTGAAAAAACACTAATTTTTAGATAGGCAACCCCAGTGTTAGCTGATATCCAAAAATGTTTTATAGAAGATAGAGTTCTTTATACTGCTCATGCAAGGAGAGAGATGAGAGGGGAAGAATACGGACTTATTGTTGAAGAGGAAGTATACCAGGCAGTAGTACACGGAGAGATCATAGAGAAGTATGAAGATGATCAGCCCTATCCTAGTGTGTTACTATTTGGGAGAACTTTGGAAGGGAAACCAATTCATACGGTTTGTGCTTACTCAAAAGAGGACGATTGGGTTATTGTAGTAACCGTCTATCGACCTGATCCAGAGCGTTGGATTGACTTTAAGAGGAGGAGAAAATGAAATGCATCATTTGTAATAGTCCTGATATTAAGAAAAAGATGGTTGAAGAAGAAATTAGAATTGGTAAGGATGTAGCTTTTGTTTCTATTGAGGTACTTGTGTGTAATAGTTGTGGCGAAAGGTATTATGACAGAAGGACAATGAAAGAATTAGAAGAAATTGAAAGAAATATTAAGGGGAAAAATATTAAACTTGAGCAAGTAGGCCGAATATTAAAGCCAACAGGAACAATGTAGTAAATTAATGCGATCTTTATTTATTTGAATTATTAATTTTATTTAAAAAGAGGTAATAAATCAATGCAGCCAAAACATACTGTTATTTTATCGATTCAAATAGAGAAGAATGATGGGGGACATTTGGCTTCGGTACCCGGGATTCAGGGTGCTTTTACCGAAGGCGATACTATTGAAGAAGCAATTTTTAATTGTATAGATGTTGTAAGAATGATATCGGCTTATCGGTCTGAACGTGACGAAGGGCTTGGATTTAATGAGGTAGAATGGACTCCAAAAACTCGTATGACCATAGCGGTTCCGGTAGGAGTTTATTAATGGTAAAACTTCGTGAGTTAAGCAGCTAACAAGTTAGACGTAAAATAACAAAATTGGGGTTTCGATTTTATCGGCAAGGTAAAGGCTCTCATGAATTATGGGTAAGAGATGAAGATGGCAAAGTGATCCCAGTGGAATTATCAAGGCAAAAAGATTAAAAAAGGCACTATTAGAGCAATCATAAGAGAAATTGGGATGAATGTACAAGAGTTTATGGATTTATGAGAGAATCAGTGCGTGAATCAGTGATATCTGTGGTTAAAAAGAAGGCAGATTAATTCATAGATTTAGATAATAGTTAAAGATACAGGTTAAACGTTTTTACTGGAGAAAAAATCTTAACAAAGTATAGCTGAAGACTTTTATCAAGAGTGGTAATTTTGAATGAAGCGACGAAGGAGACGAGACTGTGTCTGATATAACACCCGAAAAAACGCATGCTTTGCTTGAGCAGTTTGCTGAGTATGTAATGAATGAGGTGCCTACTCGGCGAGAGATGGATAGCCATTTTAGGCAAGTGGAAGAAAAATTGGATAAAATAGAACAGGGAAAAGCAGACAAGCATGACATACAGCGGATTCTCGATGGCATGGATGCCCAGGCAAAGCAGCTTGATATTATTTGGACAGAAGATGTGGTGAACGCAAGTGGGGAAAAATCAATAAGAGATTTTTCGTTGATATAGCAGGTGGTTCTGGATGAGGGAAAACTTTTGTGTTGGATATTCCTCTAAGCAAATAAAAGGCTTTGGTATGTATCTTTAATTACACAAGAATAAAAAATAATCTGGACAAAACATGCAAAGAAGCATGATATATTCACTGATCTATAAGGAGGTATGAAGAATGTCATATAGATTAAATGTAACATTTCAGGAAGCGTTGGAAATAATTGAGAAATTTCCTGAATCACAGAGAGAAGATTTGGTCAATATAGTTAGGAAGAGAATAATAGAACAGAGGCGAGAACGGCTTGCTGATAGTATTAAAGAAGCAAGAGCAGAATATTCCAGAGGGGAGATAAAAAAAGGTACAGTAAGTGATTTTATGAGAGATATTACAGAATGAGAACACTTATTTGGGGCAGTACTTTTAAGAAAGCTTATAAACGGGTTCTTAAAAAACATCCGAATTTGGCCAAAGATATTAAGAAGACTCTGGAACTATTAGTTGAGGATCCGTTCGATTCAAGGTTGGAAAGTCATAAATTGAAAGGTAAACTATCCGGCACCTGGACTTGCCGTGCTAGTTATGATTTAAGAATTATATTTGATTTCGTGAAACAAAAAGATGAAAGGGATGATGCAATATTTTTAATAGAAATTGGCACGCATGAAGAAGTGTATTAATGCTAGAGGATGTGATGAATGCAAGTGAGAAAAAATCAATAATGGATTCTTATAAAGGACATAAAAAAATAATACTAGTTGCCGGTGCTCGTCCCAATTTTATGAAGATTGCTCCGATCATGAAGGAAATGAAAAAATATCCAGATAGATTTCAGCCAATTTTTGTTCATACCGGTCAGCATTATGATAATAATATGTCAGAGATATTTTTGCATGATTTAGGATTGCCAGAAAAGGGGAGATAGATAAAAAAGGAGGTGATTGGCGATGCTTGAAATAAAAAGAGATTATGTTGTCAATGACAAAAACAAGAAAAAAGCAGTTTTAATAGACATAGAAACTTTTGAAAAAGTAGAGGAGCTACTTGAGAACTATGGGCTCGGTAAATATATGGAGGAAATAGAGAGTGAAGAAGCTCTGACTGTTAATGATGCAAGAGCCTACTATAATAAGTTAAAAAAAAGATAGCATGATAACCTGCTCATATAAAAAGACATTCTTGAAGGACCTGGCAAAAATAAAAGAGCCTAATAGGAGTAGAATTGAGAAGTTAGTATTTGAGAAAATTCCTGAACTTGATAATCTTTTTACAGCGCTTGACATAAAAAGATACGGGGGTATAGTGAGTATTATAGAATAAGAATAGGTGTTTATAGAATAGGATGTAAATTAGAATCTGGCAAGAGGATAATTTTTTATAGAGTTAAGAGTAGAAATGATATATATAAGATATTCCCTTGACAAAGAACTCCTTTACGTATTATATAGAAGGGAATAGGGATAATGTTTCAGGAATAGTTTTATTATAGATTTGATTTTCGTTGCGCTCTTTGCGTTCGTTGCGAGAGAGAAAGAGATTTCTCGCGAAGTACGCAAGAAAGAAAACCACAGATTAACACAGATTGTTTCACGGATAGCGCAGATAAGGGCAGTTTATTCAATGCAGAATGAATCTTAGTAAGAAAAAAATTAACAGGAGTATTCTCATCGGCATAGCAGGTGGTTCTGGTTCTGGCGAGACTTTTGTGGCCCAGAATCTTCTTATAGATATGAGAAGTGAGAAGGTTCTTCCTGTTCAGCATAATCTTTATGGGTAAACATTAAATTAGATTAAATGCTATTTTATGATAAAATTAAAGCACTTGTTAATGAGGATAAGATTGCATTTAAAAACATGCTGTTTTACGTATGTATGAGAGGGCTATAAAAGCAGATGAAGTTAAACATGCCCTTCTAAAATGTGAGATTGTCGAAGATTATCCCGAGGATAGGCCTTTCCCAAGTTACCTTGTTATTGGGCGTACTAAAAAAAGACGACCGCTTCATATAGTTGTTGCTATTGATTATAAGGGGCCAATGTTATGGATAATAACTATTTATGAGCCAACACTTAAAGAATGGGAAAAGGGATTTAAAAAAAGGAGACAAAAATAAATGAAATGTCCTTTATGTAAAGGAGAAGTGGTTAAAGGCCGGACTAATCTGCCGTATGAGATGGGAAACGGTGAAATTTTAGTTGTAAAGGACGTACCGGCTTTAGTATGTAAGCAATGCGGAGAAACTTTTGTTGAGATTGAAATAGTAAGAAATGTAGAAAAGATTGTACAATTGGCACAAAAGCATGGTTTAACCTTTGGTGTTGTCAAATATAGAGATGCTGCTTAAAATAGGGTGGAAGATGAAAGAAAACAATAAATGGATTTTTATTGGCATAGTAGGGGGTTCTGGCGAGGCTCTTGTGGTGAAGAATCTTCTTATGGATATGAAAAGCGAGAAAACAGATTCTGGAGGAGTTCAGGAAGAGACTAATTTTTTTAAAGTGCCGTGTATTACTATCCGGGAGAATACAGAAAGGCCGATTACTGTTACTGAAGGTACTAATGTTATAGTGGGGACTGATTCGGATAGAATTTTGCAGGAAAGTAAGGCTATTATAAATGGGAATGGCAAAATAGGTGGTGTTCCGAAGTTTTGGGATGATGGGGTAAGTGGGAGGATTGTGGAGGTGGTTGGTAAATTGATTAAAGTAATTAGCTAATTAAGTAACCAGGTCATTCATTATTTCAGAGTGTGAATTATGGCATATATAAAGAATGAAATATTAGATGAGATCATCCGGCGTATAGTTGAGGTAGCACAACCTGAAAAGATCATTCTTTTTGGTTCTGCGACACGGAAAGAGATAGGGCCGAATAGTGATGTGGATTTATTAGTGGTGAAATCAGGTGTTCATCGGCGGCGGTTAGCACAGGCTATCTATATGAATCTTTTTGGCGTAGGAATAGCTGTTGATGTAGTAGTGGTAACCCCGGAAGATATTGAAGAGTATAAGGATTCTTTTGCTTTGGTGATTGAACCTGCCTTGCGAGAAGGAAAGGTAGTTTATGGTCAGTGAACGTTTTCCGCCAGACGATCCTCGGGAATGGTTAAATAGGGCAAAAAGCAGTTTGGCAAAGGCAAAAATTATATTTGGGACTGATTCGGAAGTTTATTTAGAAGACATGTGCTTTGATGCACAGCAAGCAGCAGAAAAAGCAATTAAGGCTGTTTTGATTTATCTGGGTGTACAGTTTCCCCGTGTTCATGACCTCGCTTACCTTTTAGCTCTTGTGGAGAGGGAAGGACAAAATGTTTCAAAATCTATTAGACGTGCAGCGATTTTATCAGATTATGCTGTTGAAAGTCGTTATCCTGGGTTTTCAGAGCCAGTAACTTATGAAGAATATGAAGAAGCCATATCTATAGCAGAAGAAGTAGTGCACTGGGCAGAGAAGCAAATAATAATGAAATGAGTAAAGAGCATGTTGCATATTTTTTTTAAAAAAGCTGCTTAAAATGAATGTGGATAAGAGAAAAATTAACAAACGCCTTCTCATCGGCATAGCAGGTGGTTCTGGTTCAGGCAAGACTTTTGTGGCACAGAATCTACTGAGCCGATAAGACGATTTGGTAGATATGTTTAATAAGATGAGAATGAAAATAATCTGGACAAGGCATGCAAAAAAGCGGCAAAACGAATAGGAGCGGGAAAAGGGTATTACTTCTGAAGTAATAGAGGAAGTGTTAAAGCCAGATCAAATTGTGATTGGAGTTCATAGAAAATTAAGATTATAAATGATATTGAATCTGATATATTGATGTTTAAATTGAGTCAGGCAGCACCAGTTGATGCAATAGAGGAGGCCGGGGGTATTATTATCAGTTATGAAGAGAACCGAAAACCAGTATCTATTGAGTTCCTGAATGCTTCTGTAAAAAAACTTGTCGACAAAGGTGAAATCAATGTTTTTTCCCAGCCAGCTCTGGAGTATTAACAGCATATTAAATGAAAAGGCTAGTGATAAAATATACTTGATTGATGAGGTTCTTTTGATTAGATTTAAGCGTTGATGAGATCGATGTTATAAAATATCAAGGTGGGGGGGAAATACAGTCAGTGTTCATGTGATAGATGATTTTAAAGTGGTTCCAAAGGGGGAAATAAGAAAGAATAGTTTTATAATTTTTCTGTTTCTCGTTGCGATCTTGTATGTTAAAAGTGGGGTGGTGGGGTATCATTGAGGCCAGTGCCCAAAATGTTCTTTGGATTATTGGAAAGAATTTGTATACTGGCAGAAGAGAAGGATCGCGTAGTGGGCTTCGAGCCCGTCGCAAAGTGTCTTCATTCTGTCAGGTAAAAAAGCGGTAAAAAACTTTGCGCTCGTTGAGAGAGAGAAAGAGATTTCTCGCAAAGCACGCGACGGACGCAAAGAGGGAATGACAATAAAGAATAGTTTTATAATTTATTTGATTTTCGTTGCGTTCTTTGCGCTCGTTGCGAGAGAGAAAGAGATTTCTCGCAAAGCACGCAACGCACGCAAAGAAGGAATAACAATAAAAAATAGTTTTATAATTTATTTGATTTTCGTTGCGTTCTTTGCGCTCGTTGCGAGAGGTGTTTTCTCGCGAAGCCCGCAAAAAATAAAACCACAGATTAACGCAGATTATTTCACGGATAACACAGATAAGACGGATAGGAAGAAATGAGCATCATTGTTTTGAAAACTAACGAAAAAAAAACTGCTGCCAGGAAAATAATGGGTAGGCTTAAGTTAAAAAGAGGGTTACAAGCTAAAAAGTATTGCGGTAAAATAAATTTACAAATTGATCCCATTAACTATCAGAAGAAAGTAAGAGATGAGTGGCAGTAGTTTGTTAATAGATACAAATATTGCTTTGTATCTATTAGGCGGTGATAGCACCCTCTTGGAGGTACTAGATGACAAAGTTGTTTATTTATCATTTATTTCCGAATTGGAACTAATGAGTTATCCTGGCCTCATCAAAACTGAGGAAGAAATTCTCAATCAATTTATCTCAGATTGTATTGTTATCGATATTAACAAAGAAATAAAAATTGGAACAATCGAATTGAGGCGCACTTATCGGCTAAAACTTCCTGATGCCATTATTGCTGCAACTGCCGGTTATTTAAGACAACCTATCGTGACCGCAGATAGTGATTTTAAAAAAATAGATACAATAGATATTATCTATTATGAGAAATAAGGAAAGACAAGGAGACAGAGGGGTAATAGTTTAGAATAGTATTTCTTTCACACGTTACTTTTTTATCTTTATTGGTGTTTACCAGTGGAAAATGATCTCTTGCTGCGTTCGCGACGGACGCAAAAAAGAAAACCACAGATTCGCACAGATTATTTCACGGATAACACAGATAAGATTGAAAGAAAATCTGTGAGAATCAGTGACAGAATCAGTGATATCTGTGGTTAAAAAGACAGCAGATTAATTCATAGATTTAGATAATAGTTAAGATAAAAGATAAAGGCTAAATGTTTTTACTGGAGAAAAAATCTTAACAAAGTATAGCAGAAGACTTTTATCAAGAGTGGTAATCTTGAATGAAGCGGCGAAGGAGACGAGACTGTGTCTGATATAACACCCGAAAAAACGCATGCTTTGCTTGAGAAGCTTGCTGAATATGTAATGAATGAGGTGCCTACTCGGCGAGAGATGGATAGCCGTTTTAGGCAGGTGGAAGAAAAATTGGATAAAATAGAACAGGGAAAAGCAGACAAACATGACATACAGCGGATTCTCGATGGCATGGATGCTCAGGCAAAGCAGCTTGATATTATTCGAACAGAAC
>Ga0190360_1001102_pt1 | contig 14187 bp, 12 predicted proteins | sample 48721834_MG_FD_161271 | JGI IMG/M metagenome (GOLD analysis project Ga0190360, IMG submission 161271) | Hydrothermal vent microbial mat bacterial communities from Southern Trench, Guaymas Basin, Mexico - 4872-18-3-4_MG | ecosystem: Environmental > Aquatic > Marine > Hydrothermal vents >... | reverse complement strand
CTTCCAATGGTCTTCGTGGCGGGGGATGTAGTAAATCCAGGACTTGTGACGCACTCAATTGCCATGGGACGGGAAGTAGCACTATATATTCACAGTGTTTTTTCTGGGCTTCCGTATATAAAAGAAAGAGTTCAACAGGTTGATAAAACTAGAATTAACGTCATTTATTTTAAAGATGCCGATGGATTTGCTAATGAACTTGATAGATGCATCTCCTGCGGAACTTGTATTCAATGTGATATATGTGTGGATAATTGTCCGAGAGGCGCGATAGAGAGAAGGGGTGAGAGGTTTATCATTGATTATGAATTATGTACGGGATGCGGGGTTTGCGCCGGAGTGTGCCCGAGGGGAGCAATAATAATGGAACCGGAGTCAAAAAATGATTAACTTAATTAATGAGGTTAAAGCATATTCTCCTGGGCAATTTTTGAACGGGGGGAGGTTCTGTATGATTGATGAGAAGAAATTAAATGAAGCATATAGAAATAAGGGATTTTATTCGCTTCAACTTGAGGTAGGTGATGTGTGTTACCAGGGTTGTATTTATTGTTATATGAATGCGCTGGAGGATGGACGTAATACCTTATCCGATGAGGATATTACCAATATACTTCTCGATGCAAAAGAGATTGGTATTACAGCAATTGAATGGCTTGGAGGAGAACCACTTCTGAGGGGAAATATTTTTACCCATATGGAGAAGGCCCTTGAACTTGGTTTCAGGAACAATATGTGGACAGGAGGACTTGTTTTATCAAGTAAAAAGATCAGAGAAAAACTTGTCGGGCTCACGGGAAGAGGGTTAATAGCCTTTCATCTATCCACGGTCAACCCCGAAGTTTACCGCATTCTCCATCCCGGAAGACCTGAAGATGATGTGAAGAGGATAATAGATGGGGTCGAAAAAATTCTTGAACTTGGATATCCACCCGAACAGATGCTTAACTCAGTTACATACACTGGGCTTCAGTCTCCAGAGGATATGATCGAAACAATCGATTATTTTGAGGAAAGATATGGGATCAGGACATCCCTCAACATATATCATACATATCTGAGACCTGGAACACCGCCGGGGGAGCTTGAGCGTTTTGTTCCTGCCCTGGAGGATGTAATTAAGGTTCATAAAAGATATGCCAGGCAATGGGGGGCTAAAAATCTTCCCCTTAACTGTGTGAACAGACAGTACTGCAGTACCACAGTTGCGGTGTTATGCGATGGAAGCGTAACCCCATGTGCCACAATAAGACCAGAAAATGCTCCCAATATCCATAGGGATGGAAACCTGGCTGAACTGATTAATAAATATAAAGAGTGGTTAACTCTGAGCTATTTGAGAGATAATAAGAACCTACCAGAGGGCTGCAAGGAGTGTGCAATGAACGATATTTGTTTCGGTTGCAGGTCGAGAGCATATGCCAGTGGTGAGTCTGAATACGGGATAGATCCCATGTGTTTCAGAAACAGGTACAATCTTTCCAGGGCCGGCAGGACCTTATAATCCGGTATTCTCTACTGAATATATTATTTGCTCAGAGTTGGGTAGTATGGATTCAGGGGAGACTGGAGAGAATTAGCTTTATGAAAATTCTGTAATAAACTGTTTGATGTTATCTGGAAAAGTACTATAAGCCCCTGTTGCCTGTTGGAGATTCTGTGAAGGTCATAAAATCAAGTACCTTTTCTATAAAAACTGAATTTAAATGGGGTGGTGATTTGAAATAAAGCAGATGGGAGCTTTGCCTGGAATCTCCAGCACCGAAACCTTTAACAAGACCGTCTGAGATGGTTTTTAACTCATCTACTATTTTTTCTTCCAGCCTATCTTTTCGCCTGATCTTGTAGATTTTGATTATTTTTAGCTGTTCAGGAACCAGGTAGTCTATATGCCATCTTTTTGATTTGGATTTTCTTATATGCCTGTTTACCCTTCTTTCCAGGTTGTTCAGCGCCGAGCCGACATAAACATAGTGGCCTCTTTCGAACTTTATTTTTCCCAGGCTGCCAATTTCCAGGATTTTTGTCCTTTCGTTTTTCATTGAGATAATGTAGGTTCCACTATTTCTGAGATTTTCTGCAGCTTTTTCGAAATCAATTTTTATTTTTTCTGTCGATTTAAGATCAACTGTAATTGGGCTGGTCAGGGTAATCCTGTATGCCAGTGGTACAGGAGCATCTTGAGAAAGCAGCTCATTGCTGAAAACAGGATCAGCATGAATGTTGGGAATAAATATTTCCGCTGAGGGATCCGGTATTAAGAAAACTATGTATGTTTCAATCTCCTTTTTCTTTAGAGATCCAAGTAATCTCAGATGTTCCGAGGCCCTTTTGCTTGGAGCATCAGGAAACATGCCTGTACCATTGTGACAGAGTGTGCAACTCTTTGCTTCAATTAATGCCAGTCCCACTGTTCCATTTTTTCTGGTATATTCCAGTGCGAGATCTATCCTATGCCCCTCGATTGAGTACTCTTCCTGTATCCCTGTAATTGAATTGGCTTTTTCCGTACATCGCAGGTGTACTATATTATTCTCTATAAGCTTTCTTAGAATTTTCTGTGTTTTGTGTGTATCGAGAAGGATATACCGGTCCTGGTAAAGGGTCGATATGCATCGGTAATTGAGTTTTCCCCCCGATTTGCTGGTAATGTAGAATATCCTCCCCGGTATCATGAACTCCTCAAGCCTGCCGGTATTTGGTAGAAAAGCCCTTATATTGGAGTTGCCTTTTTTAAGTAGGAGAGTAAATCTGTTTTCTCTTTCTACCAGAGTTGCTTCTTCATAATCTGGGGCCAGATTTAATAACATGGAGCTAATATAATTTTGAAAATGCTTTAAAGCCTAATTTTTATTCTTGTATCTAACTTCTTTTAAATATTACCAAAAATTATTAATTTATTAGTCAGGGTGAACTTCGAGCTTTTATTATGAAATGCAAGTTATTGATGCTATGTAAAGAAATCGACAGATATTGATATCAATTGTTCGAAGTTCGCCGGCACTCCAACATTTTTAGTTTTATATTGCAGTAGGATTTCTATTTTTCAGAAAACTCGACATTCGTTTAGTTATAAAAAAACAAAGGTTATCTAAATTGGCTGAACCTTATGAGGTTTTATCCAGGGTATATGACCTCGAGTGGGGTGAGTTTGCTCCAAGATTTATTCCACTGATTGTAAAAATTCTCAGAGATAGCAATCCACATGGTGTGAGGATTCTCGACCTTGCATGTGGAACGGGAATACTGGCCACCGAGCTTGCAATGCAGGGATATAGAGTGGTTGGAGTTGATCGCTCGAGAGGTATGATTGAGAGAGCCAGAGAAAAATCAAACGGCGAAAACCCTGTGTTCTACCTACAGGATATGGAATTTTTCAATGTTAATGGAACTTTTAATCTTGTAACTTGCGTATTTGATTCTATAAACTATTTAAAATCGAAAGAACAGCTTAAGAATATGTTTTCCAGGGTTTTTAGTGTACTTGAACCGGGAGGTTGTTTTCTATTTGACTCAGCAACTCACAGAATGTTCAGGGAGTTCCACAGGGGGAAATTCAGCTATAACCTTGATGGCTTGAGATTTACCCAGTATCTTGTTTACAGACCTTTAAGACGGATTGCTGAAACGAGATTTGATTTTGGGAATGGTTTAGAAGAGATACATTACCAGTACCCTCATGGATACGCCAAATTGAAGAGAATTTTGGCAGAATGTGGTTTTACATATATTAAAAAGATTTCTTACAGTTACAAAAAAAATTACAACATCAGCAGAAAGAGGCTTGTATGTATTGCGAGAAAACCACTGTAAGAGAGCTTATTGGTTGGAACATGAAAGATATTATTTGAAACACTTTTTTCAGCTTAGTAATTTTAAAATTCAAATATTGGATACAAAAGTGGATTTAAAATGGGGAATTCTACAATGGATGGTGAAGTTAGGGGTGGAAGAGAGGTTAAGAATAGAATGGATGAAGGAATGAATACAGATAAACAGAGTATTGATAAAAGAACTTTAAAAGAAGAGTTTATGCGTGATAAACGGCCTGTGGGAAAGGATTTTATTAGAGACATTATAGATGAGGATATCAGGCGTGGAAAAAACAACGGGCAGGTTGTTACGAGATTTCCTCCAGAACCTAATGGATATCTTCACATAGGTCATGCAAAATCCATATGTTTGAATTTCGGGATTGCAATTGAATATGGTGGAAGGTGCCATCTGAGATTTGATGATACAAATCCGGAAAAAGAGGATGTTGACTATGTTGAAGCAATCAAAAGGGATGTAAAATGGCTGGGTTTTGATTGGGGAGAACACCTTTACTTTGCCTCCGATTATTTTGACAGGATGTTTGAGTATGCAGTTAAACTTATTAAAAAGGGTAAGGCCTATGTATGCAGTCTTAGTGAGGAAGAGATAAAAGAATACAGGGGAACGCTTACCGAGCCTGGCAGGAATAGCCCTTACAGAAACAGGAGTGTTGAGGAGAACCTTGACCTTTTCTACAGAATGAAAGCCGGAGAGTTTGAAGAAGGTGAACATGTATTAAGGGCAAAGATAGATATGGCGTCGCCAAATCTCAACATGAGGGATCCAGTACTGTACAGGATAAAAAAGTTGCCCCACCACAGGACAGGTAATAAGTGGTGCATATACCCGATGTATGATTTTGCCCACTGCATATCTGATTCGATCGAGGGAATAACGCATTCACTCTGCACTCTGGAGTTTGAAGATCACAGACCACTTTATGATTGGATACTGGGTGAACTCGAGGTTGAATGTCACCCTCAGCAGATAGAGTTTGCTAGGCTCAATCTTTCCTATACTGTTTTGAGCAAGCGGAAGCTGTTAAAGCTGGTTGAAGGAGGATATGTTTCGGGATGGGATGATCCAAGGATGCCAACCCTTTCTGGAATGAGACGAAGGGGATATACACCGGAAGCAATAAGGAACTTCTGCGCGAAGATAGGTGTGTCCAAGGCAAATAGTGTGGTAGATATCTCTCTCCTTGAGCATTGCTTGAGGGATGATCTTAACAAAAGAGCTCCGAGGCGGATGGCCGTTCTAAGGCCTGTTAAGGTCGTTATTGAGAATTACCCTGAAGGAAAGGTTGAATATCTCGAGGCTGAAAATAATCCGGAAGACCCATCTATGGGAAAAAGAATTATCCCCTTCAGCAGAGAAATTTATATAGAGAGAGATGATTTCAGAGAAGAGCCTCCCAAGAAATATTTCAGGCTTGCACCTGGAAGAGAGGTCAGATTAAAACACGCCTATTATATAACATGCAGGGAAGTGGAAAAAAATCCAGAAACGGGAGAAATAGAAAAGATAATCTGTACATATGATCCTGAGACAAAAGGAGGCTGGTCTAAAGATGGACGGAAGGTGCTCGGAACACTTCACTGGGTTTCTGCTCCTCACGCAATTGAGGCAGAGGTGAGGTTATACGATCACCTGTTTTTAAAACCGGATCCTGATGATGTTCCGGAGGGTAAAGATTTTACCTATAACATCAATCCGAACTCTCTTGAGGTTCTCAGAGCATGCAAACTGGAACCCTCCCTCAGGGATGCAAAGCTTGGGGAGATATTCCAGTTTCTCAGACTTGGGTACTTTTGCGTTGACAGTGTGGACTCTAGACCGGGAAAACCAGTATTCAATCGTACGGTTACCCTCAAGGATACATGGGCAAAAATCGAAAAATTCCAATCAGGTAAGTGAGAGTTGGAAACAGGTGTTTTGAAATTTTGAAAGGCAGTTTCTTCCTACTAAGGTTATAATCAGGTTTATAGAACTCATGTTAGAAGGGTAACAGATCAGTAAATGAGACTCTATTTGAAAATATTTTTTTGCATTTACGCAGTTCTAATCTTTTCTGCCAGGGTAGTTTTTTCAGGAGGCATGGGAGAAGGTAGAGAGAGTTATGCAGCTTCAGGGGGTGCTGGAACCTCACCTGAAAAGGGGGGAAGAAAAATGGTTATAGATCTGCCTGCTCCGAAACCTAAGGGTAGTATGTCTGTTGAGGATGCCCTGAACAGGCGACATTCGGTAAGGGAATATATGGATAAGCCTCTGGAGCTTTTCAAGGTATCCCAGCTTTTATGGGCATGTGGAGGAAGAAGACTTGATGCTGTAACGGGTGCTACAAGAACACATCCATCTGCAGGAGGATGTTATCCTCTGGAGATATACCTGGTTGCTGGAAGAGTAACGGATCTTGATCCTGGTGTTTACAGATACGACCATAAAAAACACAGACTTGAAATGGTTATGGAGGGTGATGTAAGGGTCATGCTTGCCCGGGCAGCTCTGGGTCAGAAGTTTATTGCCGATGCTCCGGCAAGTATAGTTATTACTGCCGTTTATAAGCGCACAGTGCGTGTATATGGAGATCGGGGTTATTTCAGATATGTTCCGATGGATGCAGGACATGCTGCTCAGAATATATATCTTGAGTCGGTAGCACTTGGCCTTGGTACTGTGGCTGTTGGGGCCTTTATAGATTCAAAGGTATCGGCTGTCATAGGGATTGAGGGGGATGAAACCCCTCTCTATATATTTCCCTTCGGTTATCCTGGTGAGTAAAAAATGTTGTCTGGTGGACGGAGGTGTTGAATGCTTGAATTGCGTGATGTCTCGCTTATAAGGGATGGAAAAAAGATCCTTCAGGGAATTACCTGGAGAGTGAATGAAGGTGAGAACTGGGTGCTATTTGGGAGGAATGGTTCGGGTAAAACCATGCTACTGGAGGTTATTAGCGGGTATCTATTTCCCAGTACAGGCGAGGTGATAAGATTTGGGAAGAGGTTCTTTGAGGCTGATATCAGGGAGTTAAGAAGGAAAATTGGATATGTGAGTACCACATTGAGAAACAGATTCTCAGGATGGGAGAAGGTTCTAAATGTTATAGTTAGTGGGGTGTACGGGTCAATAGGACTTTTAAAGCCGCCTGAGCCTCTTGAGAGGGATCGTGCATTGGAACTTTCAAAGATAATGGGTATGGAGTGTTTCCTCAATGAAAGGTTTGGTATTCTTTCTGATGGAGAAAAACAGAAGGTTTTGATCTTAAGAGCACTGATAAGCAATCCGAAACTTCTCCTGCTTGATGAACCTGCAATGGGACTGGATATACCGTCGAGAGAAGATCTGCTCGAGTTTATACAGAAAATATCTGAAGAAAACAAAACAAATGTGATATATGTCACACATCATACCGAGGAAATCAGCCCCTATTTTACCCATATTTTTGTGCTCCATGGGGGAACGCCTTTTTATTCAGGGGCATTGGATGATGGTTTACCTGAAGAGGTGCTGAAAGAAATATTTTCAAAGAATGTTAGCTTGCTTAACGTTGATGGAAGGTACTATACAATACTGAGCAACAGCAGGAAGTAATTTAGAGTTATCCAATTTTAGATTTGATTAACCTTTAACGGTATTGAAATTACTCCAGGAATTGATAAATGTTTAATACATTTGGAAATCTACTTAGGATAACCACGTTTGGTGAAAGCCATGGTAAAGCGATAGGTGCTATTATTGATGGGCTTCCATCGGGGATACCAGTAGAAGCTGCTTATATCCAGGCGGAACTTAACAGAAGAAGGCCCGGGCAGAGTGAAATTACAAGCCCCAGGGATGAGAAAGACAGGGTGGAAATTCTCTCCGGGGTTTACGAGGGCCTAAGCACCGGTACCCCAATTGCTCTTATTATTAGAAACATTGATGTTAGAAGTGAGGATTATCTTGAGATTAAAAATATGTATCGCCCTGGGCATGCTGATTATACATACGATACTAAGTATGGTATTCGAGATTGGCGGGGGAGTGGAAGGGCCTCTGGTAGAGAAACGGCTGCCCGGGTAGCAGCAGGTGCAATAGCAAAAAAGTTTCTTGAGACCCGGGGGATAAGGATCTATGGATATACGCTTGAGATAGGAGCAGTAAGAGCGGAGATTATTAAACTGGGAGAGATAGAAAAAAATCCTGTGAGGTGTCCCGATCCCGGTGCAGCTGAGAAAATGGTAAACTTGATAAAGAAGTTAAGAGATGAAGGTGATTCAATAGGGGGTATTATAGAGGCCAGAGTGATTGGCTGTCCTGCTGGTCTTGGAGAACCTGTTTTCGATAAACTCGAAGCCCGAATAGCCCAGGCTATTATGTCGATAGGGGGTGTAAGAGGATTTGAGGTAGGTGCGGGGTTTGGTTGTTCGAGGATGAAAGGAAGCGAGTTTAATGATATACCTGTTTATAAAGATGGAAAGATTGGCTTTGCAACCAATCATGCTGGAGGGATAGTCGGAGGGATATCAACAGGGGAGGATATTCTCATAAGAGTGGCCGTTAGGCCCCCAGCCTCGATCTCAAAGCCCCAAAAAATAGTTAATAAGAGCGGCAAAAGTACGGTAATTGAGATAAAGGGAAGGCATGATCCCTGTATAGTTCCAAGGGTTGTACCTGTTGTTGAGGCAATGCTATCACTTGTTATAGCTGATTTTGTACTTTTACAGAGGAGATTTCAGGACCTGGATAAGAAGAGCTGAAACCTCCTAATTTTTGGGTTCCCGGGCGGGATTAACTATTATAATCTCGACTCTTCTATTTCTCTTTCTCCCTTCCTCTGTGTCGTTTGGTGCTATTGGCATTTTTTCTCCTATCCCCATGTATGTTATCCTGTTTTCAAGGGAGGGTGATTTATTTATAAGCTCTTCGGCTACTCTTTTTGCACGCCTGAGGGATAGTGAAAGATTGTAGTTTTCAGTGCCTGAACTATCCGTGTGGCCTACAATTCTTATTTTTCTATCCGGATAATCCTTCAGGACCTCAATTATATTCTCAATTGTGCTGCTGTATTCAGGAACCAGTTCGTCAGAATCGAATTTGAACAGGATTTCACCGATATTTATGACAATCCCTTCTGAAGATTTTGCAACCTTTACATCTGGAATTTTTCGCAACTGTTCCCTGATTTTTGATATTTCAGTTTCCTGATTTACTGGTTGTTTTACTTGAACGTTTCCGTGTGATTTCCCCACATATTCAATTATTTCTCCATTTGACATTATTATTATGAAGTCGAAGTTTTCCCGGTATGAATCGGGAAGATTTAAATCACGATTCCACAGGAATAGCTGGTTGAAATATCCTATTATTCTATAGGGAAGTGGATTCAGAGCGCCTGTGGTGGTACTGTACCTCATAGTATAATTGATAACATAGTTGATTGAAAACTTTGATATATTTTTGTTTTCTATCTTTTCATTTCCCAGATACTGATATGAAACAGCAGCGGGAAAGATTACGGGGTTTGAAATACCGTACGCTTTTCTGAAGTCGTGGGCTTCAAATGCCTTTGCTGTCCACTGATCACCAATTGTTATGTCTTTTTCAGGGAAGACCGGCACGTTCCTGACCACAGGCATGAAGAATCTTCTATCGATATCATAATACCCGGATTTATCCCTGTAAAACTCGGTTTCATACTGGTTAACTATAACGTAGTTTTCATCCAGCTCATTGTAGCCATATTCAGTGTAGATACCCCGATGGAGTGCCCTGTGGCCATCGAAATCAATGATTTTTAGAACCCCTGTGGTTTTTGTTTTTGATCTTTTTATAAATATATCGTTTTTATAAATTTCCTCATCTGTCCAGGCGTTTATTGTGAATATTTGGTCTTTCTGGAAGTTGAAAAAGAAAGTTTCTGCTTCTGAAGAAAATGCATTGAAAAAAAATATGAGTACTGCCACTAATAATAATTTTAATTTTTTCATAGTTTATAAATATAGCACTGTAGCCGGGATATTCAAGAATGTTTCAGGAGAACTGTGGTTTAAATAGTTTAATTTATCTGAGAACCATATCCCAACATATTATAGAGGAGGTGTTAAGTGGTTAGAATTGTTCAAGGAACCTCAGGTCACCACTGTGGAATAGTCGAATATCATCTATCCCGTATCTCATCATAACCAGCCTGTCCAGCCCCATGCCAAATGCAAATCCTGAGTATTCATCAGGGTCGATATTTCCAGCTTTCAGTACGTTTGGATGAACCATTCCACAAGGAAGCAGTTCAACCCATCCTGATCTTTTACATACCGGGCATCCTTCTCCACCGCATATAAGGCAATTTATGTCGAGTTCGAATCCTGGTTCAACAAAAGGAAAATATCCTGGTCTCAACCTCACCTTTACATCTCTTCCAAAAACCTCACGAAGCATGGTTTTCATCACAGCAATGAGATTGGCAACTGAGATGTTTTTATCAATCATCAAACCTTCAACCTGATAGAATGTATGTTCATGGGATGCATCCGTTTCTTCATACCGAAAAACCCTTCCAGGGGCGATCGCTCTGATGGGAGGCCTGAACTTCTCCATTGTTCTTATCTGCACACATGATGTGTGGGTCCTGAGGAGGCTTCCATCCTTGGTCCATATGGTGTCCTGCATGTCTCTTGCAGGATGATCCTGCGGTATATTCAATGCTTCAAAATTGTAGTAATCAAGTTCAATTTCGGGTCCTGAAACAATTGCGAAACCCATAGAGGTAAAAATATCTTCTACCTCCATCCTCATTATTGTGATTGGATGAAGGTGTCCTTTTTCAAACCTTTCGCCCGGTTCTGTAATGTCGACCCATTCTGTTTCTTTAAGGTTTAAAAATATGTTTTCTTCAATCTGTTCTTCTTTTTTGTTTAAAAGGTTTTCTATCTTTGTTTTTACTTCATTTGCTTTTTTACCCACCTGCGGTCTCAATTCTTTAGAGATTGTCTTCATGGACTTCATTATTTCGGTTAATGAGCTTTTTCTACCGAGGTACCTGATAGTCAATTCTCTTAGTTCTTCGATTGTCTTTGCTTTCTCGATAGATTCTTTTGCTTCATTCTCAAGCTTCACAAGTTTTTCCATTAAATCCATACCTGGAAACCTCCCTCCTTGTCTAAAGAGCAACATTATTTTATTACTGTATAAGTAGAGATTAGTAAAAATAAAAAACCATAAATTGATTGTAAATAAAAAAAGAAAGACATTCTGTCCTACATTCTGTGTTCTTATGAACCACGATTTATTCTCTCTTTTTAGAGATTCTTGCAGTGGAACCTCTGTCTATAAATTGAACCTGGAGTTTAATCTTTTTAATAATACTATCCTGTCTTGTAATATTATTCAGAAGAACCTCGGTGCCAAGCTCTCCCATTTGCTCAAATGGAGCTACAATTATTGATACTTCTGGAAAAGTGCATCTGAGCATATTAGAGTTTCCAAGCGATATAAATGATACGTCGTTCGGTATTTTGAGTCCGATTTTATTTAGAGCATTTAATGCCCCTACAGCTATTCTTTTTGATGAGCTCAATACCGCAGTAAATGAAAGTGTTTTAATTGTATTCATTATTGACTCGTATCCAAATTCTTCTAGATTAAGTAGATCTTTATCTGCTGGTGTAATTATTAAATCTTCAGAATACTGGATGCCGTTCTCATCGAGTGATAGAAGGTATCCTCTCCTGAACTCTTTTGTGATTGTGTTATGTGGATGACCTAGGAGTAGTAGAATATTTTTGTGTCCCAGCGAGATCAGTTTTTCTGTGGAAATATATCCACCCTGGAAATAATCGATATCCACAGTATTGATGTCTTCTCTATCTATGTCGTTCCCAATTATCACAAAGTTTATGTTTATTTTCGCAATCTCTCTTAGAAAAGAAGTATTTTTGGGGTCAACAATAATTGCGCCATCGTATTTTCCCATTTTTAATAGTGAAGTAATGCTATTTGGATCAGCGTCAAGGATAAGCTCTGTATAGTAGTTACTTCGCTGTGCCATTTTGCACGTTGACTGGATCAGTTCGGGCATATTGACGAGATAGTATGATGGAGTGAAGATACAAATGGTGGAAGTTGAACCCGATTTGAGACTCCTGGCCATTATGTTTGTTGTATAACCAACTGCTTTTGCTGCCTCGAGTACCCTTTTTTTTACTTTTTCTGTTGGATTTCCTTTATTATTCAGTACTCTTGATACAGTAGCAATCGATACTCCAGCTCTTTTTGCAACATCTTTGATTGTTGGCATTTCCTGAGGCCTTGGTGTGTTTCTTTCTTGATTTTAAGATATGATTGTTAGATTGTCAAGGTAAACGTTTACATTATATTTGCAAGTATAGTCTCTTACTTTTATATGTAAACTATGGGTAAAACACAGTTTTCACTGTTTTTGTGTTTTTAATTTTTAGGTTAGATTATTTTTCGTTCGATTTTTGTATGGAAAGATGTAATAAGTAAGAAAAAAAGTGTTGACAAACGCAATTAATACTGGCAGAATATAATCAGAATAGAAAGTTGATTGTAATTTTTATGTAAACGTTTACTTTCAAATTGGGAGGATAAGATGGCAGAGGTACAATTAAAAAATGTTACAAAGATTTTTGAGGGGGGTGTTGAAGCAGTAAAAAATTTTACCCTGGATATCAAGGATAAGGAGTTTGTTGTACTTGTAGGACCATCTGGATGTGGGAAATCAACAACATTGAGATGCATCGCAGGCCTGGAAGAGGTTACAGATGGAGAGATATACATAGGGAATAGACTTGTAAATGATGTTCCTCCAAAGGATAGAGATATCGCAATGGTCTTCCAGAATTATGCTCTTTATCCCCATATGAACGTTTATAAAAACCTCTCCTTTGGTCTTGAGTTGAGAAAGATGAAAAAGGATGAAATAGATAGGAGGGTGAGAGAAGCGGCACAGATTCTTGATATTGAACATCTCCTCGATAGAAAACCAAAAGCTCTTTCCGGTGGACAGAGGCAGAGAGTTGCAGTTGGGAGAGCTATAGTTAGGAAGCCAGCGGTTTTCCTTTTCGATGAGCCACTTTCGAACCTTGATGCAAAGTTAAGGGTTCAGATGAGAACAGAGCTCTCGAAGTTACACCAGAGGCTCCAGGCCACCATGATTTACGTTACACATGATCAGGTTGAAGCCATGACGATGGGTGACAGAATTGTTGTAATGAAAGATGGCATAATACAGCAGGTTTCAGATCCTCTGACCCTTTATGATAAACCTGTAAATAAGTTTGTTGCCGGGTTTATTGGAAGTCCTCCTATGAACTTCATAGATGTTGAGGTGGTGAGAGAGGGGAATAAGTATTTTGTTAAGAACGGCGCTTTTAAGATCATTATTCCTTCTGAACACTACGACAAGGTGAAGGATTATGAGGGGAAAAAGGTAACTTTTGGTTTCAGACCTGAAGACTTGATCGATGAAAACATAGTCGATCTAAAAGATAAGGAAGGGAAACTAATAAAGGCAAAAGTAGATGTTATTGAGCCTCTTGGCAGTGAAATTTTCCTGTACCTGACGGCAGGTAAAGACAGCTTTATGGTCAGGGTTCCCCATCATTACAAGACAGAGCTTGGCAAAGAAGTTGGATTTGTGGTAGACCTTGCAAAAACCCATTTATTCGATATAGAAACAGAACAGGCCCTATATTAAAAAAGAGGAATGGATAATTTAACTGCTCCTCTGTTTTATGAGTGAAAGAGTAATGAAAGCGAAGAAATAAATAATTTTTTATGAAAGGGCTTCTACCTCTCTCTTAAATTGATGTATGTCAAGTGGTTCATACAGAACGCTTATTTTTCTGTTATTACCATATTTTGTTATTATCTGATCCAGATTATCACCCTCTTCTCCTATTATCAATACTGAGAGATTTTTGGTTTCTGGATGATAGGAGAAGGCAGAGAGCAATTCATCAAGATTTAAACGACTTAGTTTTGTTCCTGTAATTATGAATGAAGGTTTTGCATTTCCAATTGCAATTCCGACGCTTATAAGATCATTTGCGGTTTCTATTTCGTAGTCCAGCATTTCAAGAAGTCCACTCAGGTATTTTATTCTCTCTTCATTTTCATCTACTATTAGCACTACTTCGTTTGCATCGAGGTTTGGCATATTGTATTCCTGCCGAAATCTTTCAAGTTCTGATCTCTCGATTTTGTAAAATCCTCCTGGTGTTGTTTTAGCACGAATTTTTCCACTCTGGCACCATTTTCTAACAGATTGTTGGGAAACACCAAGGAGTCTTGCAGCTTCTTCAGTACTGATGATTTTACCATTTGATTTTGCCATTTTTTACACCCCACATTTCAGTCTAGATTTGACAA
>Ga0190360_1001101_pt1 | contig 14190 bp, 10 predicted proteins | sample 48721834_MG_FD_161271 | JGI IMG/M metagenome (GOLD analysis project Ga0190360, IMG submission 161271) | Hydrothermal vent microbial mat bacterial communities from Southern Trench, Guaymas Basin, Mexico - 4872-18-3-4_MG | ecosystem: Environmental > Aquatic > Marine > Hydrothermal vents >... | reverse complement strand
TGCTGGATCCCAAGGGATCTAGTGGACCTTCAAATAAGGAAATTTGCAAAATACGGGGTATTATCTTTGAAGGGATTTTGTTAACATTGCAAATACGGCGCGTGAGAATGTCAAACAAGTGACTACAAAAGGAGGTTTATTCCATGGCCATGATGACTGCAAAGGAATATGAAGAAAGCCTAAGGAGACTCAACCTCGAGGTCTACATGTTCGGCAAGCGCATAGATAACGTAGTCGATCACCCCATAATCCGTCCCTCAATGAACGCCCTGGCCAAGACATACGAGCTAGCACATCGGCCTGAATTCGAGGATATTATGACCGCTACCTCACATATTACAGGGAATAAGATAAACCGCTTCACTCATATCCACCAGAATATTCAGGACCTAGTAAAAAAGAGCAAGATGGGGAGATTGCTTGGTCGAGAAACAGGCTGTTGTTTCCAGAGATGCGTTGGCATGGATGCCCTCAATGCCCTATCCATTGTGACCTTCGATATAGATGCAAAGCACGGTACCAAATACTATGATCGGTTTATAAATTACCTCAAATATGTTCAAGAAAAAGACCTCACATGCGACGGCGCCATGACAGATCCCAAAGGAGACAGGGGCCTTCCTCCACACAAACAACCCGATCCTGATCACTACCTTCGCGTGGTGAAAGAAAGGGACGATGGTATTGTGGTAAGGGGAGCAAAGGCACATCAAACAGGTGCTGTCAACAGCCATGAAATCATTGTTATGCCCACCATAGCCATGCGGGAGGCTGACAAAGATTATGCCATTTCCTTTGCCCTTCCCAGTGACACCCCAGGAATTATTTACATAATGGGGAGGCAGTCGTGCGACACCAGGAAGTTGGAAGGAGGACACCTTGACCAAGGGAACATCCTCTACGGCGGACATGAGGCCCTGGTGGTATTTGACGATGTCTTTGTGCCCTGGGACAGAGTCTTCATGTACAAGGAGTTCGAGTTCGCCGGTCAACTGGTGGAAAAATTTGCTGCCTATCATCGCCAAAGTTATGCGTGCAAGGTGGGCGTGGGAGATGTGCTTATCGGTGCGGCGCAGCTAGCGGCCGAATATAATGGTGTGGCCAGAGCCAGTCATATCAAGGATAAGATCGTGGAGATGAATCACCTTAACGAGACCCTATACTGCGGCTGCATCGCCTGTGCCTCAGAGGGCCACAAGGAGCCGAGCGGCACTTATTCAGTAAACACCTTATTGGCCAATGTGCACAAGCACAACGTCACAAGGATACCCTACGAGATCTCCCGCCTATCCCAGGATATCGCAGGCGGCCTCATGGTAACTCTCCCAAGCGAAAAAGACCTTCGATCCCCAGTGGTCGGCAAATGGATCAACAAGTACTTCAGGGCGCATTCGGGGCTTTCCACGGAAAACAGGATGAGGATCATGCGCCTTATCGAGAATCTTACCCTCGGCACCGCTGCTGTAGGCTATCTAACGGAGTCAATGCATGGCGCCGGGTCCCCGCAGGCCCAGAGAATCATGATTGCAAGAAAAGTTAATCTGGAAGAGAAGAAAAGGGCCGCAAAGAAACTATGCGGCATCTCCGAATCAGAGGATTGAGACTTTTAATCAAGACTACATTGATTCACAAAAGGCCTGCAGCGGACATAATATCTGGAACCAATTCCTCTCGGCCGATGGCCATTATGTGGACCCCGTCGCACATCCTTTCTTGGCGGATACGCCTTATCATTCGGCCCGCGATCTCTATACCCTTTTCTATGGCCTTTCCTTTTGGCGCTGATGCCATCTCATCTATCAAGTTCTGGGGGACGTTTACCCCTGCCACATTCTTGTTCATGAAGCGTGCCATGGGTGCAGACGTGAGTAATATGACGCCGGCCAGGATCTTCACGGGAAACTCTCGCGCATAGTCCATGAACTTTTTAAAATTGTCCAGGTCATAAACTGCTTGTGTTTGAATAAACTCTGCCCCTGCATCTATCTTTTTTTCAAACTTGATAAGCTGCGGCTCAAGGGGATTGGCCTCAGGGGTCACTATAGCGCCCGCACAAAATTCTAACTCTCCGTCCAGGTCATTACCACCTAGGTCTTTGCCCTTTTCCATCTTTCGAATGGCCATAATCAATTGACTTGAGTCCAGATCGAATACTCCTTTGGCCTCCTTGTGGTCACCAAATATGACAGAGTCCCCTGTAAGGCACAAAACATTGTTTATGCCCCTGCTGTATGCGAACAGCAAATCCGCTTGCAGGGCCAATCTGTTTCGGTCCCTGCAGGTCATCTGTAAGATAGGCTCACCGCCACACTCCTTCACCAGCAGTGCACCACCCAAGGAAGGAAACCGCATTACCGAGCTCTGATGATCAGTTATGTTCGTTGCGTCAACCTTGTCCTTCAAAAGTTCGATATGATGGCGCATCTTTTCAAGATTTGTTCCTTTGGGCGGCGCTATCTCACAGGTTACCACAAACTTTCCCGATTCAAGGGCCTTTTTGAAATTAGATACCATAGACTCATCTCCAGGATATCGTTGCTAAGATAGATCTACTGCTGCTCCATATACTTCGTCGAAAAATTAATCGAGCCTAAAATGGCAAAATGTACTTGCCCGGCGACGGCTCACGCTGGTGATTTCTTGGGGCTTGGAGCTTTCGCATACTGTCCAGGCGGCCCAGATCCTTGAGCCGATTATAAATCAGTGTCCACGCGCAGTCCTTGTTGTTGTCAATCTCACACTTCCCATTATTTGTCCCGCCACATGGACCATTGACCAACCCCTTGTGGCATGATGTAACCGGGCATATACCCCCTGTCTCACCCAGTATGCATGTACCGCACTGGGTGCATATCTCATCGAACTGACCTGCTCCAGTCTGTTTTCCAATAAACAAGGTGTCCAGCGCGGGCACTACCATCTTGCTTGTCTGCTGCGCTATGCTCTGCACTCCAAATGCACAACTCATGATCAACAATGCATCTGCCTGGTTCATCTTCTCTGACCATTCTCTCAGGATATCAGCGGCCATATTATCGCATGCCACTGGTAGTACCATTTCCCCGGTGACCAGTTTTCCCTTGCCACTTAGGTTCTCACCCATGGCCTCCACTTCGGCCAGTCCACCGGTATGGGTTAGTGTGGCACAGGTACCGCACCCTATGATGAATATCCTGTCCAACCCTTCCAGCAGATGATCAATCTCTTCGTCGCTCTTCTTTTGGGTGATTGATCTAATCATAACTGTTCTCCCTTTTCTCTCTCCAGGTCACAACGAAGGCATCGCAGGGCCTCCATCTTGGCATTCTCTTCGCTAAGCCCCTTCTCCACCTCTCGAAAATCCATTATCCGATCCTCAGGCCTCTCAATTTCTACAGGCACCCTGGGCCTTTCTCCAGTAAGCTCCTCTTCCAGTGCAAGCCCCAGGTCCTCCCTCAGCCTGGTCTTTTCATCCAGTATCTCTACCCTTCCCTTTTCACCACGGAGGTACTTGTCAATAGCAAGCGCGGCGCGACGGCCCGAGGCTATTGCCCGGATGACAAAGGTGGGGCCTGTGGTAAAATCACCTCCCGCAAAGATACCCGGGATATTAGTAGATAACGTGTTTTCATCTACTGCAAGCGCACCCCAGAGTTCCCTTTCAAGTTGCTCGTCTTTAGAAAGAAAGGACATATCAGGTGCCTGGCCTATTGAAACGATGACATTGTCAGTGTCTATAATCTGGGTCTTGTCTTCATCAAAGCTTGGATTAAATCGACCTTCATCATCAAACACGGAAGCGCACCTTACGAATCTGACGCCATTCACCTTTCCATCTGTATGCAGTATCTGTTTAGGACCCCATGAGGGATTCACCACGATCCCCTCCTCAATGGCCTCTTCTGTCTCCTTCTCCCATGCAGGCATTTCTTCGCGGGATTCCAGACAAAATAGCTGCACGTCATCAGCACCTACCCTTAGTGCAGTTCGTGCTACGTCAATGGCAACATTACCCCCACCAATAACCACAACTCTCCCCTTTAACCGGACATCCCCCTTATTTCTCACCTGACTCAGAAACTCCAGCCCATAGTAAAGTCCTTTCATTCCTTCTTGCTCCCCAGGGATTCCGATTTTCTTGCTAGCCTGGGCCCCCGCTGCAATAAATACGGCATTGTATCCTTCAGTCAGCAAATCATTCACAGTGTGCCGTGCGTCAATGGGGGAGTTGTATTTTATTTCCACCCCGCACGATTCAATATAGGCCACTTCCATTTCAATGACCTCACGAGGTAGCCGAAATTCAGGCACGGCAATACCAAGCATCCCTCCGGCAACGGGCTGCGATTCAAAAACCCTTACCTTATAACCCATTTCTGCAAGGAAATAGGCGCAGGTCAGTCCTGCGGGCCCCGCCCCCACCACTGCTACCTTCTGCGTCTTGGTGACCGGAAAAGGCTCCCTCCTATAACCAATGTTTTTGAAATACCAGTCCGCCGCAAACCGCTTCAACGACCTTATGGCCACCGGCTCATCCAGCTCTCCCCGCCTGCACTTAAACTCGCAGGGGTGGATACAAATCCGCCCGCAAACGGCCGGGAAAGGATTACGCTCTCTGATGATGTCAACCGCCTTTTCATAATTGCCTGCCGCTATTGCTGCTACATAGTTCGGGACATCGATCCCTGCAGGACAGGCATGTTGACAGGCAGATATGACCATGGAATCGCAGGTGGCACCAGCACATCTGTGCTCTAAGATATGGTCCTCGTACTCCTTGGCAAAATACCGCAGCGTCGAAAGCGCGGGCTTGGCGCAGGTCTGCCCGAGTCCGCACAGGGAAGCCTCAGTTATGGTTTGCCCCAATTCCTTTATTGTTTCAATATCCTCAATTTTCCCCCTGCCGTCTGTTATGCGAGTCAGGATTTCAAGGAGTTGGGTGGTACCAAGCCTGCATGGGGCGCACTTTCCGCAAGACTCGGATTGGGTGAAACTCAAGAAAAACCGGGCAATTTCGACCATACAATTATTTTCATCCATTACCACCATGCCACCTGAACCCATGATAGCACCAATCTTTTGAAGGGTATCATAATCAATAGGCAGGTTAAGGTATTGTGCGGGCACGCAACCCCCGGATGGTCCTCCCATTTGTACGGCCTTGAATTTCCTGCCCTTGGGTATCCCACCACCTATATCAAACACCACTTCCCTTATGGTCACCCCAATGGGCACCTCAACTAGCCCAGTATTGTTCACCTTCCCGGCCAGCGAAAAAATCTTTGTTCCCTTACTATTCTCGGTTCCAATCTCACCATACCAAGCAGCGCCGTTTCTGATAATTAGAGGTATATTGGCCCAGGTCTCAACGTTGTTTATGTTGGTGGGCTTTCCATCCAGACCAGCCTGCGCAGGAAAAGGCGGTCTAGCCCTTGGCATGCCTCTTTTTCCCTCAATAGAGGCCATTAGGGCCGTCTCTTCACCACAAACAAACGCCCCAGCGCCCATTTTTAGGGAGAGATCAAAGTCAAAGCCCGTGCCTAATATATTCTCCCCAATGAGACCCAGCTCTTCCATTTGATTTAGTGCAGCGGAAAGATGAGCAATGGCTATTGGATATTCCTCTCTCACGTAAATGTAGCCATATCTCGCCCCCATGGCATAGGCACCAATGAGCATTCCCTCTATCACGGAATGTGGATCGCCTTCCAAAAGGGCCCTGTCCATAAAGGCCCCTGGATCCCCTTCGTCCGCATTGCATATTATGTATTTTGGGGTACCCTTCGCCTCCCTGGCAAATCTCCACTTGACTCCCGTAGGAAAGCCTGCGCCGCCTCTGCCCCTCAGTTTGGCCTCTGTAACCTCTTTGATCACATCCTCGGGACTCATGGTTAATATGGCCTTTACAAATGCGCCATAACCACCTGCCGCTATATAATGCTCTATCTTGGTTGGGTCTATTTGGCCACAGTTCGCCAGCACCCTTCTGGTTTGCCTATTATAGAACCCTATCTCGCTCTTATAAAAAAGGGGCCTCCCTGATCTGGGGTCCTTATAAGCCAATCTTTCGATGAGCTTGTTTTTACACAGCGTAAGATCCACAATATCCCGGGCATCCTCAGGCCCTACCTCCTGATACTGAATCCCTGCAGGTTCAATGGAAACAACAGGGGCCTTTGCACAAAACCCATGACATCCTGTAGCTCTTACCTCCACCTTGCCTGTCATTCCCTTTTGCTCAATTTCAGTTACAAGGGCCTCGCGCACCTGATCCGCCCCATAGGCCCTGCAACCCGTCATGCAGACACAGATAACCGGCTTTTCCAAATCCCGACTGGACAGGATCTTGTTCCTTAACCACTCCAACTCCCCAATGCTTTGGAGTCTCTGTGTCCTCATTTATCCTCCATGCGCTCTTTTCCGTACTGAGCCAAGACACTGCTGACCTTGGGAGGTGATAACTTCCCATAATAGGTCCTATTGATCATCATTGTGGGGGCCAGGAAACAGGCTCCCAAACATGCCACGGTTTCCAAGGTAAACCGATAATCTTCACTTGTCTGACCCTCCTCGAGGCCCAGTTCTCTTTTCAAATACCGGAATATACTCCGCCCCCCCTTTACGTGACACGCTGTCCCTCGACAAACCCTGATCACGTACTTGCCTTTTGGTTCCAAGGCAAACCCGGCATAAAAAGTGATTACCCCCTGTACCTGCGATGGGTACAATCCCAGTGCCTCTGCTATGGGCTTGATTCCCTCTGGGGGGATATAACCGAATTCCTCTTGCACTTCCTGAAGCAAGGGGATCAAACCCCATTTTTCCTTTTTGCGCTCCTCTATGATAGAACCGAGCCTCTCCCAATCTATCGTCTTCTTACCCATGCGCCCGTCCTTTACGCCTTGTGGATGTTGGCCCTGCAACTGTTCCAGCCCTCAAAATTTGGCCCACCAAACTGCGCAAGGCCAAGCAATAATGTGGCATTGTTGTCGTCAAAACCCCAGGGCAGGAAAATCACACCCTCGGGTTGATCCGTACTGACCCTCACACTCTTCATCACTGAGCCTGCCTTGCTCTCAATAATAATCTTGTCGCCATGTTTTAGCCCCAGTCTATCGCAATCCTGTACCGAAACCTCTGCAAAGCCTTCAGGACAGTACTCGGTAATACGCCGCGACTTAGCAATACGCGTCCCACAGCCCATTTGAAAACTTGATGTACCAAGAACCACCCACATGGGATATGATCCATCCTCCGGCCTTGCTCCTATCAATATTTCTTCTGAAAAAGGAATCCTTATTGTCTCGGCTTCGGGACCTACGGATCCGCGAACTTCTCCTGTGCCTGCCCATCCTCCGATGCCATCTGCCAGAGATCCATACCCCGGAACCACTTGTGATATTTCCCTTCTTATGCGAGAGATGGAACCAAGTCTTCGTGGCTGCCCTAAGAGAGCCATGAGTCTGTCCAGTATGTCCCAGTCCGGCATGGCCCCAGATGGAGGCGCAACGACTGGTTCAAAACTCTGAATCTTTCCTTCCATGTTAGTAAATGAACCTTCTTTTTCCGCAGCCGCAGCTCCTGGCAATATGAGGTGGGCCATTTGGGTGGTTTCATTCTCAAGTATATCTTGGACAATCAGGAATTCTAATTTTTCAAAGCCCTTTTTTATTAGCTCCTTGTCAGGGAGACTTCGCAGTGGGTTTTCACCCATTATGTAAAGGCCCTTGAGCCTGCCCTTGTCTGCCTCCTCAATGATCCTGACCACATCTAGCCCTGGATCAGGCGAAAGCTTGGCCTTCCAGAGACGCTCAAAGCGTCTGCGGCCCTGTGCATCAAAGACTGGTACGGTTCCGGGTAAAAAATCCGGGGCCGATCCCATGTCCCATGCACCCATTTCATTGCAGTCCTTTGCCAGAATGTAGATTCCCCCTCTTTCACCCATACTCCCTGTGATTAATGCCAGATCCACTATGGAGTTCATAATGCTCACTGCAATTCTCTGCCTTAATACCCCTGAGCCCACCACTATGGAGATCCTCTTTCCCTTTATAAGGTCACAGACTTGCTTAATGCCCCTTGCGTCTATCCCTGCATTTTTATACAGGAGGCCAAAATCAAGGGCCAAGAGCTTGGCACTAAAGGGTTCAAACCCGCTTGTAGATTGACTTATGAAACCCTGGTCCACCCATCCCTTTTCCACCAGGTATTTCAAAATAGCGGCTAAGGCGGCCAGATCGCCGTTTGGTTTTATCTCCAGGCGCACTGAGGATAGGAAAGACAGGCCCGTCTTTCTCGGATTTATTTCTATGAGCGGGAGACCATTTTTGGCTGCCCTTTTTATGTAGTAGCCAGCCACAGGTGTTGACTGGGTTGGGTCCGCACCCAGTACCAAGATGGCATCTGCCTCTCCAATGGTAGAAAGGGGTTTTCTAAATAAGGTATTTCCTAATCTTTTCCAGACAGCCTGAACAGCCAGCCTCCCATTGATATACCCGCCACTATCAATATTGTTTGTGCCCAAAACCACCCGAGCCATCTTTTGGAAAAGGTAATTTTCCTCATTGGTGCACTTGGACGAGCCTAAGAAGGCGAGACTTGCAGGCCCATAATTTTCTTTGATTTCTCGGAGCTTCGTTGCTGCAAGCTCCAATGCATCATCCCATGTAATTTCCTTCCATTCCTCTCCTGTCCGCAGCAATGGAGATCCAAGGCGAACCTTAGAGTGAAGGTAGTCGTGGCCGTAATGACCCCTCACACACAATGTGGCTCCGTTAACGCTGCCCGATATGCCTGACGGATTTACTTCCACAACATGCTCGCCAACAGAACCCATCATCAATGAACAACCAGTCCCACAAAATCCACATATGGAAATTGATTCCTTTTCAGGCGTACCAACAAATTCGGGTGTTTTAGTGCTCAGGGCCCCGGTGGGGCACACCGATACACAGGAGCCGCAAAACGTACATGATGAGTCTTCAAGAGGCAGATCATGCAAGGTTGCGGGCCTGCACTCAAAACCCCTTAGGTTGTAATCTATGGCACCTACTACCACCAGCTCGTGGTCCACCCGTATGCACCTGCCACATAGAACACACTTGGCCAGATCCCTTACAATAAAGGGGTTCACCTGCTCGAAATTCTTGACGTTTGGCATGGGATAAAGCTTGTTTTCTCCCACACCGAGTTCTGCGGCGATTTCCCTTAATTCGCAACGATTGCCCTTGCTACACACAAGGCATGACTCCGGGTGTTCGGCCATCATCAGTCTGACAATATTCCTCCTATGCCTTTGAACCCGATCTGAATCGGTGACGATCACCATTTCCGGAGCCACCGGCGTGACACAGGAAGCAAAAACGCGCCCACTGGAGGCTTCCTCTACGAGGCACAACCTACATGCTCCGATGGGTGTCAATTCAGGGTGGGAGCAAAGGGACGGGATCTTTATCCCTACTGCCTTTGCGGCATCCAGTATGCTGGTCCCAGGTGGGCAGGTGACGTTTACGCCGTCAATCTTTAATGTGATATCTTCCAAAGTGCCTGCTCCATTATCTCAGTTTCGCGGCATCAAGATAATACCTTAACCTCTCCTCTCCCCCGATAGTTATGATATGCACACCTTGACACAGGTCTTTAAGCCCTTTCACAGTGTCAGCAAAAATCTCTATGCTGGCCTTTTCTTTATCCACCGCCTTTGCAAGCTTCTTTATCATCCAATCAGGAACCAGGCCCGATTTGAAGTGTCTGTTGAGAAAACTCGCCATCCCGGCCGTTCTAAGGATCATCACCTCTGCTATTACCGGGATCCCAAAGGTCTCAACCTGTTTCACAAATTTCTCAAACATGTCTAGATCAAAAACAGGGGTGGTGAGAAAGTAACCGGCCCCAATCTTTGCCATCCGCTCCATTTCCTTCATTTCCAGATCCGGGACGTCCTTTCCCCACCCTGACTCTATCCCTGATCCCACCACAAACTCGGCCTTGAACGGTAGTTCCTGGCCATCTACCGTGTACCCTTCTCTCATATGTTCGAGAACAGACTCCAGCTTGCCCACATCCACATGAAAGAACATTATTTCCTGCAGGCTATCCCCTGTAATCCTGTAATCCTCGGTAAAAACCAGTAAGTTCTCTACGCCAGTCTCGTGGGCTACCACCAGATCCTTTTGAAGCTGAATCCTATTTTTGTCCCGTGTAGTGGTCTGGTAAATGGACTCGAATCGGTTCCTCTTCAGAAGTTCACAGGTCTTTATAGTGTCTACAACCACGCCTTCTATCTCGATTTCAGGAACAGTAACTCCGTCCACCCTGCCCCTGATAAGCTCCAGCCTCTTGACCAAGGCCTCTGGACTCTCGTCCACTGGGGCCTGGACTTCGGAGGTGACTACGAATTTCTTTTTTTCCAAGGCTTGTTTTAATTTCATGAATACCCCCTATTGCACCATGGGCGATTTACACTGGTTTTGGAGGGCCTCAATGGGAGAGCAGGCTATTCCAGGCCCAATAAACGGGAGACCTCCTCTTTGAGCTGTGGGAGGGGAAGAGGCTTAGAAAAACATACGTCAGCCCCGTACTCCTTCATCTTCTTGAATTTTTCCTCGTCCAGGTACGCCGATAAGACAATAATCTTCGTATTTTTGGTCTCTTCATTCTCCTTTATTCTCTTGCACACCTCATATCCCTTAATGTCAGGCATCATGATATCCAGGATAATCAAATGGGGTTTGAAATGCTCCACCTGAAGTCCGGCTTCAAAGCCGTCTGATGCAGAAATGACCTCATAGTCGTGCTCGTCTTCCTCAAGGGCCTGGACTATGGTCTCCACAATAATGGGGTCATCGTCCACCACCAAAATCCTTTTCTTTCCCTCCATGTCCACCTCGTCCGGGATAGGCATTCCTTGATTTTTCATAAAATCAATCAGGTCCTCTCTCTTTATTCTCCTGTGCCCCCCCACGGTCTTATACGCCCTGATGTGCCCTGACTCGATCCAGTTGATAATGGTTTTGGGAGAGACGTTGCAATATTTGCTAGCCTTGTACACCGTTAGTATTTCCTCCATTACACGCCTCCTCTTGGCAACAAGTTGTCTTGGACTTTTCTTTTATTATAGTTTTTTCTGTTTGTCAAGAAAATATTTCGGCCCCTAATAAATAGATTAGCTATAATTCATGTAATTCCTCTAATGCAGCCTACATGACAAAAAACCTCGCACCATTATAGATGGAGGCACCTATGGCAGTTAATTTTTTGAGGGGAAAATACGGACTAATCTAGTCTTTGGAAGGCTGATAAACAGGGAGCGATATGGTGAATGTACTGCCCGAGCCGTATTCACTTTCCACCCAGATGTCTCCGCCATGGTCTTTAATGAACCCATAGCAAACGGAAAGCCCGAGCCCAACACCTTTTACACTGTCCTTGGTGGTAAAAAAGGCGTCAAAAATCCTGTTGAGATCCGACTTCTTGATGCCAGTACCTGTATCGGATATCTTAATAATCACTTTTCCGTCCTGGGATTCAGTCTTGACAGTAAGAGTACCGCCATCGCTCATGGCGTCTCGCGCATTTGCAATAATATTCAAAAATACCTGTCTAAGCTGATTCTTGGAGGCATAGACAGGCTCTACACTATCATCCAGATCCTGCACGATTCGGATATCGTGCTCTCTGAGCTGCTTTTCGTGCAGGAGCAAGATTTCGTCCAGGATGGTATTAATATCGGTCACCTGCCTCTCCTCCTGATCTGGTCTCGAAAATGACAACATTTTTTTCAATAGATCGGTGAGACGAATGGTCTCGGAAAGGGCCATCTCCAGAATCTTCCTTCTCTTGCTATTCTCCGGAACCTCTGATTTAAGCAGTTCCAAGGTATTCATTATTCCATAAAGTGGATTGTTCAACTCGTGAGCAATCTGAGAGGTAAGTCGACCCATGGCCGCCAATTTTTCGGACTGAAGCAACTGCTCTTGCGTCCTGCGAAGTTTCTCCTCCATCTCCAGTCGCTCAGTTAGGTCAACAAATATGCCCACCGACGCCATTTCCTTGCCTTCGGCATTGTAGATTATTGCCGCTGATAGATTTCCCTCTATAATTTTTCCATCCTGGCGTATGTGGACCATGGGATATGACCTAAGCCGTCCCACGCCTCCGTAGCCCTCGCTTCTCATCATGTGCATGACCTTCCGCGCCATCCCCTCGGGATATATCTTCTCGATATTCATCTTTCCGATAACTTCTTCTGCCTTGTACCCGAGCAGTTCCTCAGCCGCTCTGTTCCAAAGGATAATATTCCCCTCCATATCAGTTGCAATGATTGCGTTGGGAGAGCTACGTATTATCTTGTCGAGAAAGTCATGGGCCTCCCTCAGACTTCTCTCCATGCGCTTTCTCTCAGACTGATCAACTATGATGCCTTCATATCCCAGCACCTTCCCATCCTCACCGTATCTTACATGGCTTGTGAGTACCACTGGAATGGAGCTAGTGTCCTTTCGCTTGAAGTAAACCTCATAGTCTCTCACGTAGCCCCTTTTCTCGATCATTTCCTGGAACATATCCCGATCTTCTGGTCGCAGGTATAGATCATGCCTGATGTCTATGCTCAAGAACTCTTCCTTGCTGCTATAACCAAGCATATCAAGCAGGGCCTGATTGGCATTGAGAAACTTACCTTCCTTACTGCTTACGTAAACACCGCATTTGACATGTTCAAAGAGCCTCTGGTAGTCCTCCTCAGAGGCCCTTATCCTGGCCTCGCGCTTCATTCGCATGGTAATATCACGGCAAATGGTGAGCTTGGAAACACTGCCGTCTGCATTGTTTAGAGGCAATTCAATTAGGTCATAGACCCTGTCTGTGTTGGTTATGCGATTCTCCCATCGAACCGTATTTCCTCCGAATACCTCGTTGGCCCTGCACCATGGGCATACGGTGTCTCTGCCCTGAATTACTGCGTAGCACTTCTTGCCTGTACCGTCTCCAAAATCCTGTATCATCTTGGAATTCATAAACTCTATAAAAAAATCCTGGTCTATGATATAGATTCCGTCCTCCATTGCGTCCAGAACGGAGGTCAACCTGGAACTTTGTCTCATGATCATGGTCAGCTCCTGGCTCGATCTGTTGATGTATTACCGGGTTATGAGGCCCTGCTGCATTAGGTTTTATTCGTTAATTTTGATGAAATCGTAAAAAGTTAGAAAGCGCCGATTTTCGTCATTCCCGCGCCTGCGTATATTTGACTAATGCTCTCGCGTCTCTGTCAATTTGTCAACTTTTGATCTCTCGCCTTAAGCTCCGTTGCCTTCAATTATTCAAATGGAATTTATGAATGGAGTTGCGAAGGATTGCCTGGTATATCTTCCTCTTCACCAAGTCGTCACAATCCCTGTCTTCTATGCAAAGCGCAAACAGTTTTTCCCGTCCCATAACCTCAGCCCAAAAACCGCCTAATCTTCATTTTCTTTCCTCCTATTCCGTAGACCTCGTAACAGAATAATTCCCTGCTATCCTTTTCCATACCCCCACAGGGACCCCACTTTATCACAAATATTGAATCAATCAACTTTTACCCATGGCTGGGCATCGCCATACAGGAGGTATTAAATCCCCCTCTGTCCCCCTTTAAGAAAGCGGATGTAGCTTTAAGCTTTTGATAAACGGGGAGGAGTTGAGGGAAAAGAGTAAATCCTCTTTAAAGCGTAGATAGCTGAGAAAAAGGTGGCAATTTAGGTCCGATGGACTTATTATGGCCCGGAATTAGTGTTATAAAAGAAGCCTACATGATTGATCTCTCTAGTATAGATTACTCCGACGTGGACCAGCCAGAAGTGCTCATGTTCCTGTTTCACCCCAGGCCCGAATGGGGATCACCCCCCGAAAACTCAAAGGACTTGATGATACCGGTGGAGGATGGTGTTAGGATTGGCGCGCGTTTTCATCAGGCTAACCAAGATGCCCCAAATATCCTTTTCTTCCATGGCAACGGGGAAATAGTGGCCGACTACACGGCAGGGGCAATGGGCAACAGCCACCTTTGTTACTCCCTGTAGCAGCCCTTCCATCTTTTCGTGGGGATAAACACCCTGCATTGGAACATCTACTGTGAGAGAGGCCGGTGCATACTTGTATGTCTTGGTATTGACACCTCGGTACACCTCTCTAGTGGTGGGCACGGTAAAGTATTTCAGCACAAGTCTCGCC
>Ga0190360_1001100_pt1 | contig 14190 bp, 12 predicted proteins | sample 48721834_MG_FD_161271 | JGI IMG/M metagenome (GOLD analysis project Ga0190360, IMG submission 161271) | Hydrothermal vent microbial mat bacterial communities from Southern Trench, Guaymas Basin, Mexico - 4872-18-3-4_MG | ecosystem: Environmental > Aquatic > Marine > Hydrothermal vents >... | reverse complement strand
TATTTCCACCTATAGTAACATTTTTTACCTTTATCAGGGTATCATTCTTTTTGAATTCCCGGCTTACCAGCTTAAACGGTTTGGATATAGGAGTAACCGATTCTACAATGAACATCGATTCGAAGATATGCCTTGTCTGTATCGCGTTTTCTCCAATAACTCCTATTATTGTTCTCTCTTCACCCCTGGAGATATGTGGAGTAAACCCCAGTTCTTTAATTTTAGCTACTACATGTTGAATTCCCTTCTCAGTAGTTCCCGGTTTTAATATGATAACCATCCTTATCTTCCTCCACTAATCGCCCCTGGGATAAGAACCCAGGATTTTCAAAAAGAAACATCTCTCCTCTAACTCGGAAAGGGCCTTTTTAACTGGCTCATCATCCTTATGTCCGATGAAATCCACAAAGAATACATATTCCCATGCTTTACGTTTGGTTGGACGGGATTCGATTTTTGTAAGATTAATTCCATGAGCCCTGAAAGGAGCGAGCATATCATATAATGCTCCCACTCTATCTTTAATGGAAAATAAAATTGAAGTTTTATCCTGTCCACTTGGCTCAGCGTAATCCCTTCCAATTACCAAAAATCGAGTATAATTGTGAGGTGAATCTTCTATATGGGCCTCTAAAATTCTAAGTCCATAAAGACCCGCGGCTACCTCTGAGGCAATAGCTGCCGCATCTTCTTCTTGGGAAGCCAGTTGGGCAGCTTTTGCTGTGCTTTCAGTTTCACTTATTTTGACATCAGGCAGGTGTTCTTCAAGCCATAATCTGCATTGAGCGATAGCCTGAGGGTGGGAGTATATCTTCTTGACATTCTTTAATTTCCCTCGTCCCAGCAGATGATGACTTATCTCAAGAATTATCTCCGCACATATCTTAAGTTCAGAATCAAGAAACATATCGAGGGTATGGGATACTATCCCTTCGGTGGAATTTTCTACCGGGACAACCCCGTAGTCTGCCTGTTTTTTTTCCACTCGAGCAAAGATCTCTTTTATATTTCTTGCCGGGATTAATTCAACTGAATGACCGAAGTTCTTTATAGCAGCAAGATGAGTAAAGGTAGCCGGGGGTCCAAAGTAAACCACTTTTAGCTTTTTTTGAAGAGAAAGATAGGCTTTCAGAATGGTTTTTATTATTTCCTTTAATTCCTCATCGGGTAAGGGACCTTTATTCTGGGTTAAGAGTCTTTCCAGTACGATCTTTTCTCTTCCCGGAGAGTAATAACTTTCCCCTTTTCTTTCTTTTATTTTTGCTATTTGTAGAACCTTTTCTGCCCTCCTGGATAAAAGCTCTACAATTTGGAAGTCTATCCGGTCAATTTCTTTTCTTAAATCCTCCATGTTCATGGGTTACCACCTTTCTTCAAAATGTTTATCATAGCTTCCAGAGCCAAAATATAACCTTGTTCCCCCAGGCCTGATATTTGGCCAACACAAACTGGAGCTATAAGAGACCTGTGGCGGAAGTTTTCCCTCTGGTAGATGTTACTTAAGTGCACCTCTATTACCGGGAGCCTGGTAGCCGATATGGCATCTCTTATGGCCACACTGGTATGAGTATAGCCACCGGGGTTAATTATAATCCCCTGAGCCCATCCACGGGCTTCCTGAATAAAATCAATTATTTTTCCCTCATGATTAGTTTGCTTAATCTGAACCTGGCAACCCACCTCTTCTGCTTTTTTGATTATAAGTTCGTTGATCTTGTCCAGAGTAACAGTTCCATACCATTCAGTTTCTCTTTCGCCTAAGAGGTTAAGGTTGGGTCCATGAACAATTAAAATCTTTATCATGAAACTATCTCCTGGATCACTTTCCTTACAAGTGATTGAGGGATCTCGTCAACAAGGACAATCCGGCCAATTGCTTCAGGCAAAGCAAAGACCTGTTTACCTTCTCTTATTTTTTTGTCAACTTTTAAAGCCCTGAAAATTTTTTCTGCATCCACTCCTTTAGCTTTAACTGGAAGTTTAGCTCTAACCAGTAATCTAATTAAATTTTGCAACCCGGATGGGGAGAAAAGACCAATTTTTTCTGCAATCATTGATTCCCCAACCATTCCAATAGCTACAGCTTCTCCATGAGTGTACCTTCTGTAACCTGATGCTTTTTCAATAGCGTGACCCAGTGTATGTCCGAAGTTAAGGATCTGTCTTATACCTTTTTCTTCTCTTTCATCCTGTTCAACCACTTTGATTTTGGTCTGGATAGCCTTATTTATCAAAAACCTTAACGTATGGGGGTCTTTTTTCAAAGCTCTGGTAATATTTTTTTCCAGATAAGAGAAGAAATTATCGTTATCTATTATAGCACACTTGATGACTTCGGCTATTCCCTCTCTAACCCTCCTGGGAGGAAGGGTTTTAAGAACCCCAGGATCGATCAGAACAAATTTAGGTTGGTAGAAACAACCTACCAGATTTTTTCCCTGAGGGAGATTAACTCCTACCTTACCTCCCACACTGGAATCAACCTGTGCTAATAGAGAAGTTGGAACAACTACAAAGTTAACTCCTCGCAGAAAGGTTGCCGCTACAAAACCAGAAAGATCTCCAACCACTCCTCCCCCCAGGGCGAGAATTGAAGAAGTTCTATCCATTTCCAGATCTATGCAGAAATTGTACATTTTTTTTGCCTGAGAGAGAGATTTGTATCTTTCTCCTGGAGGAATGACCAGAGAACTTACCAGAAATTTTTTCCTTTGCAGGGAGTTTGCTACCTTTTTGCCGTAAATAGGAAAAACGTTTCTGTCAGAAATTACAAGGATTTTCCCTTTTAAACCGAGTCTGCTGGCTATTTTCCCCGTCTCTTCAATAGAGCCCCCCACGTAAATTGGATAGGTTCTATCACCGACTCTCACCTTGAGTTCTCTTCCTGGAAGAACGGCAATTATTGCATTAACAATTTGAGGTATTGATAAACTGGAGGTATCAATGGTGAAATCAGCTTGCTGATAGTAAGGTTTTCTCACTTTTAAAAGTTCCTGGATTCTTTTTTTCTTGTTTCTAAACCCGTTTAAAAGAGGTCTTTCACCATTTTGATTTTTTGTCCTCTGTAAAATTACCTCTGTATTTGCAGTTAAACAAACCAGATATCCATTTTCCTTTAAGCATTTTATGTTCTCCGGACTTAAGACAGCACCTCCTCCAGTAGAAATCACATAACCTTTAAATTTAGAAATTTCTTTTATTACCTCCTTTTCCCTCTGGCGAAAGTAGTCTTCCCCTTTTTGAGCAAATATTTCAGGAATAGCCTTTCCCTCCTTCTTTTCAATCAGCTCATCTGTATCTACGTATCCCAGTTCCAGTCTTCTGGCAAGCTCTTTTCCAACAAGACTTTTACCAGTGCCCATAAAACCGATCAAAACAATGTTTGTGCCATCTTTCATTTTAAACCCGTCTTAAGTAATTTTGATAGGCGAGAAAGTTTTCTCTCATTTCTTCAAGACTATCTCCCCCGAACTTCTCTCTCATCGCTCGGGCAATCTCAATGGCAACCACTGCCTCTGCTATAACTGAGGCGGCGGGAACAGCACAAACATCGGATCTTTCCATTCCCGCTTTAACCTGTTTTTTGCTCATTATATCTACGGAACGGAGAGGACGTCGCAAAGTAGAAATAGGTTTCATAGCTGCTCTAACCAAAAGAGGCTCTCCTGTGGTCATTCCTCCTTCTATTCCACCAGCACGGTTACTTAATCTGTAAAATCCTTTTTCAGCAGAATAGGCAATCTCATCCTGTACCTGAGATCCAGGTCTGGTGGCTGCTGTAAATCCAATTCCTATTTCAACTCCCACTATAGCTTGAATGCTCATCATGGCAAAGGCAAGACGAGCATCAAGTTTAAGATCCCATTGAATATAGCTTCCAAGTCCAGGTGGAAGTCCTTTAACCATTACCTCAAAGATACCTCCCAGAGTATCACCGGATTTTTTTATCCGGTCAATAAGCTCCATCATCCTTCTTTCACTGTTTTCGTCGGTGCAACGAAGAGGTGACTTTTCGACTCTTTGATAGTTCTGCAGTGTTAGATTCCAATCACTTTGATCTTTTTCCGGACCTATTTGGATTACCCTGCTTAATATTAGAATATCAAACTGACTGAGGAGTTTTTTACAAACTGCCCCCACCGCTACCCTTACCGCTGTCTCCCTGGCACTTGCTCTCTCCAGGACATTTCGAAGGTCTCGAAATCTATACTTTATCCCACCCACCAGGTCAGCATGTCCGGGTCTGGGTTGAGAAAAATAGGGGATTTTCTCTTCAGACGGAGAAAGGGACATAATTTTTTTCCAGTTTTCCCAGTCAAGGTTGGGTATAAAAAGGGCTATGGGACTTCCCAGGGTCTTTCCCAGACGAACTCCTGACAGGATCCTGACTTCATCTTTCTCTATTTTCATTCTATTCCCCCTACCATAGCCGGTTTGACGTCTTTTAAGCTCCCTGTCAATGTCCTCTTTAGTCAGGTCAAGACCCGATGGCATTCCCTCCAGTACAGATATAAGACCCTGTCCATGGGATTCACCCGCGGTTAGATAGCGAAGTTTTGTGCTCAAATTCTCCCCCTTAAGTTATCCTCTGCCACCTTTTTCATTTTGTCCAGAGGAGCCTTCTTACCGGTCCAGATTTCAAAAGCTAAAGCCCCCTGAAATACGAGCATATCGAGTCCCCCTTGATGCATCATTCCTCTTTTTTCTGCCTCCTCAAGGAGTTTTGTTTTCCTGTGGTATATAATATCGTAAACATATACTGAGGAAGGAAAATTCTGAAGGTTTACCGGAGGAGGATCCCCATCATGCATACCCAGAGAAGTTGCGTTTATAAGGAGATCTATTTTATCATGACCGGGAAAAGTATTTCTTTCGCCATATTCAAAAACTTCTATATTTACCTGAGGAGCAACTTTTTTTAATCTGTCAGCCAGCCTTAGTGCCCTGGAGTAAGTCCTGTTTATGAGAACCAGCCTTTTAATTTTTTCTTTCACCAGCGAAACACATATGGCGACAGATGCTCCACCAGCCCCCAGAATAAGAATCTCCTTTTGCAAAAGAGATATCCCTCTGGACCGTAAAGACTGAACAAAACCCTCTCCATCAGTATTGTATCCTATTAACCTCCCTTCTCTGTTTACTACCGTATTTACAGCACCAATTATTTTAGCTTCCGGAGAAATATCATCAAGATAGGAAATAATTTTTTCCTTATGAGGGATGGTAACATTTATTCCCAGAATCCCCAGAGCTTTAAGTGCCTGTATTGCTGCCTGGAGATCTGAGGGCTTAACCAGAAAGGGGACGTAAACAAAGTTAAGCCCGGTTTCCTTGAAGACCAGATTATGCATGACTGGTGAGATGCTGTGAGAAACAGGACAGCCAAAAATTCCAAGCACCTTTGTTTGTCCGTTAATCATTTTTCTTTTTCCTTATGGTGAAAAAGCATTTTAATAAATTAACAGGCTCTGTCAATCTTTCCTGCCCTGAGGTTGGGACACTTTTTTAAGTAGATAGGGGTCCCGGATATTCCAAAGGAAGCCTCTTTTTGGCGAGCAGAAAACTTTGCCTTAGTAGGAACTTTTGCACAGCCAAAAAGCGGAGGCCGAGCTACACTAAAATAATTAGGTGAGATAAACCTCTTGCGAGGCCGTCTTCCGTGGGATATCCGGGACCCAGAAAAAAGCTGTGAGAAACTGTCCCAATTTCAGTTCCTGCCATAGTTTCGGAAAAAATTCCTGTTAGGTAGCCCGGGTGCGTATATCTTGCTTTAAAGGAAAGGTGATTCCCTTCCGTTTTAATGTTATGAGTTTTATCTTTGTTATAAGACTTTTTCCCGAAACTGGGGATATAAGACCTTGTTCCTCTTCTGGAATTTGTTATAATATGTGTTCAAATTTTAACGCCAATTACTAAGGAGGAGGAAGTTTGTATGGCTGTAAAAATTGTCGCCTGTGATCTGGACAGGACTTTGATGAGTGAGATTCCTATTCAGCCTGAAGTAAGGGATTTTTTTGTGGAACTTCAAAGAAAGGGTATCAAGTTTGTTATAAACTCGGGTCGTTCTCTGGAAAATATACTGGACATCTTATCTCAAAGTGAAATTTATTTTGATAGAGGCTACCCGGAAGCCATAATCTCCAGACACGGAGTTTTTATTCATTACCTTCAGGGGAAAACCTATGTGGAAGATGAAGAATGGAATAGACAGAGAAGAGAAGATATGGATATTTTGCAGGATGAGATTGGGTGGAAGAGCAGATCCTGGGAAAAGATGATTGAAGAGGACCTGCAAATTTTTCCCCAGAAAAAAAATATTGCCTATGGTGTATTTGAGATGCTTTTTAATACTGATGAGGAGGCAGAAAGGGTTAGACAGATTCTTTTAAGAGAAAATGATTTAAAATACACAACTTTCCTGAGAAACAGGCATTTTTTAACTGCTACTCTGGCTACCGCTTTAAAGGGCCGATCTTTATCCAGAGTAGCCTGGAGCTTCAGGGTGTATCCTTCTCAGGTGGTTGCCGTGGGTGATTCCCAAAATGATGAGGATATGCTTGATGGTAAATACGGTTTTATACCAGCCGCTCCTTCAAATGCTGAACCAGGTATAAAAACCATGGTGAGAGAAAATAAAGGATATGTTGCCACTCTTCCGGAAGGAAGAGGGGTTGTAGAAGTGGTAAGCTCACTCCTTAACGGCACCAAAAGTTAAACCTCTCACCAGATATCTCTGAATGGTTAAAGCTAAAAGTACAGGTGGAGCTATAGCAAGCAGTGTATTTACAGACGCTACATTAAATAAAACTCCTCTTGTGCTTCTCGCTGAGAGGATATAGACAGGCATAGTTCCTGCCTTTGCGGAAGTTAAAGTAAGAGCAAATAAAGCTTCGTTCCAGGCAAAAGCGAAAACTATAATAGCTGTGGCGATCAGTCCATTCACTGCTAAAGGAAGAGATACCCGGGTAAAAGCCTGCCAGTCACTTGCTCCATCAATAAGAGCCGCCTCTTCCAGTTCCACAGGTATATCTCTAAACATCTCCCTCATTATCACTACACCAAAAGGGAGGTTAAAGGTAACGTAGACAAGGACCAGTCCCCTCCAGGTATCAAGAAGATGTAATTTCATCATTATTATGAAAAAAGGAATGAGTACAACTACTGGGGGAAGAACTCTCTGTGAGAGAAACCAAACTGTGAGATCTTTGGATTTAATGATGTTCCATCGGTACCGAGCCAGAGCATAAGCAGCCATGGTTCCTATGACTAAAACTATTGCCGTAGTAGCTGTGCTTACCACTGCCGAGTTGATAAGGGGTTTGATGGGATCTCCCTGTGTAAAAACCTTATCCCAGGCCCAAAGACTGGGCTGGAAGTTGATGTAAGGGAAAAGAGAACCCGGATTGAAGGTTTCAATTTTTGGTTTTATGGAATTACTCACCGCCCAGTAAAAAGGAAAAAGCATCCATAAAGTTCCCGCAATTATTATTATCCATATAAAGACTCTTTTGATAGATCCCTCTTTTTGCTTCATAACAGGGCACCTTTATTCATAAATTTTACGCATTCTACCGAAAAATTGAACAACAACGATCATCACTATTAAAAGAAGCAAAAAAGCCATGGCAGAACCATGGCCAAAATCAAAGTACTTTATAGATGTGCGGTAGTTTAATACACAGTATATCTCAGTTGTTCTGCCAGGCCCTCCTTCAGTTAAGCTGAAGACAAGTCCAAATTGTTTAAAAGCTTCTATAAGACGTAAAAGTAATGCAATGGTGAAGGCTGGCAAAATTGAAGGAAAGGTAATATATCTGAAAATTTGAAACTCTGAGGCAGTATCAAGACTTGCTGCTTCATACATCTCTTCCGGAACAGACTGTATAGCAGCAAGCAGAATTATGAAAGCAAAAGGAGTCCATCTCCATATATCAAGTAAAAGAATAGCCACCGTAGCCCAGAAACCGGTTGAGAGCCAGGGAACCTGGGTACCAAAAAAACTCAGAAAGTAATTAATGGGACCTCCTGTCTCATGAAACATGGTTACTCCAAGATAGCCCACCGCTACTCCTGTGGTGAAAAGAGGGGAGGTAAAAATGGTACGGAATACTGCCTTGCCCTTCAGTTCTCTGGCAAAGACCCAGGCAAATCCAAGGCCAAGAGCCATCTCCACTGGAACTGCCACACAAACGTAGATAAGCATTACACGAAATGCATTCCAGTAGTCAGGTGATTTAAAAAGATCAATAAAATTCTGAAAACCAACAAACTCACCTACCCCCATACCCAGCCTGTAGGTAAAAAAACTGAGTCGCAGGGAGTCAATAAGTGGGTAGATGGTGAAAATAAGCACCCACACAACTGCGGGTAGCAGGAAAACAAACTTCATATAACCTTTGCGCATTTTTTCCTGTCCTTTGATTTACTGGTAAAAAAGAAGCAGGGGAGAAATTCCCCTGCTTCTTGGTAAACTTATCCCTTGTATCCCACAGACTCTCTAAACAGTTTCAACTGTCTTTCTTTACCCAGGCGGTTGGTTATCCTGACAAAATCCTTATAACATTCGTCAAGAGCTTCTTCAGGAGAGAGCTCTCCGGATGCCGCCTTTCCAAGAGCAAAGTCTAAAGCTCTCCAGTATTCTTCTCCACCAGGAATTCTTAGATAGAGTATCTGGAGAGGGTTGGTAAAGTCTATGTAATAAGCATCGGTGTAAGGTTTCACATCGTGAGGATCCCAGCCCTGTTCTACATAATCTTCAATTGAAGCTGTTCCATAAGGAGGCAGGAAGGCAAAGGTTCTTCCTGGATCAACTCCGGTCCATCCTCGAGTAAAGTTCCAGAAGGCGTTTTCCTTAACAGCCATAAAGGCACAGTAGTCGTAGGTTGCTTCAGGGTGCTTAGAATAGCGGGAAATAACTGGATGCCAGCTTCCACCTGTGGTATTACCGACCTGGATAACCTTATCGTACTTTTTCCACACCTTCTTTATGGGATTATAAACTTCATATCTTCCAGGCATGGGAGTAGCACCAACTTTCCCCTTTACCCTTGATTCTTTGGGATCCTGGGCCAAAGCTCCTAAGTCACCCCAGGTGAAACAGAAAATAGCATCTCCTTTAAGGAAAAGATCCCATCCTTCACCAAGAGTCCAGGCCAACATAGCTCTTGGCCCGTAATTTACCATTTCCACCATATCTTCCATGGCTTTCAGGTGTCCTTCAGAATTTATCAGAGGTTCCATGTTTTCAGGGTTAAACCAGAAATAGGGATTGTCAGGAGATATTACATAACAGGCTGCCCAGGAAGCATAGTGGAACATTGCCTGTTCTCCCACTTTAAGATGCATACTGAGTCCATAATCAACTTTTCCATCCTTGTCCCAATCCCATCCGTTGAAAAATTTGGCGATGTCCAGGAATTGATCGGTAGTTTTAGGAGGAACTGGCAGATCGTATCCAAATTCAGCCTTAAATCTTTTTCTATATTCAGGATTGGTTAGTATATCCTCACGATAGTAAAGAACCTGTCCATCGTTATCATTGGGAATTCCATACCATTTACCACCCCAGGTCAGAAGTTTCTTTATAGCTGGAAGAACAGTATCTGGATCCCATTGAGGAAAGCGCGGGTCTTTCATGAACTTCTCAATGGGAATTATGTAAGGTTCAACAGCAGAGAAGTAATCTCCATAATACCAGGAAGCTGTGAGAAAGGCATCGTATTCTCCCATTCCAGTGATAAGGTCGGTGAATATTTTCTGGTGAAATGCCGCCAGGGGAACCTCAACTACTTCGACCTTCCCCCCTGTTTCTTTTTCCCACTTCCGACCCAGGATAAAAAGAGGCTGAGAGACAGTTGCTTTTAAGGTCAAAATACGTACAGTCACACCTTTGTAGGGGTTTGTTGCCAGCCAGGCTTTTCTCTCCGGAGTCATCTCATATGCTGAGACACAGGTTAACCCCAGAAGAGAAAAAGCCACAATCAAACCTACAACTTTTTTCCAGCTCATGATTACCCCCTTTTTTCTTTTTTTATATCAGACAAAATAACATCTTTTATTTTTTCCCATCACCTCCTTTTCATTTTGGTATTATTTTTCAATTTTAACTATACAAAAATTATACGCAGTTGTCAATCAAAAGGATAACTGACATTGGAACACTTTTTACCTGCACTTTTCTCTTCAGGCTCCCGGGCAAAGCAGACGGTCTTGTAAAAGGCATCTCGGGAGTCTCTTATTTATTCTTCGTAAACAAAAGTATCCCACTATCAGAAAGGATACAGAACACAAATACGTTAGTTCTGGCTGCATTTTGACTTTTCAAAAAAAGGTGGAGGAATTTTTTTGTGCCAGGCCTTTTCCATCATACTTTTTACTCTGGTTATGTTTTCTTTTGCCAGACTGGTTTTTTGTCCCTCTTCAAGATGAAGAATGATTTCATCAAGTTCCTCATAGGTTATACCCATTTCCTCTTCATCGGTTTGCCCATTCCACAGTCCCGCACTTGGAGGTTTTTTAATGATGTACCCGGGAACCCCAATATACCTTGCTATTTCTCTCACTTCCGTTTTTAATATGCCCCCTAACGGCAGTATATCAACACCGCCATCCCCATATTTGGTAAAATAACCTACTGCAAGCTCACTTCTGTTACCTGTTCCTATAACGATATAATTTAAATTATTGGCAAAGTAGTAAAGAGTTATCATTCTGAGTCTTGGCTTTAAATTGGCTTGAGCTAACTTATTTCCTGAGGGAAGAATCTCCTTAAATTTATCGTAGACTGGCTCAAGAGGAATGAGCCTGGTGTTAATTTTAAACTTTTTTGCAACATCCCGTGCACATTGAATATCAAAAGGATCGTTGTAACACGGCATAATAAGTGCCAAAACATCGTTTCCCAGTGCCTGTTTGCACAGTCCGCCCACTACTGCTGAATCTACGCCTCCACTCAGTCCAAAAACTCCTCCTCTGGCTCCAGCCTCTTTAACCTTTTCCTTTATCCATTCAACGATTTTTATGCACAGCCTGGCAATTGTCATTGCAGTTTTTCCTTTAATTGCAGTTTTTCCTTTAACTCCTTATAGGTCATCTCTAAGGCTTCTGGAATTACTTTAGTCTCAGAGAAAATAGGCATAAAGTTGTAATCCCCTGTCCAGCGAGGAACAAGATGAAGATGGATATGATCAATAATTCCGGCTCCTGCTGCTTTTCCCAGGTTTATACCGATATTGAAACCTTCAGGATGTAGGGTTTCTTTCAGGATTTTTATCATTTTACGTAACAGTTCTATCATTTCCAGACTTTCCTCAGAGTTTAACTGTTCCACAGATGGTATATGTCGATAAGGAGCAATCATCAAATGGCCATTATTATAAGGAAAGCGATTTAATATGACAAAACAGAATTTTCCTCTCAAAAGTATATAATTTTTTTCGTCTTCATTTTCCTTTGGTTTTTTACAAAATATACACCCTTCTTCCTTTTCCTCCTGCCTTACATACCTGGAACGCCAGGGAGCCCATAGTCTATACATTTTTACACCTTAGATGTAAAAAATAACAAAATCAGTTTATTTTGTCAATTTTAAGGAGTGGATTTAAAAGATCTCTTTCAGTGACAATTTCCATAGCCATATTTCATCGGCAGGAAATCTTTTTCGGAGAGTATCTATCTTTTTCTTAAATTCCTGTTCTTTTTCTTTTTCTATGAGGGCAAGGATACAGTGATATAATCCTGGCCAGACATGATTTCCCATATGTTTTTCCTTCCATTTTCCCTTTACTCTATCCCACTGAATATATCGGTCAATATGGAGTTCTTCCACGATGACCATTACTTCTTTTTCCAGAACTTCTTCATATACGATAAAGAAAAGATACATTTTTGTTCCCGCTTATATTTTTGCCTTTTGTTTTTCTCTTCGCTCCTCAAAAAGGGTATAGATTACTGGTATTATAAGTAAGGTGATAAAGGTTCCGGCTAAGAGCCCTCCAATAACTGAACGAGCCATAGGAGCCCAGTTTTCAGCTCCCGGTCCTATTTTTAAAGCTAAAGGTATCATAGCCAGTATGGTGGTCAGAGCAGTCATCAAAACCGGACGAAACCTAATTCTTCCCGCCTCTCTCGCCGCCTCATTGATTTTTTTTCCTCTCAGGCGTAAAAGATTTGTATAATCCACGAGCACGATAGAATTATTAACCACAATCCCCACCAGCATTATCACACCTACCATTGAAATTACGCTCAAAGTGGTTCCCGTCAAAAAGAGAATCCAGATTACGCCTATGAGAGAAAGGGGTATGGTTAGAAAAATGATAAATGGATCTCTTAGAGACTCAAACTCAGAGGCCATGACCATATAAACAAGAAACATGGCTACTATTAAGGCATAACCCAACCAGGTCATTGATTTTCGCATATCCTCTCCACTTCCTCCTACTCTCCAGTAAAATCCAGAGGGAAACTTTACTTTTGACACTTCGTTTTCCACATCCTTTAACACATCTCCAAGAGGTCTTCCAATTACCCTGAATGAAATATCAGCGATTCTTCGCTGGTTCTTTCTGTAGATTGTCAGAGGTGCTCGTGTATACTCAACACCAACTAAGTCTTTCAATTTGACATGAACTCCCCGTGGGGTTAAGATCTCAAGCTGGAGGATATCTTCAATTCTGGACCTGTCTTTTTTTCTCAACCTAACTCTAACGTTGTACTCCTTGCCCTTTTCTTTGTAAGTTGAAGCCACTGAACCCTGAATAGCCGTGTTTATTAGTTCTGAAACGTAGGAGGTGGAAAGACCGAGGTCGTACAACCTATCTCTTTTGTATCTCAAATTGACCTGAGGTCGTCCTTCCTCTCCCATACTGTTGTTCACGTTGATAATTCCCGGTATTTTCTTTATTCTCTCTTCAACTTGGCGTGATATTTCCTGAAGTTTGATCAGGTCATATCCATAGATTTCAATATTGGCGCCTGAAGGGTCAAGTCCCCCAATACCGAGGGGAGAAGTGGATCCAATTTCAGCTTCGGGAAGTAGCCTGGTAAGAATATTACGAAGTTCTTTCTCAATCTCCTGGCTGGTTTTTTCACGTTTGCTGCTATCCACAAGTTCCAGTCTTATACTTCCTGCATGAGACCCTTCACTCATAAAGGCAAGAAAACCTCTTCCACTTCCCACAGTGGTATACATGGTTTTTACTTCAGGGAAATTTTCTTTTATTATTTTCTCAGCCTTTTTGAAGGTTTTGTCTGTTTCCTCCAGACTCGTCCCCACCGGTCTTTTTAATTGGAGATAAATTGAACCCGTGTCCATTTGAGGAAGAAAAGACGTTCCTATAAATTTGAAGAGGATGATCATACTTGTTAAAAAGAGTGCTGCTATAATAAAAAGAGTTAGTTTGCGGTAAGTTAAACACCAATCAAGCATTTTCTCGTATATTTTGATGGAACTCTCAATAACTTTACCCAGAAAAATCGCTAACCTGCCCGTCTGCTTTTTTCCTAAATTACGCATTTTTGAGGTAATTAAGGGTACAAGAGATAGAGCAACGAAAAGAGAAATCCCCAGGGAAAAAACAACGGTCAAAACTATATCCCTAAACATCTGACCTGCTATTCCGGGAACAAAAAGTATGGGGAAGAACACGCAGATAGTGGTGAGAGTTGAGGCAGTAATAGCAGTTGCTACCTCCGAAGATCCAATTATGGCTCCCTGATCCGCAGGTTCACCTTTTTCCCGGTGACGAAATACACTTTCAAGAACAACGATAGAATTATCCACAAAAAGCCCAACCCCCAGAGCAAGCCCGCCCATAGAGACTATGTTCATGGTGACATGGAAAATATTCATTATGGCAAAGGTACAGATTATGGAAACTGGAATGGAAACCAGCACTACCAGGCTGCTTCTGAAAGTGCGGAGGAAAAAGTAAAGAACTGTTGCACATAAAACCACGGCAAGGATGATTGTGTTGAAAAGATTGGCCATGGATTCTCTGATGGGTTTGGCAGTATCAAAAGTAACCGATAGTTTTACGTCTTTAAGCGTATCTTCAATTTCTTTTAATTTTGAAAGAACCCGATCTGAAACTTCTACTGTATTAGCTCCAGACGCTCTGCGTATGGTTATTACCACAGCTGGTTTACCGTTTATGCGTGATATTTGACGTGTTTCCTCAGTTGCATCTA
>Ga0190360_1001099_pt1 | contig 14203 bp, 5 predicted proteins | sample 48721834_MG_FD_161271 | JGI IMG/M metagenome (GOLD analysis project Ga0190360, IMG submission 161271) | Hydrothermal vent microbial mat bacterial communities from Southern Trench, Guaymas Basin, Mexico - 4872-18-3-4_MG | ecosystem: Environmental > Aquatic > Marine > Hydrothermal vents > Microbial... | reverse complement strand
ATATAATTTTTTAGATGGAATAGTTTTGCATATGGTAATTATTAAATATATGTATTGGTACTCTAGATTTTAAAAAAAATCAAAACTAAAAATTCCAATTTTATTTATTTTTAAATTTGAATAAAAAATTAAAGAATAAAGGTAAAACCTAATGAAGTTAAACAAAAAAATAGGAATTTCAAGCATAATATTTTTAGCTCTAATTCTTAACACAGGTCTTTCTTCGATATTTTTAACACCTGCTACAACAATTTCAGATCAAACTCCTCAAGATGAAAAATTCAATGAAAATTTACCTAAAATGTCTACTGATGGCGAGAATGATTGGTGGAATGATTCGTTTAGATATCGTAGAAAAATTTCTATAACAGAACCAGGGATTTTTAATAGGGTTAATGAACCTATAGATATTTTCTTAGAATTTGATTCAGGAAAATGCCATAAAGATACATTAAGAGTTGAAAAATATAAAACTGGAGATATTTGGGAAGAACAAATATATCAACTTTGGAATATTACAATGTACGATTCAACATATATTCAATCATGTACTATAACTTTTCTTGTAAGTATTAATAAAAGTCAAAATGTGTCATATTTCATATATTACTCAGACAACACTGATAATGGAAAGATAAAAAATCCTCATAATGAATATATTAGCAAATCCGGGTTTTCAAGTGAATTAACTTCATCTAAATTAAAAATAAAAACTACTGAATATGAACTTGAATTAAAGAAAAATTCTGGTGTATTCAATTTAACAAAAAGTGGCTTAAATTTTCATCAAAACAATTCTTTAGCTCCATGGATTAAAAATGCTAGATTAGATAACAATATTTATCATCCTGATCCAAGTTATGGAGGTGCAATATACAGTTGGTTAATTGTTGGACCCTTTAATTTAGATTGGGATCACCCAATAACAGATACAGATTATCATTTAGACATCACTAAACAATATGTAGAAGGAGATAATGCCACCGGAGGAACAGCTCCAGAATCCTTTTTAGATGAATCAAAACAATGGGCTTTCAAAGACTTTAGCTCTTATTCAGATTATAACAGTTATCGCGGGTATAATGATCTTAACAGTTATTTTCCTGGTGATCCTAACTATGTATGTGCTTATGCCTCAGTATATATTAGAAGCCCCGTTACATTGAATTCTGTCTATTTAAAAGTAGGGTCTGATGATGGAATCCGAATTTGGAAAGATGGTGTAAAAATACATGAGAATCACGTTTTACGCGGACCATCACCAGATAGAGAAGCAATTGGACCTTTTACAATGGAGAAAGGGAGATGGTATTATTTTATTGTATTAGTAGAAGAAAAAAGTGGAGATTTTGGATTTAATTTTAGATTTTCAAATAATAGTAATCTATATCCTTCAGATCCAAGCTCAGATCCAGATAGTATTCTAAATCTCGATGTAGCTATGAGACCTCCCTTACCCGTTATTCAAAGTATAACTGAAAAAATAAATGGACCAATTTTTTCAAAGTATGAACTATCATGGCAAGATTCAGATGATATGAAAACATGGGATACTATTACATTTTATAACGACTATAATCTCTGGAAAGTCGAAAGAACCTTATGGTGGGCTGATCATCACGTGAATCTTTCTTTTTCAGTATTAAATTCTCTTTATGATAATAATGCAAATCATTTTGATAGTTATTTTTATGATAATACATGGAAAACATCAATTACAGATACTAGTTTTACAATTGAAAATTATTCTGTAATTAGAGATACAGATGGCTCAAAAAACCTAATGAGTCTTGGAATATTTATTTCAAGCAAGGAAAAGGGCAATCCATACATGACATTTAGTAAGTTTTATTGGGCAGTCGATTACGATTCAAGCACAAAAATAATTAATTTTAGACCGGGATTTGAAACAGATTTAAATAATAAGGGCTCACATACTTTTCCTGCTGATTTTGATTATAATATAAAGATAACTTTTTGGGAATATATTGATGATAATGTCGGGGCTATAAATGATTATTTAAGTGCGAATGCCAATTTTTCAGGACTTTATAATGCATTAAAAAATCCCTTAATTTTGAACATTGGCGAAATAGAATCCAGCTTCTTTGATTTGACTGTTAATGTGAGAGATCATGATGGAAATAAAGTTGAAAACGTTAAAGTTTATGTATACAATATAAGTAGTTTAAACGAAATCGCAAGCCAATATACAAATGAAGATGGATTTGTAACATTTAATAGATTACCCGCATATAATTATACCTTAAATTTTACATATACAGACGATCAAGGCGAATTTATTGTAAAATCGAATGTTATAATAAATCTAAATGAAACTCTAAATATTACGGTTTCAGATTTGAATTTAACTAGGTTAAACTTGAATTTAGTAAGAGAAGGGGGCACAGAAAAAATTGTTGGTGCTAATGTTGAATTTTGGTACATAAATTCATCAGGCAAAAGAGAATATAAAATTCGGAGCCTAACCTCTGATGACCAAGGAAATGTATTATTCATATGGAAAAATGTTTCTCAAAGTATAGCCAATATCTCGGTACATGTCATTTTACTAGGGGCTCAACGATTACTAAATACTACATCATATTATTTAAATTATACATTCGAGCATGAGACTAATGGAAAAATTAGAGTTCAAATTGAACCTTACTCTACAGGTTTAGAACGTTTAAATCCTTCAAGTTCAGTACTCGATGATCTATATAAAGGAGATCTGATAAATCTGAAAGTAAGGTATTATTGGGTAAATGAGAGTAACTCTCTTGAAACTAATATCAGCGATGCTACAATAACCTATACAATAAAAGACACAACAACGGGAGTAATAATCAGCTCTGGAATTTTTAATGATGACATATTTCCCATTGGATATTATAATGTTAGTATCAATACAGGAGAATTGAACTTATTAAGCAAGCGCCCATACCAAATAATTATTTCTGCTGAAAAAACAGGATATGCTATTAAAACAGATACTATTACTTTAAATTTATTAGAGATTTGGACAAACTTAACTGTAGATAAAACAGAGATTGACATTGCTTGGGGTGAAAATTTTACAATAAGGGCTTCTTATAATGATACATTAAATAGAAATATTGGATTAAGTGGAGCGAGTGTTTCTTACTCTGTGGCAGGAACACTATCGGGAGATTTAATTGAAGACAGTTTTCATCCGGGTTGGTATAACCTCACATTAAATAGTGATCAATTTCCTCAAACGGGAATATATGTACTCTCAATTACAGCATATAAAGAAGGTTACAAGTTCCAAGAAGTTTTCGTAAATGTCAACATTTCATACATTTCTACATCATTAAATATTAATGTATCCATGATCGAAACTATCTGGGAAGATAATTTCTCAATTGAATTAAATTATATAAATATGGAGGATAGTCTTCCTATATCAGATGCAAAAATAGTATATCAAGCATTAGGCACAATTACTCCGGTTCAAGGTTCATTTATAGATGTAGGAAATGGAACTTATATAATAACCTTAAATACAACACAATTTTCATATACTGGTTTTTACTTTTTAAAAATTGAAGCATCTAAAACTAATTATCAAAGCCATACAATTGAGATTCCAATAAATATCTTTCCTATATCAACACTTATTAATAATACAGTAGGAATTTATGATAGTTATAATGTAATTATTGGTACATCAAAGATTTTCTATTTTAATTACACTATAGCAGAAACTGGTATTATTCTTCCAAACTCTACAACAAGGATTTGTGAATGGGAAAGAAGAGATCAATCAGGAAATCTAATAGAGAGTGGTACTCTATCTCTTAGTTATACTAAGAATGGATTATATCGCCTTGATTTTAATACGGAAACTCGTGAAATTGGAACTTATACATTAGTAATATCAATAGGAGAAACGAATTATGCTGAAAAAACAATCATTTTGATTCTAAATATAGTACCACGATCTTTTAATATAATATTGGAAAAAGAAAAATTTTCAAATGGCATTATATCGATAGTTTCTGGAAATGCTTTAGAATTTTCAATAGAATTACGTGATCAAACTAATAATAAAACTTTAAATGACTGTAATGTTTCCATGTTATTCCTTGGAAAACAATACAATTTTACAAATGAAGGAAATGGAACTTATTCAATTATTATATCTTCACTACCAGATGCTTTTTTCTCATCATTACAATACAAAGCAATTATTACTATTGAAAGAGCGAACTTTACCGATACAGAACAAGCAATATTTGTAGTTGTTAATATGGCAGAAATTTTTCCAGGCATGCCAACATTTTATTTCTTAATGATAGTAGGTTCAATTGTAGCTGTTGTAGGAAGCCTTATTACATATAGAACGGTACAAAGAGCAAGAATTCCTACATTTATTAAAAAAGTGAGTAAGATACGTAAACTGATTAAATCTAGAAAAAATATTCCAGATTCATTGTTATATCCAACAAAGGAAGAATACATTGTCAAGATGTTCGAAGACAAATGGAACATGCTCGGCTTGTCACTAAAAGACGTGTTAGGATTAGAATTAAAAAAAAAAAGAAAATCTAATGAAAAATTAAGCATGGAGGAAGGTGAAGCTTAATGCCAGTGGGATTAGTTGTAATGAAATGGGATGAGAGAGTAGGTACAGAAATCCTTGCAAAATATCCAGAAGAAATCACCGTGAGTGATAAGACATTGATGCAAGTATACAGCACGCACGAGTATAGCGGCGAATCTGGAATGATTAGCTTAATGGTCGGCTCATTAAATATTGCTTCATATTACACGGGACCAGAAAAGGGCTTTTATATCTTATTACTCTTGAATTTGGATGATGACCCTGATGCTTATGAAGGAGGTTTGGTCGATGCCGCAAGGATCATCCTCCAAAATCTTGAAGATGATGCTTACTTGAGCATGATACCTTCACTTTTCCAGAGACTTTCAGTTTATCCTACATTAAGCGATGAACAGAGACTTGCGATCACGTATCAGGATGAGATCAAGAGGATGATAATCGAGCGCTTGAGAGATGAAGGCGTTGTATCCAAATCGGAACTGATGGTATGGTTGAAGGACAAGTACAAGCAAGGGTTTGTCGACTTGGAAGGTATCTTGATCGAGCTCATCAAGAGGGAAATCATCAAGGAAGCCTCCGTCAAAGGCATGCCCTCTGAACTGATCTTCTTGACCAACGATATCTTGATGTTAAGAGTTCCACCAGTGCAATTATTGGAAGATCCATCCGATAAAGGATTACCAGCTTTATTAGTTGAGGATTATAGGGCAGAAGTAAAGAAATTCTTTCAAAACTATAAGCCATCCGAACAGGACAACCTTAGAATGATCGACACCATCATTAACCCTCAAGTTTACGAAACCTTACGCTTGTTAAGGACTGCCATAGTTACTAGAAATGATTTGGAGAAGTTAAAGAAAAAGGGTGTTGAAGACATTGATGATGTCTTGAAAACATTGTGGGATGCACAAATGATTCAAGTATTCCAAGATGAGAAAAATAATGAGTACTATGCATTATTATCAGACTTCCACATTTCGTTGATATTCCCAAAATACTTGTTGAGAGTCATTAAAGAAGAGTATGATAAAAAATCCAAGGCAGATCAAGTGCTTATTGAGTATCTCGATGTTTTGGAAAGCACTTACTTGAATATGAAAGTTGCTAAAAAAGCTTCTCCTTGAATTTTAAAATAAATTTCTTTTTATTTCTTTTTTTTTTGATAATAAAAGCTATAACGGTTTGATTCCTATATTTTTAATTCTATTTAACCACCTTATAATAGTTTTACTAAATATAATTTTTTAGATTGAATAATTTTGCCCATAGTAATTATTAAATATATGTTTTATTATTATAGATTTTAAAAAAATCAAAATTAAAAATTCCAATTTTATTTGTTTTTAAATCTGAATATAAAATTAGAGAAAAAAGGTAAAGCCTAATGAAGTTAAACAAAAAAGAAATGCTTTCAAGTATAATATTTTTGACTCTAATTCTTAGTACAGGTTTTTCTTCGATACTTTTTAAACCAATTTCAACAATTTCAAAGCAGAGCCCCCAAAATGAAAATCTTAATGATAATTTACCTAAAATTTCGGCAATTGGAGAAGAGCCATGGTGGAATGCATCTTTTCAATGGCGTCAACCAATAAATGTTACTAATCCGGGCACTTATAATCTGACAAACAATTGGGTAAAAATCACATTCAACTGGAAGAATTTATATGATGCTGGTAAAATTCAAAATGATTTAGATGATATAAGAATCGTGGAAAATGGAATGTTAAGAAGATACCACGTGAGAAAAGATTTTCCAAGTGCTAACAATGCTACTGTCTGGTTTGAAACTAATTGTACGGCAGGGACATCTGAATATGATACCTATCTCTATTATGGCAACTCTATAGTAGGGCGAGCAACAGCTTATTATTATGAAAATTGTCCAGATGGTAATCTGTGGTATACATTTGAAGAAGGGGCTGGAAATATAGCCTATGATGAAATGAAAAATTACGATGCCGATTTTTATGGTACTGGAGGAGGCCCAAATTATATTACTGGAAAAATTGGCCAATACGCCTTACAATTTGATGAAACTTCAAAAGATTATTTAGCCATTAAAAAATTAAATTGGGCTAGTGAAAATGGTACAAATGGTCTCTCCCAATTGACAGTAAGCTGTTGGTTTAAGACATCTTATAGTGGAGGAGAGTGGGATAATTGGGCATTATTTGATTTCGATAGATCTGAATATTTTAATTTATTCGTCAGAGGAGATGATGGAAGAATAGGATTTTCGAGTTCTTCTGCTAGCGGTGGTACAATGAATGATTTTACCTCAAATACTGCCGGATTAAATGATGGAGCATGGCATTTTGTATCAATTGTTTATGATGGAAACGATAAAATAATATATATTGATGGGAATGAAGACAACAGATGGGTTAACGCTCATAATGGTTATGGTATCGGAACTGGAACAACAAGATATGGATTTCTTGGTGATGGTTCAGAAGCGAGTACTTATGATGGATCAAGAAATAATCTATATTACGAAGGAGCGATTGATGAAATGAGATATTTCAACTTTAGTTTAGAACCAAAAGATATTCAATGGTTAGCAAATTATTATCCAATTACTACAAATCTTTTGTCCGAACAGGAACGTTCTGCTTCTGTTACTGTTATAGTCAAGGATGTTGATGGTAGGCGTGTTCCTGGAGCAGAAGTCACAATATGGAATAAAACTCAAATTTTAAACGTTCCAGGGGTTGGCGATTTCTCAGAATTGACTAATGCTAATGGAGTTGTAACTTTTACAAAAGTGCCGTTTGGTAAATATAACATTACTGTGAATTACACGTTAAAATCTGGATTAAAAGAAGAGATCGTCTACGATAGTAGGACCATTTCTGGAGGAGGTTTTGAATTTAAAGGGTTAGTTATTAATGAGACTGTTTATACAAATTTATGGACGATTGATTTTGAAGTTAAAGATGTCGATGGACAACCACTTTCTTATGGTCTCGTAAAGGTAAATGATTCCACGCAAGTTTTAGAAACTTTGACCTTGGATTCAAATGGAAGGGCAACATTTAGATGGCTCAATACAACGAGTTATAAATATGAAGTATTTTACAACAATTCTGATTATGTTATCAGTAATCCAACATTAGTAAATTATAGTACAATATTTCGAAAAGATTTCAAAAAGACATATCTCATTAATCAAACAAATACTAAAGATAAAAGTTTATCATCATATACAGTTAGCGTTAGTACCTTCTTACCAGGTTCTAACTATACGAGTCGTGGAGAGCTTACGGTGATTGATGCTTATATATATCTTAAAAAAATGACCGACAATCTAACTCAAGTAATAGTATCGTACGCAAATGCTACAGATTATAATTTTAAAGAATTAAGAACATATAGTTCAGCGCATACTTCAGATAGTTTCATATACCATCCTAGTGAAGAAGAATCTTATGATGTATATGGAGTTAAACTCGTAATTGAGGGAGAAAACCAAACTAGATGCAATGGCGTCATTGAAGTAATTTTAACCCATGCTTATACACAAAAAGTAACTGTCAATATGGCTAAGTTAAACATAAAAGTTATTGATTCATCAGAAACGGTCCCAGTTGAAGGAGTAACTGTAAGAATTGAAGTAAATGGAACAAGACAATTAGTTACTTCTTTAAAAACTGATGATAATGGTTTTGCTTACGGTCTGAATTATGCAGACTTACCATTTTGGTATACAACTGGAGTAGTCTATAACATATCACTTTGGATTGTGAATACGAATTACATTTTCCATATAAATCAATCTGATCAATTCTTTAACCCAGATAAGATATATTCTTATTATAATTACACTTTAAACAATGCTCAGACATTAATATTTGAGATTAACTTGGATTTCTTACAATATATTACAGAGTTTAAAAATGGCTCTCTTGTTGCTACTAATGATGTCAAATGGGGAGAAATGTTATCTTTTTCAATCAATTTCACTATATCAAGTAATGGTGGTACTACGTGGGCTCCCGATAATAATCAAGGTACTACCATAACGTTAACAGTTAAGAGCACTTCCTCAGGAAATCCAATCGTTTATTCAAAGGCTATGACATTTACTTCAAATGGTACTTATATTCTTCAAGTTAATTCAAGTAAATTTTCAGCAGGCACAACCGGTAAATCATATATAATTACCATTTCAGGTGTTAAAAATTTTTACAGATCTCCAGATGATGTAGTTTTCACGATATACATAAGGCCCATACCTACGGGAATTAGTCTACACAATTACACGACTTTAACACTAATCAGTTCAAATGAAATCTCGCAATATTACAATAAATTAATAAATGCTACTTTGAAGTTTTATAATAACGAAACTAATGAAGCATTAGTCGCCGACACGTTTACATACAGCTGGGATTATGGATCTGGAACTGTTAGTTTGGATCCGATTCATCCTGAATATTATACCATCACTATTAATACTGCTAATGCACCAAATGTAGGAAAATATAGAGTAGAAATCTCCGTTGCGTTGGAAAATTATTCTACCATAAATACTTATGGATTTTTCATAAATATTTTATCAAGGCCAACTGTGATAAATAATGTATCAACATTATTACAATCTTCACCACAGATTTATATTTTTGAAGCGAAAAATTTTACATTTGAATATAGAGACGTTTTAGATGATATAAAACTCACTAACATTGAGACTGCTACATATTATTGGTATAAATTAGATGAAAATGGAAATCCACTTAGTGGACCAGGTAATGAAGGTTCTGGAAATTTAATGACTGATTCTAAAGGAAATTACGTGTTAGATTTTGACACGGAGACTAAAGATATTGGAACATACACTTTATTTGTTACATTACAAAAGAAAAACCATGAAGTTCGAAATGCCTTCATAACATTGACCATAAAATATAGACCCATTAGTGTTTTCAAGAATATAACGGGATTATCTGGAAATGAAGTTCATGTTGTTCAGGGTACAGACATTAAATTTTCAATAACATTAACGGATCCAACAAATGAAAGTCAATTGTTAACAGGAGCAAACGTTACTTTAACAATAGGAACTAATGTTTATGTCCTAACTGAAACAGCTCCTGGAACGTATACATTCACATTCTCTACAGAGAATATCGATGCCTTCTTTATTCCAAACACATTAACGGGTCAATTATTAATTCAAAAAGAGAATTATGAGACTCAAACAATTCCTTTAACGATTGTAGTTGGAATGACTGAAATCTTTCCAGGATTTCCAATGTTTTACTTCTTGCTCATAATTGGAGGCATTGTTGCTGTAGTGGGAAGCGTCGTAACTTATAGGACAATTCAACGAGCGAGGATTCCTACATTTGTAAAGAAAGTCAGATCAATGAAGAAACTCATCAAGGGAAGAAAGTCGATCCCAGATTCATTGTTATATCCTACAAAAGAAGAATACATCGTCAAGATGTTCGAAGATAGATGGGACATGCTCGGCTTATCACTAAAAGACGTGATGGGACTTGAATTAAAACAAAAGAGAAAATCTAACGAAAAATTAAGCATGGAGGGAGGTGAAGCCTAATGCCAGTGGGATTAGTTGTAATGAAATGGGATGAGAGAGTAGGAACCGAAATCCTCGCAAAATATCCTGAAGAAATCACCGTGAGCGATAAGACATTGATGCAAGTATACAGCACGCACGAGTATAGTGGCGAATCTGGAATGATTAGCTTGATGGTCGGCTCATTAAATATTGCTTCATATTATACGGGACCAGAAAAGGGCTACTATATCTTATTACTCTTGAATTTGGATGATGACCCTGATGCTTATGAAGGAGGTTTGGTCGATGCTGCAAGAATCATCTTGCAGAACCTCGAAGATGACGCTTATCTGAGCATGATTCCGTCACTTTTCCAAAGGCTCTCAGTTTATCCTACATTAAGCGATGAACAAAGGCTTGCAATAACATATCAAGATGAAATCAAGAGGATGATAATCGAGCGCTTGAGAGATGAAGGTGTTGTCTCCAAGTCAGAACTGATGGTATGGTTGAAGGACAAGTACAAGCAAGGATTTGTTGACTTAGAAGGGATCTTGATCGAGCTCATCAAGAGAGAGATCATCAAAGAAGCTTCTGTCAAGGGCATGCCTTCCGAATTGATCTTTTTGACCAACGATATCTTGATGTTGAGGGTTCCACCAGTGCAATTATTGGAAGATCCTTCCGATAAGGGATTGCCATCCATATTAGTTGAGGATTACAGGACTGAAGTGAAGAAATTCTTTCAAAACTACAGGCCATCTGAACAAGATAACCTTAGAATGATCGACACCATCATCAACCCTCAAGTTTATGAAACATTGCGCTTGTTGAGGACTGCCATAGTCACGAGAAACGATTTAGAGAAGTTAAAGAAAAAGGGTGTTGAAGACATCGACGATGTCTTGAAAACGTTGTGGGATTCCCAAATGATTCAAGTGTTCCAAGATGAAAAGAATAACGAGTATTATGCTTTATTATCGGACTTCCACATCTCATTGATCTTTCCAAAATACTTGTTAAGAGTCATTAAAGAAGAGTACGAGAAAAAATCCAAGGCAGATCAAGTACTTATCGAGTACCTTGATGTTTTAGAAAGCACTTACTTGAACTTGAAAGCTGCTAAGAAAGTAAAAGAATAAATTAACTATTGAAGATTTTTTTAAAATTTTTTTCTTTTTTTTTCTTTTCTTTTTAAAAATATTTTTCAATACTTTTGCATTATTTTTAACTGTGATGTAATTATGGATAGTACAGAAAAATATTTAGATATTCCAGAAGCTATTGGTTTGGATGGCATTGATTTAGAAAAATATATCATTGCTAGTTATATTATCAAGCGACCAAAAGGGATGAATGTAAATTACCTATCTCGCTTTGCTGCTATTGAACAATCAACTGGTACTTGGGTAAGAGTGCCAGCAGAAACCGAAGAAGTTAGAAAACACCATGTTGCCAGAGTGTTAGGCGTGTATGAATTGCCCTATTATGAATATGTTATTCCTAAGGACGTAAAGGATAGATATTATTTTGTTCAAATCGGCTTTCCAATCATAAATATTAAAGGTGATGGCATTCCAATGCTACTAACGAGTGTCATTGGAAATATTAGCATTACACATGGATTAAAATTGGTTGACCTAGCCTTTCCTAAAGCATATTTAGAAGATTTTAAAGGGCCAAAATTTGGAATTGATGGCTTGAGAGAGCTATTAAAAGTTCCAGAAAGGCCATTACTAAACAACATGGTAAAACCATGTACTGGTCATACAGCGAAAGTAGCTGCGGATTTAGTCTATAAAGCCGCAGTAGGAGGATGTGATGTAGTTAAAGATGATGAATTAATTGCCAACCCATCTTTTAATACATTAGAGGATAGAATTGTAGCTGTAATGGAAGCTATTGATAGAGCAGATTCAGAAAAGGGAGAAAAAACATTATATACTATAAATATTACTGGCCCTGTTCCAGAGATATTTGAGCGCGCTGATAAAATGATTGAATTAGGAGCAAATGCCTTGATGATAAATTATCTTACAGCTGGATTTGAAACATTAAGGCAAATTGCTGAAGATCCATCTATTAATGTGCCAATTCTTGGACACATGGATTTTGCTGGTGCATATATTGGAGGAGAGTGGACTGGTTTGACCAGTCAATTAGTACTTGCCAAGTTTCCAAGAATGTGTGGAGCAGATTCCGTGGTCATCCCAGCCCCATATGGTAAGGCAGAAATCTTAGATGAAAGATATGAAGCAAATCTACGCATGTTGAGATATCCATTTCAACACATTAAGCCAACGCTCCCAATGCCATCTGGAGGAATCACACCAGGAATGGTTGAGAAATGCATAAAAGAGGCAGGAACAGATATTTTAATTGGGAGTGGAGGTGGAATTCACAGCCATCCAGATGGTCCTATTGCTGGTGCGAAAGCTTTTAGACAAGCAATTGATGCTGTCATGCAAGGTATTAGCGTGAAAGAGTATGCTAAAGAACACAAAGAATTAGGAAGAGCTCTTGGATTATGGGGTTCTGGAAAAACTGCTTTAATAGAAAAATAAATTTTTTTTGCTTTTTTTTAATAATTTTTAATTTTTTATCGATAGTAAACTTTTTTCTAAATCATCTAAATAGCTATTTAAAATAACTTTAATCTTAAGATTAAAATCTTTAATATTTAGTTTTTTTACAACAGCATTTCCATGTAAATCAACTAACTGTAATTTATTCATTTTATTTAAAACCTTTAAAGTTTTTTTATCTCTAATTTTATTGTTCTCCAAGTATAAATGGGTCAAGTTAGTTAGTCTTTCTAGCCCTGAAATATCATGAATTTGATTATTCGCAAGATTTAATGTTTTTAACTGTGATAAGAATAAAATGTATTTAATTTCTTGAAGATCTCTAATGTTATTTTTCCAGCCTATTGGTAATCCTCTAGGTTCCATCGCTAAATCTGAAAGATCTAAACTTATCACTAATCCATTTTCCCTATCTAATTCATAAGCTACATTAGGATATTTCTTAATTAAATTAGCGATGATTTGATAATTAATTAAAATATTTCCAAGATGATGTGTTGAGAATTTATTTATTTTCTTATTTTTTTTAAAATCTCTGATTAATTTTTCATATTTACTAATTGTATCTAACCATTCGTATTTTATTTTTATAGATTCTTTTAAATTTCCTAATTCTTCTATAAAGAATTCTCGTACCTTTATTGAGTTAATTTTAGAAATGGTTTTTACAATTAAACAATAATTTTCTATTGAATCCTCATGAATCATTGCCCATTTTAATACATCAAAAGAAATATCTATAAATCGAACATCGATTATTTCAATTGCTATTTTTCGAACTTCGAAATTTGAATCCGATATTAATATGTTCTCTAAAAATTTGAATAATTTTTGAGAATTAGTTTTGATATTTTTTACTATTGATAATATATCAATTCTTATTTCCTCATTACATGAGTGTTCAAATAGATTTGTTAGAAAATCAATAGCAACTGATTCGCTAATAGATCCTGTTTCATATTCTTTTTTCACGCATTCTAAAATTGGGAGCATTTTATTAGAGATAGACTTTGTAATTTACTCTTCAATAACTAGTAATAATAAATAGAATTATTTAAATAAATTTTAAGAAAAATTAATTGAAAAAGAGGAATTATTTTCAAATTCAACATGAATTTTCCAAATATTATGTTCATCATTCCATTGTTCATAATGATGCTTACATCTTGTTATTGACTTATGTCTAGGAAGTTTTATAAAAAGATCTCCTTCTCGATAACCGGGAAGCTTTAATTGAACTTCTAAATTGTTCTTTAATTTATCAAATGATATATTTGTTATTTCCAAGCAACCTTGAGAGATATGAAGGGAAGAAGATACGATTAAAGGTTCATTTTTATTATTTTTATTTAATGGTATGATGGAAAGATAAACGCAAGAATGAGGATTCATGTTTTTGATATAAATTAAATCATCCCTCTTGTATATTCCTAAAATTTCTTTTTTCCAGAATTCAAATATTAAAAAATCTTCCTCTTCTACATCCTTTTTAGGTAGAAT
>Ga0190360_1001095_pt1 | contig 14266 bp, 14 predicted proteins | sample 48721834_MG_FD_161271 | JGI IMG/M metagenome (GOLD analysis project Ga0190360, IMG submission 161271) | Hydrothermal vent microbial mat bacterial communities from Southern Trench, Guaymas Basin, Mexico - 4872-18-3-4_MG | ecosystem: Environmental > Aquatic > Marine > Hydrothermal vents >... | reverse complement strand
GGGTGAATACTTCTTCTTGGCCATGACTGATGTCTCCTGTTGCAGCAGCCCTGGCCGTAGCGTACACTAATTCCGGCGGTGTTCAACTCCACATGATCTGAGTGTCCAACTTTTCGGGGTCATAACCTGTCGCTTACTTTTGGGAAGTGTGTCATCAGGTCGCCCATTTCACCGCCTTTCTGACCTGATGGTAGTGCCTTTTTCGAAAATTTAACAGCCCCCAGAAGGAGAATGCGATTGCCATGCCTCTTGGCCCAGGGCGATTGACAGGCCTACCGCCACTATGCTACTTTCAGTTCACCTCACTCCACCGCTGCGGATGCGCGGAAACCATCGGAGCAAGTGGCTCCATACTCTGCTCTGGGAAGGTGTCCCTGAAGGGTCTCAACCAAGGACGTCGAATAAGCTCTCGAAGCTGGACCATGAGCAAGACAGTCAGGGCGACGAGAAAGTTGTTCGCTTAAGTCGCTCTTTCTAGGTGCTTCTTGGAAACGAGCATGCCCTCATCCTGAAAGCGACCGACATAGACGCACGCCGGTCATCCCTCTCAGGATGCGTGACTGGGTGTGTCCAGCCGAGGTAATGTCAGAAAGAGCGCCCGAGGGTCATTGTGTGAACCAGCCAGTGGCTTAGCTTGAGGCGGCGTCAGTCTGAGGAGCTCTCGGGGACTGAGCCTTCCTTCCTTCATTCATTCCCCCGGACATTGCCGGGGGCTTCATAACGGGGCCATTCAATGATCTGAGGTCCTCATACCCCAGGCCGGTTGGGAAATGTCCCGACGGAAATTGGCTGTTGGCCCAGCGGGAGGTGAGATGCCTCCCGCTCGCTCATCCTGCGAGCCCTTCGCATACTGCAGGAGCGAAATCCCGATGACCAGATCCTGGCCTTGATCCGCTTGGCCAAAGCCAACGGCCTCGGTGATCTCGAGCAGGTGGAAAGCCTACTCACCTATGTCCAAGCCAACCGGCCGGGCTTCTATGGCGCTGACCGATTGCGCAAGAAGCTTTCCGCCAAAGCCCGCTTGCTCTGCGTGTACGGCTCAGGAGCTGTGGAGAAGCACATTGATCTGGTTATCTGTCGGCGCTTCCCTGGACTGCAGGGCAGGCAAAGGCCAAGGCATGCGTTGGACCCGAAGGGCCGCTAATCACCTGCTGAAGCTTCAATTGCGGGAGCTTGATCGAGCCGCATGATAGCGTCCCAGCTTCACGTTTGAGTAGCTTGTTCGGGATTCCCAAGAGGTTCCAAAAGAGCGAGAGAACGGACAGCAAGCGTATAGCACCAGGCTCAGAGAGCATCCGGAAAAGCATTATCGAGCACCCAAGGTGAGCCGCGATCACTTCTGAAAACTCGGCAAAAGTGAGACACAAATGCTTACCGTGATGTCAGAGACCTTGGCTGCAGAGGAAAATCTTTCCATCGGGGATGTGGTCGCTCATCTCAAGGATCGCTGGCCCGAGATCATACACAGTATGATCCGCTTCTGGGAGCGCGAGGGTCTCATAAGCCCGTGGCGCACGGAGGGAGGGCCTCGCCTCTACTGCCGCGCTGACCTGCAGCTCCTGGAGCTGATCGCTGAGCTCCGCCAGCGACGATACCTCCCTCTTGGGGCGGTCAAACATATCCTGAAGGAACTCGGGTCCCATCCCACATATGACCTGAACTTCTACGATGAGTTCTTCCGACCCGATGACTTTGATCCGGACTTCCAGCCCCTGAGCGAAGATGAAGCGGCCAGCAAATCTGGGCTTACGCTCAATCAGCTCAGGGCGCTCGACCGCTTGGGCTTCTTCCCTGGACGGGAGGAATGCAGTCAACTTGGAAGATTCGATGACAACTGTTGGCTGAAGCGCTGAAGGCAGGATTCGGCGCAGGGGATCTAGCCTTCTACGCGGAGGATATCCGTGAGCATGTTGAGCATGAAGTGCAATTGTTCGCGCGAGCCTTTGGGGGGTGCCAAGGAGTGACTGATCGGCGTGCTGTCTTCCGCCAGGTGCAAAGAACCCTGGGCGAATTGCGAGCGCGGCTCTATCGCAGGTACGGCCGCCAGGCGATCGGCAAGCTGCTGGAGGGCGAATAGCGCCCTGATTTCCAGCCCGCCTTGTCGCGGGAAACAGCGATTGCTTGGGGGGCAGTCCCGATAGGAGCCGTATCCTTAGCCCTTATAGGATGATTTCCCACCCCCTGCTTATCGCGTGGGCCGACAGGCGCTGGTCGGGGTAAACCGCGACAGGATGCCCCACTTTCTCCAGCAAGGGCAGATCTGTATAGCTGTCTGCGTAGGCGTAGCTCTCAGGCCAATAGATTTCGCCCGTTCCGTTCAGATAGTTCTCCAGCCTCGCCACTTTCCCCGCCCCCTGACAAACGGGTAGTTCACTGGCGCCTGTATAACGCCCATCCCGGATCGCGAGTGGCGTCCCAACTGTCTCCTGTACCCCAAGGTGGCGACCAGTTGTCTCCAGCAAGGGGCTGAATGATCCAGATATCAGGATAACGCGATGCCCAAATGATTGGTGCTCGCGCAACCGGGCCAGAATCTCCGGCCGCACGCGAGGCATGACGTACTGCTCTGTGATCCAGGAGAAGGCCTCCTCAGCCTCACGGATTGTCCATCCTCGCACCGTCCACCCCAGGTTGCGCGTCCACAATCCGCGAAGTGTCGATTCGGAGACTCCCGCGATCTTCAAGAGCCACCACATGGGCATGTGGACCGCCATATAGGCGAATAGCTCTAAGCGGTTTGCCCTGCGAATCCTGTTATGACGAGCGACGCCAAGAGTGATATGGCCTGTGTAGAGCGTGCCATCAAGATCAAATAGGGCGGCAATTCTATGAGTAATGTCTCCTGACATGGTTCGCCTCTTTCGTTGCATTCGCCAATCCGCTCTTCATGGTTCGCGTCCATGGTTGATGCCAAAGACCTCTGTCGTTTCCTCCCTATCAACGCCTATATGCCGCCGCTCTCTGCTCCGTTGTGAGTGCATTCCCGGCACGCAAGCGCGTCCGTGCGGCTTATCCAGAGTGAGCTTACTCTCACCGAGAACGCTCAAACACCTATTCCTGAACAATCCGACACAGCGCCTCAAGCCGATAAACTCATGTATCCGGTGCACAGATCGAGATCAACCGATCAATCTTAACTCCCGACAGACGTCCTCGATGATATTCAGCGCCTGGTCGATCTGCTCATCTGTGTGGGTTGCCATACAGCTGGTCCGAAGCAGAGATCTGCCCTCAGGTACACCCGGCGGCACAAATGCATTGGTATAGACCCCCGCGTCGAATAGCGCCTTCCACGCGATGAGTGTCGGCTCCATGCCGCCAATGATAATGGGGATAATCGGCGATACGCTGTCGCCGGTATCCAAACCCAGCCCGTTGAGACCATCTCTCATGCGCCCGGCCACTTCCCACAGGCGATCCACACACTCGGGCTCTTTCTCAATGATATCGAGCGCGGCAAGCGCCGCGGCGATGTTCGAGGCCGGCATGGCCGCGCTGAAGATGAAAGCGCGCGCCTGGTGCTTGATATAGTGAATGATCTCCTCGTCTCCGGCGATGAAGCCTCCCAGGGAGGCGAAAGATTTACTGAACGTCCCCATGATAAGGTCTACGTCATCCGTCACTCCGAAGTGAGCGGCCGTCCCCCGGCCCCGCGCCATCACGCCCAATCCATGTGCGTCATCGACCATCAATCTGGCGCCATACTGACGGCAGAGCGGGATCATCTCAGGCAATGGAGCAAGATCGCCGCCCACACTGTAGAGCCCGTCGACCGCGACCAACGCGCCGGTTTCTTCGTCAAGGCTCTTCAGGACCCTATCAAAATGCCCTACATTATTATGGCCAAATCGACGCAATTCTCCCCGGCCAAGCATCGCCCCGTCGATGATGCTGGCATGGTCCTCTTTGTCCGTCACAATCACATCACCCTTCCCCACCAAACATGAGATCACGCCCAGGTTCACCTGATAGCCTGTACTGAAGACGAGGGCCGCCTCTTTATCCACAAAACGCGCCAGGCGGTTTTCGAGCTCCAGGTGAAGCTCCAGGGTTCCGTTCTGCAATCGCGAGCCTGTGCAGCTCGTCCCGAATCGCTTCGTCGCTTCGATCGCGGCTTCGCGCACTCGAGGCTCTGTTGTGAGCCCGAGGTAGTTGTTGGAGCCCAGCATAAGCACTTTCCTGCCATCGAATACGGCCTCCGTTCCCTCGCTGTTCTGTATTGGCTTGAAGTACGGGTAGTATCCAGAAGCTTGCGCGATGCGGGCGAGTTGGTACTCTTGGCACTTTCGAAAAATGTCCATCCTTTTTCATCCTTTCATTTCTCTTCCCATTGCATGAACCCTTCGCCGGTATTCGATCGAAGCGAATCGCCAGGATCTCGATCAGCTTTTCCTCTGGCGTTGACGGATGGACCTTTGCCGCCAACTGCTTAGCCACTCGAATTGGGCAGGCATGATATCCATGTAGGAACGCCTTAATAAGGAAGCATCGCCCTTCAAGCTCAGTTGCTCGGCTAGCCTGCTGCACCTGCCCCTGATGCCGGCGCGATCCAATCCAAATGCCGACATGGCAAGAGCACGATTGCGAATTATTGTCTCAGCAATCTGCGATGCTTCCTGCGCGTACAATCCAAGCGCATCGGTTGGACTGGTCTTTTCCAACTTTATGGGGTGAATCAGCCCTTGCAGGGGAACATGACGTATGCGTTTCCCTTCCTTGCAGTAGTGCAGATTGATTAGTGTCTCCACACCAAAGCGGGACTTACGAATCGCATCAAGGAGAGGCAGAATATCTGTGCGGAACAGAGCGCGCTCTCCGGACAGCGGGCGGAGGGGATTTATCCTCCAAGCCCAACCCTCTCCGCGGACCGGGTAGCCGATCACCATGTCGGCCTCGCCGTTGCGTATGGGATGCAGAACTTGCTCAATGAAATGGGAGGTCAGATTGAGCAGATCGCCGTCCACAAAGAGCAGGAGCTCTCCCCTGGCAATCGAGATCCCTTCCGCCATGGCATACCCTTTGCCTTTGTTCTCGGATAGGCGAATTGGCAACACATCATCTCGGCCCTCAAAGGATCGCAGGATTCCGGGGGTCCCGTCTGAAGATCCATCGTCCACGACGACGATTTTATCTATCTGAGGCGAATCGATGAGCGCATAGAGAACGCCGGCCAGTGTCCTCTCCTCATTGTATGCACACACAATAGCGGTACAGGTTCGATGATTCATAGACTTCAAACCTCTATTCCCCTTTCCGCTGCGAAGAAAAGAAGCTTTGATGCCCAACTGCTGAAAAGTAGACGCCTATTCATGGACAGGTTTCGATCCTCAAAACGACGCACCGCTGAGCGAATCCTCGCTTGGCAGGCGCGCGGCATCCAAGCCTTCTTACTTCCCTCCGCGCAGAATGGATAGGACGAGCCACAAACCGAAGCTTATCGTGAGGCCAATCCCCAATCCGACAAGCGTCTGGGCCAGGGCGCTACTCGCAACCAAGGGAAGGAGCATGGCCAGGCCGATGATGAGCGCCGCTATGAGCACGCTCAGGGAAAGCTGTGTGAACAGATGGCTCAGGCGACTCATCGTCTGCCCACTCGCGTCGACCTTCAGAAGGAGCGGGAATTCGCCTTGCTCAAACCCACGAATCAGCGATGTGCCCACGCGAGGCGTTTGACTCAGCAAGTATCCCCAGGCTTCCAGATCTCCGAGCAGCTCAGGCCCCCAGGCTCCGGGCTTCATCATCCCGCGCATCAACTTTCGGACGAAGGGTTCGGAAACGGCGAACATATCGAAGTTGGGATCCAGGCGCAGGCCGACGCCTTCCAGCATCGCCAACGTCTTGCCCAGCAGCCAAAGGTCTCTAGGCAGGCGCAGGTTGTGACGGAAGGCGATAGGCATGATCTCCTCAACGACCTCCCCAGCGCGGATCTCCTTAAGTGGGAGGCCACGGTACTTGGTCAGCAGGCGGCCGATATCCCGCGCCAGCGAGCTGCGGTCCACCTTTCCTGCCGTGGCCCCCATCCGAATGAGCTGTTCAGCAATCTGCTCCGCCTCCAGGCGAATGGAGGCGATGTAGAGACGGACCAAGTTCAGACGATCCTGCCGGCCGAGGTGACCCACCATGCCAAAATCCATGGCACCGATCACCTCACCCGGCATCACGACGAAATTGCCGGGGTGAGGATCCGCATGGAAAAACCCGTCCTCGAGCACTTCCTTGATGATGATCCGCGCGCTGCGCAATGCCACACGATGACGGTCGTACCCGGCGGTGTCGAGGGCGGCGATATCGTCGATCTTGATGCCGTGGATGCGTTCCAGAACAAGAACCCGGCGGGTCGTGTATTCCCAGAATACCCGGGGGATATACAGCGCTTCCTCCCCGGCGAAGTTAGCTCGGAAGCGATCAGCGTTGCGGCCTTCGCGCCGATAGTCGAGCTCATTACGCAGGGTAAAGGCGAAGTCGTCGACGATCCCAACCGGGTCATAGACGCGACCCGCGGGCGTGCGTTGGGCAGCGGAGGCCAGCGCCGCCAGGATCTCCAGATCCGTCTCGATAAGACTCGTGATCTCGGGGCGCTGAACCTTGACAATAACGTTTTCTCCATCGGGCAGCTGTGCGGCATAGACCTGGGCCAGCGAGGCGGCCGCAATCGGCATCGGATCCAGCTCCGCAAACACCTGCACGACCTCCCGGCCCAGTTCCTGCTCAAGCAGCGCCCGCACTGCATCCCATGCGGTCGGCGGTACGGCATCCTGCAACTTGCTTAGCTCGGCGATATACGCTGGCGGCAGCAGGTCGGGCCGCGTCGATAGGATCTGTCCCAGCTTGACAAACGTTGGGCCAAGCTCCTCAAGTGCTAGCCGCAGATGCAAAGCCATGCCTTCGCGGATGGGCATTTCTGTTCGTCGACGACGGGGGAGGGATAGGAGCGGTCTTCGGATTCCCAGGTAGTCCAAGGCGAATCCAAAGCCGTGCTTGAGAAACACGCCGAGAACTTGGCGATATCGCCGTAGGTGACGGATTGTGCGCAAAGGCGATACCATGCTCGTCTATGGAGTTCCGGGGCCAGCCGGCCAGGCTGTGTGAGCGCGAGTTATCGGCGCGGCATTCTTCGTTGATGGGGTCGTCCACCCTCGCAGCATGCCCCGAATCTCCGGCAGCATTTCTTCCGCGGCACGCTCGCCAGCCGTGATCAGCTCGCGCGCACGGCTGTAGCCTACCAGCAGATTGACCCCCGCCGGGATCTGCGGACGGATAAGCACATCGGGCGGGTGTTGCTCTAGTATGTGCGCTTCAATCCGAGATATCATGATCCGTGCTGCTTTATCGAGCATTAGAAGGGTCCGGGAAATGCCTTGGGGAAGCCAGCGGTAGTCTCCAATCCATCCCGCGGCACGTCCGTTTGGATCAGGCCCGACGCTGACGGCGATGACCAACTCTGCACCCAATTCCCTCGCGGCGTTCACAGGAAGATTGTTGAGCACTCCTCCGTCCACCAGAGACTGGCCATTGATTTCCACGGGAGCGAATAGGCCAGGGACTGCGGTCGTAGCCCGCAGAGCCAATGCCACAGACCCCTCACACAAGGCAACCTCCCGCCCCGCATTCAAGTCAACCGCCATCAACGCAAGCGGCCGCTCGAGATCCGCGAAAGTCCGCTTTCCAATATGAGACTCAAAGAACTCCAGCAACCGCTGTCCGCGGAGCAGGCCGGCGTCCGGCAGCCCCGGGTCAGCCAGGCGCAGCAAGCGACGTAGCCGTGTGATGCCGAGTGCTTCACGCTCCAACTCCTGCGAACGCATGCCCGCGGCATAGGCTGCGGCGATGACGCCGCCCATGCTTGTACCAGCAAGCCGGTCCACAGGGATGCCCTCACGTTCGAGCACTTTGAGCACACCGATATGCGCTAGACCCCGCGCGCCGCCACCGCTGAGGGCCAGCCCAACACAGGGTTTAGGTCTGTTACGGAAATCTGGTTTCTGCGCATTGCTCACGGTACACCTCGATTGCTTGAAGGATGTCATCTGCCTGGAAGTCGGGCCAGAGCACAGGCGTGCTCCAAAACACGGCGCCAACTGCCTGCCAGATCAGAAAGTTGCTCAATCGCTGCTCTCCTCCAGAGCGAATGATGAGGTCGACTTCGAATAGCTCTGGGGCGTAGAGGTAACGTGCCAAAGTGGATTCGCCTATATTTGTGGCGTCCACCCCCACCCTTTCACGAAGGACCAGAAGAGCTTTGATCGCATCCAGGATCTCGGCACGGCCCCCGTAGTTAAGCGCGAGAAACAGGGACATATGATTGTTGTCCCTGGTCTCCCACATCGCATGATCCAATGCCGAAAGCAATGTAGCGGGCAATCCTTCGCGCCGCCCCAGATGTCGCAGGCGAACACCGTTTCGCTGGAGCGTGGGCAACTCGCGGCGGGCGAAATCCTCGGCCAGGCGCATCAGGAAGCTGACCTCGCTAGAGGGGCGCTCCCAGTTCTCCGTCGAGAAGGTGAAAAGCGTCAAGGAGGCGACTCCTAACCGAGCGCATGTCTCGACCGCCCTCCGGGCAGCTTGAACGCCTGCACGATGTCCTTCAAAGCGAGCGAGGCCGCGCGCCTGAGCCCAGCGTCCGTTTCCATCCATGATGATCCCGATGCTACGGGGGATTGTCTCTCCCACCGAGGCTTTTGCCATGATCTTATGTCCTCTAACTGGAGCGCATCCAGCGGCCCGCGACGATAAGGACCGCGACATCCAATAGCCAATGCGCCAGCACGACCAATAGCTGTGGCCTTCCCGAGACAGTCAGCATTGTGATCCCCCGAAGGATAATCAGCGACCCAAGAGCAGCCATCCCCGTCAAAGAACAGGCTGATTGCCACGGTAGTCGTCTGCCATTGCTGATCCATCTTATGAGCCCCTCACGCTCAACCCACAGGGACGCCGCGAATAGCGCAAGTCCCAAGAAAAACCAAAGAAACAAGTTAGCTGTTGGCGGGCTCATGCTCATTTCACCCTGTGGTTACCTTCTCTTTGGCTTGCCCGCACCTGGGTGGAGTCTCCCACCGAGGCCACTCTTCCCGAGGCATATCGGCTTCCAGGATGAGGGCGATCTATCTTGCCTCTCATCCTCAGATTGCAGTCGCAGATAGCGTTGCTTCCAAATCGGATCACTCAGCGCCCGATAGCGCTCGTCGTAATCTGCCATGCCCTGAGCGTAGCTCTCATCAAGCAGCGCTTCGCGAGCATTGTGATCGGTCGGCTCCGGCTCAAACTGGGCTAGCAGGCGCCGGAATTCCCTATGATGATCCCGTATAGGGCATGGCATCAACCAGTTCCCATGCTTCCCGTTATCATGCCGGTATCGTTCCTGCCAGGCACGCAAACCATCGAAGAAGGGCTCGCCCCAGATGTCATTCAGTGTGCCGCCGCGCGCGTAGATCTCTTTCACATTAACCGGCGAGTAGGGGACAAAGACGCACGGGGAAACTGCTCCGTTCCAATCGATGTACATATATCCGCCGCCGCTGCTTCTCCCGGCGGAGATGCATCCATCAGAAAGCGTGCCGTGATTCCAGAAATCAGCCAGGAATATTCTGCGCTCGCGGATGATTTGCCAGGAGCGCTGCCACATCCACAGTCGCTGCTCAGGTGTGGGCATCAGGTCGAGGGTGAAGCGCCGACCAATGGGCATGTAGTGGAAGATCCAGCCGTATAACGCGCCCTGCTCCTCAAAGAAGAAGTCGATGAAATCGTCTGAAAGGATCTCCTCGGCGTTCTCCCGTGTGGCGGTAAGCGAAACGCCAAAGGGAACGCCTGCGGCGCGCAGCCGCCCCATGGCGGCCACTACTTTGTCGAATACGCCCGCGCCGCGGCGCGCATCAGTGCGCTCCCGCCAACCCTCAACTGAGAGCGCAGGCGTCAGGTTGCCGATCTCCGCCATCCGGGCAGCCAAATGATCGTCAATCAGCGTGCCGTTCGTATACATCAAGAAAAAGACATCATGGTGCTTCTCGGCAGCATCCAGGATGCCCTTTCCCTCGGAGCGGTAGGCCAGGGGTTCTCCGCCGCTGATCACGATAAAGGGAACACCCCACAACGCTTCGGCCTCTTCGAGAACGCGGTCAAATGTGAACCAATCCAGCTTCTCCGAGTTGGGACCCGCGTCTGCGTAGCAGCCAATGCATTGCAGATTGCAGGCCTTGCCAGAGCTGATCGTTAGAAAACCGGGCGGGTATGTCCCCCTTGCAGTCCGGAAACGCTCCGCGGCGCGCCTATCCACACCCTCGAGGAGAATCCTCTGAACCAGGATGCGAAACGCGGCTCGCCGAACAGCCGGAGCGGGGTCGTAGGCCAATAGCCTCTCTGCGGTGTGGAGAATGGCCTGCCCCATGCAAGCACGATCCTCCAGCACGCCGGGCGGATAATGTTCCTTGCCATGCGGTCTCTTTTGCGCCAGATGGATGTAGGCTTCTCCAGCTCGGACCGCTGCACTCCGCAAAGGCGCGATCTGGGCAAATATCGGCCATGCATGCATCAGGGCTTCTTCAGCAAAACGTCCCCTGTCCATGTGATCCCTCCATGCGCGTCCGCTTCAAGGGTGATGGAATATCCATTGTCCTTGAATACTATCCGCTGTATTCCTTGATTCATTGCGTCCCACGGGCTTTCCGCCTCTCGAAATGGCTCGCGCGATTTGCTCACAACGCCCGGCGTCACCTGAAAGGTCCAATCAGCCCTCTCGTTTGCATCTCTTTCCGGCAGGGCCCTATCTGACCAGTATCAGCTAGGCGCGAGAGTGACCATCGACCGACGAATTGAGCCGCCTCCCGGAAATTGTGCACATGCCGCTGGCAAGCGGCTCGGGTTCCGATTCCAGGATGGCTCGCTGCTTCTCGCCGCTTGCTATTGAAGGCACGCCTGGCCATGGACGGCGCAAGGTCCGGTCCCTCACCACTCGATAGACAGCCTCGTATCGAGATGCCATGCACAGAGGGCTGTGTCGCTCAACCTGCTCTCCGGCATCCCCGCTCATTCGCTCTCGCAAACTGAAATCTGTAAGGATGCGGTCCATTATTTGTATGCGCTCGTTCATGGAAACCGCGAGCTTCCACCGTGATAGGGCCACCTACATTCGACGAATTCGTATCATAGGTGCGCGGCCAGAGCGATGGCGAAGATGCCCTACACAAAAATGACCGCATGGCGAGAAGAAGAGCGAAGCAACGAGTCGCACGCCGGGCTCTTTCGTCTCTATCAGCTTTCTTGACTCAGTTCTTTGGTCAACGCGTCGAGCTTCCTGCTGAGCGACGCGACGTCGCTGCGTCTGGCAAGGTCGAGCTCTTTCAGAACGCCCTTCGTTTCGTCGCCAATCAGCTTGCGCAAGGCCTTTCGCTCCTCCTCTCCCCTTCTCATCAACCGGTCAACCAGTTCATGGGCTTCCTCGCGGCGCGCTTCGCCACGGCCGACGATCTCCTCTACGAAGGCCTCGGCCTTTTCGCGCGTCAGGGACAATGCCCCGAGGCTCATCAGCAGCCCTGTTTCAAACCACTTACGCATGAGTACACCTCCTTATCGGGCACTTCATAGCCCGATGATCTCAGAGATATCGCAGGGAACATTCGCTGGCTTGAAGACGGCCTTTTCCCATTGCACTCCATATGCCTATCCCTATGTTCTGTCCCCTGTGCGCGGCGCATCCGCCATCGTCTATATCCCCAATACAACCAGAGGTCCAGGATCACACTGAGCCAAAAGGCGCCCACCAGCCAAGAGGTGCTCTCCAACGCAATCATAGGGAACACACCTAGGCCTCATCGATGCACAGCGTCAACCCGAGGGTTCCCGGGCCGGTATGGTTGGCGATAACCGGGCTAAGGTCGGTGACATAAAGTTCAAGGCAATCGAAGAGCCTCTCCACTGTAGATGCCAACGCGTCCGCCTCATCAGGCGCATCTGCATGGATGACAGCTGCCCGTACCTGGTGTTCGCTCGCATGCTCAGCCGCCAGATCGAGCATGCGGCTGACCGCCTTCTTCTTGGTGCGCACCTGTTCCAGCGCGTCGACCCGACCCTCGTTCAGGTGCAAGATAGGCTTGATACTGAGCGCCGTGCCCAGCCACCGTGACGCGCCGCCGATCCTGCCGCCCCTGTGCAGGTACTCGAGGGTGTCGACGACAAACATTACCTTGACGCTTGAAGCAGCTGTCCTGGCCGCTCGTTCAACTTCATCAAGCGATACCCCCGCGGCTGCCGCGCGAGCAGCGCCCAAGGCCGCGAACCCCAATCCCATCGTCGTGGAACAGCTGTCCACAACGCTTACCGGAACGCGGTCGAACTCAGACGCGGCGGCCTTCGCTGAATCGACCGTGCCACTCAATTCAGAGGAGATGAGGGGAACGACAATCCCATCACATGATTTGGATAATTGGTCAAAGATGCGAAGAAAGTCCTCGGGGTTAGGTTGCGTGGTCGTTGGTAGGGTTGGGTCTTCACTCAAGCGCCGGTGGAATTCATCTGGCGTGATATCCACTCCGTCGAGCAACCACTCGCTTCCCCACACAAGCACAAGCGGGATCACCTTGATGTCATATTCCTCAATAAGACTGGGCGGCAGATAGGCCGAGCTGTCGGTGAGTATCGCAACATTCGTCATTCCGCTCCTCCTGTGAATAAAACGAAAATATTCGGCAAAAATAGCTATATCCCGACGATCTCCAGAACCTCCCGTGCAAACTCGGCCAAACGGCGGCGATTCTCGGCGTTGAGCTCCAAAAGCAACTTCTGGAACTTCCTCGCCTGTGCAAGAAATACATTCGCCATCCTGCGATTGACGCGCTCCACTAACGAAAGGCCTGCGCTCAGCCCTCCCAGAGCACTCAATCCGATTTCTCCTGGAAGCCCGATTTCGTGCAGGAGACTTGCAACGCCCTGTGCCTCGACCTCCTCTTTCAATGAGTACAGTCCAAGAATAACTGCCGCGATCATCTCAGTCACATAGACGACCGGAGAGCGCCGCTCGGGAAGTCGTGCAAGCAACTCCTCAAGCAACGCTTCGTACCCAATCGCCCTACCTGTACGCAATTTTTCGAGGACTCGGGCTTTGGCTTGCTCCCATTCCTTCTCGTCCCACTCACCCCCAGCCAGATCGGCGATAGCCTTGGCGGCGAGGGGCGTGGGTCGAAAGACCACCGAGAAGCGCCCGGGGCCGCTGACTCCCTCGGGACGATAGTATTCGGCCTGAGCCAACCCCCGATCCTCCAGCAGACGCAGCATTTCGTAGGCAGTCACCCTCCCCACACTCAAGTGCTCGGCAATCGTGGAATAGTGAACCGGCTCGCTCTCCTCGCTGTAGAGATCGAGAAGCTTCTCTAGGAATTCTTGCTGGCGCCGGGTGAGTGATTTCACAGAGATCCCACCTTGCCGAAAGAACCGAAAATATATTAGCACGTCCCTTACATTCTTGTCAACGGGATGTACAGCCAGGAGGGCAATCGCGTTTTCATAAAAGGATCACTTTGAGGAGATATTCGTTATCCATAGCGCAGATCAGGCGCTTGCCATTCGTTCTGCACTTTTTGCTTTTATCTTGCCTCAGGGCATTGAGCGCGATCTTGCGCATGATCGCCAGGTTCTAGGGGCATGACCCTTGCGAACGCGGCTCTCATCCTCTTTGAAAACCACATCCAGACACCAATGAAGTTTGTTCTCCACCTCCCAGTGAGTGCGGATGTAGGTGAGCATGTCCTGCGCATCGGCATCCAGACCGGAGATGAAATAGCGCCTCTTGACGTTTCTTTCTCTCCGATCTTGCGGGTGGCTTTCACCGCGGCGATGCTGCCAAGCCCCTCCCATTCACCGTCAGGGTCAATGTATTCCAGATATTCGGGGTCAGCCGTCACCCAGCATTCTCTGATCTCAATTCTGCCGTGACCTTTGTCCACCGTCCGGGCATGATCAAAGGGAGAGCCCTTGAATCCATCTTCACGGTCCACCTTGAATAGATGGCGAATATCCTCATACAATCTCCCCTGATTTCGTTTCACAGCCAGCACGTAATCGGCTTTTTGCCCCAAGATGGCCTTGGCAATCTCTTTCTGTGTGCCCATTGCATCAATTGTGACGATACAGCCACGGATATCCAGGAGATTCAGCAGTTCCGGGATGGCTGTGATCTCATTACTCTTATCCTCTATCTTCCTCTGCCCAATGGCCAATTCGTTCGCACTGGCCCAGGCACTCACCAGATGGAGAGGTTTCTTCCCCTTGCCCCGAT
>Ga0190360_1001093_pt1 | contig 14293 bp, 10 predicted proteins | sample 48721834_MG_FD_161271 | JGI IMG/M metagenome (GOLD analysis project Ga0190360, IMG submission 161271) | Hydrothermal vent microbial mat bacterial communities from Southern Trench, Guaymas Basin, Mexico - 4872-18-3-4_MG | ecosystem: Environmental > Aquatic > Marine > Hydrothermal vents >... | reverse complement strand
GAAAACCTAGTACCGCGCAACCCACCCGCCGAGCCAATCCAAGAACCCAATGTTCAATGCCTCCAAAACCGCCAGCATCAAGAAGGCCAATGCCAATGACAAGATGTCCCAGGAGATGTAGTTCACGCAGCGTTGCACTTTCGGACTATCGCCCTCACCTCACCTAACACGGGTGCGGTTCTCTTCATTGCACCCTCTCGCTCAAAACTCTCCCCTTCGGGGAACTTTATATATCCCCAAAACGTTAAAAATCCCCGCCATCGCCTTAGAAAGATTTAACATTTCAAAAGACATTAGCCATCATAGGTGCTGAAAATGGAAGAAAACACCCAGAAAGATTATCTGGAGTTTATCAAAGACAAAACATCTGTAACCTACCACGTTTAGAGGTGAGTGTATGAAAAAACGGTTATTCCTTTTTCTCACACCGGATGGGATCACATATTCCTCATCCAGAAAAATATATCCTGATGTGGATAACTTCCAAATATTAGGACATGGCGAGGGTATTGATGAAGAAGAAGCTTTCGCTTCGTTTCTTCGCGAGAATAAGTGGGTCTTCGATACTGACTTTAAAGAAATAATTTGTATAGAGGTAAAGAAAAAAATCTTCGAAGGAAAAAGGTTCATTCTGGGAAATAGCAAGACACACATCAAAGAGATTTAAAAGCTTCATTTATCTCTTCCAGTGCTTTTTTGTGGTCTCCTCTGTTAAGTGCTTCCACAGCGGCATCTCTGTGGATTCTTGCCCAGACACTGTCGGACTCCTCAAGCCTTCTGTTCAGTTCCTCCATAAGAAAAGCCAGCCCTCTTCTCTCCTCATCCATCCTTCTCTCGGGGGGTACACGTCTCCTCATCATAAGGATGAACAAAGAAGCTGCTGCAACTGCCCCCACCACCCCTATCAGAAGGAACAGAAGGTATACCCCCGCACCGGAGCCCCCGCCGCTCTCTGAGCCTTTCACATCAACCACCAGGGGGAATCTGAACTCCTCACCGTCCTTTGTGGTTATTGATATGTTCCCCGTGTATCTCCCCGGGGAGATCCTGCCGTCCACTGCGATCTTGAACCTCACAACCACCCTGCTCCCCCGGGGGATGACCACGGAGGAGATGGCGGTGCCCGCCTGGTCGTAGAAAGATAACTTAAGGGCCTCAGGGAAGTCTCCGGAGAGAAACAGGATCACCTCCCCATTCCCATCATTGTTTATCCAGAAGCTCCCCTCCCCGCTCCCTGCCACCTCTACCTGTTCGGGGAAGTCAGTGACGGTTATCCGTGAGAGAAGAAGCACCTCCACCGAGAGGTCTATCCTCTCGCTCAAGGAGAACTGTGTGCTGTAGCCCTCAAAAGTGAAGGAATAAATCCCAGGGGAGAGCATACTGGCGACCCTCAAAGTGAGGTTTATCTGCACTGTCTCTCCAGGGAGGACCCTGACCGGGTTTCTCTCAAGGGAGTGCTCAAGACCGTGAGGGAGGTCCAGGACTCTCAGGGCCAGTGAGATCTCAACGTTGCCGGTGTTTCTCACACTAACGGTGAAATTCCCGGCTTCATAGGGCTTGAGCCCAAGTCTATCGGGGGTGGACTCTAAGCTCACAGCGGGCACCTTTCTCACCATCACTGTGAAGTTGAACCTCAGAGTTTCCTGTCCGTAGAGCGTTACATTCACCCTGTAACCGTCCTCTATGTAGAGAGCGTCCTGAGGCGCTCCCACGGTGAGGGTTATCTTCTTCGCCGAGGAGGGCTGGATGTATATCCTGCCTGTGGGGGAGGCAGAGACCGTCCACCCGTGGGGCCCTTTAAGGACCACCTCTATCCTCTCCTCTACGTTACCGGTGTTCCTCACCTGAAAGTCTATAAAGCCCTCCTCCCCCGGGGAGAGCTGAAGGGGAAGCGGTGTCAGCGGTATAACCTCAAGGTTGTGCACACTCTCCACGAAGAGTTTTACTACGGTGCTGTTTGAGTACTCCGTAGAGGTGGAGACTGCCATGATCCTAAGGAGAGTTGTGGAGTCGCCCCGGCCATCCTCGGTCAGGGTCACCGTTATGGTGAAGTTGTACCAGCTGAATGGGGGTATCCTCACAGATTCTGGAAGGGAGGTGATGCGATAACCATCTGGGAGGTCGCCGGAGAGCTGGTATGAGAGGGAAATTTCTTCATCGAAGTTGGACATGGAGAGGATGCTGATGTCCACGCTCTTCGCCTCCGGCTCGGTGAAGTTAACCTGCTCCTCGGTGAATATGCTTATGGAGGATGTTCTTTTCACAGTGACGTTGAAGCTGAGGGTGGGGGTGGTGGTGCCGTCGGAGGAGAGGAACCTTACCGTGTACCTCCCGGAGTATCCCGCAAGAGTCATCTGAGGGACTGTAACTGTGATGGTTACTGTGAAGGTGTCGCCGGGGCCGCTCAGGTTGAAGTGGACCGTATATGGACCTACCCACTCCAGGTGATTTCCCCTCAGGTCAACGGTTATGGAGTCCCCGATCCTGCGGTTGGACGAAACGTCAAAGCGGAAGACAACGCTCTCTCCGGGCCTGGCCTCCACGTCTGTGGCGGTGCGCAGAAGGGCTGTGAGGACCCTCTTTTGGATTATAAGGTCTGCGATCATGTTGTCCCCGGAGGGGCGGATGTTCCGTATAGCAATCTCGGAGTCTTTCCAAGGGGTGTAGTAGGAGGTGGAATTGGGGTTGGAGCCGAACCAGAACCCCTCCTCCGAATTGAGCCACGGGTCCGTTGAGTCCCCCTGATTGTAGTCTCCCTCGGTGTAGCCCAGGTCCAGGTCCTGCCTCGGTGTGGATTCCTCAATGTCAATGAACTTATGGTTCTCGTCCTCGTTTGGTCTCCAGTGCCTTATATTGTTGATGTCGGGAGACCAGCGGGCTTCATCCACGTGGTATATGAGAAGCCCTCTCCCGGGAAGATATCTATCATAGGATATCTGCTGGCGGTTCTCAACGAGGAAGTACTCCGTGTCGGATATCTTAAGCTTGTAAACAACGGGATATCGTTCAACAGGAGGTATAACCACGTCTTTCATGTTATCGATGACCTCGATGGGTTCTATCCAGCCCAGATAATACTTGCACCAGGGATCAAAATGGGCAGGGGATGAACCGTAGACGGTTCCTCCAGCCATGAGCGACCAGACGCCCAGTCCGTCAGAGTCGTAGCCGTAGTCGTAGAGGTCCGGCAGGAGAAGATCATGGCCGAACTCGTGGCAGAAGACGGAGAGGGGGGAGAACTCTGAGACCAGCACGTAGGAGGTTATATAGACACCGTCTTTGTAAGCGTTTAAGTTCCCCCGGTGGGACCATATATCGTTGGGATCACCAGAGGAAGCCTGGTCCCTCCCAGCGTGGACCACAATGAGGTGGTCAAGGTAGCCGTCCCCGTCGGTGTCGTAATCGTGGTAGTTGATGTCTGGGTTGGCCAGATCTATGGCCTCGAGGACCAGGTAGTATATGGGGACGTTGGCGTTGTCGTTTCCGCCGCCGGCGTCGGCCCCGTAGTAGGCCATGGTGCGGGAGGAGCGGTACCATTTAGGGGCTACATCGCCCGTTATGGAGACGTTCCCGTAGGAGACCTCCCTGTAGTAGGAGTCCATACCCGATATCCTGCTCTCAAAGGTTGAGAGGGACATGGTATGGTTGACATCCGTGAACTCTATAGCTATCACCAGGACCTTGAGGGTCCCTGTGATTGGGTTTCTCTCGCCCGCCCGGGTGTTCTCACCCCGGGTGAGGTTGGTGCCTCCCTCCGTGTCAACTGGACGGGCGGCCGCGCCGCAGCTCTCATTGTAAGGGGTCACTGCCCCAGCGGGCATGACAAGGAGGGTAGCCAGCAGGAGGAACAGTGCCTTCAACCAGTCCATGCTGAGCCTTAACAGGGAGGCATATATTAAATTTCTCACATACTTTCACAGTTCTGGTGAGGTTTTTAACCGTGGAGCATATTACCCCCCCAGGGTGTTTCCATGCAGGAGCCCTACGATGATAAATGGTATGGTGTGCCACCGGCAGGAGAAAAGCCCATACCCCCCCGGGGAAGGTACATCGCTGAAATCCTAGCAGTAATCTTCATAGAGTTTGTCCTCTGGGGTCTCTACCGCTACTTCACAGCGCCCATATACGGTGGTTTCGGAACCTGGAAGTTCTACGTGGGACACATAATAGCTGCCCCTACTATAGCCCTGGGTACCATAATGGTCTACTGGAGGTTCTATCGGAAGGAGAGGGGCCTCCCCTTCCGCTTCACTACCAAGAGGCTCTTCAGCTCCATTCTCGTGGGCCTCTTCGCGGCAATCCTCTGGAGATTCCTTGAGATGGTTGTCTACGATTCCATGGCAGTGGCAGCGGGGGTAGCTATCTCGGACACGAGGACCTTCTACTCCCTCCTCGACCAGACCACCGTGGGGCTCTTCCTCCTCATGACCTTCGTCCAGTTCTTCGTGGTGGGCCCTGTTGAGGAGCTTCAGTTCCGCTCCTTCGTCTACGATCAGTCTGCAAGGGTCCTCAAGAACTGGCAGGCCCTCGCCCTCTCGTCTATCCTCTTTGGGCTCAGCCACATTCCCATTGCCCTCACCGTTTACAAGATGCCCCCCTGGCAGCTCTTTGTGGCGGAGATAGGGTGGATTACAGCCGGAGCGGTTTTCGGGGCCCTCTACATGTGGTCAAGGAACATCTTCGCGTGCATGGTGATGCACGCTGTGGGGAACTGGCAGCTCGCCGTGTACAACATATCCAGCTACTACCCTGCCCGGGTGAACCCCGGGACGGATGTGGTGATAGGAACGCTCACTGCTATAGTGGTAAACTCCGTAATGATCATCATATTCTACGCCATCTTCCGCTTCTACTGGAGGCCGCTTATGAGGGGAGAGCCTGAAGTAGGGGGCAGGATCACAGCGTTCATAAAGAAACTAGACGATGAGAGAGCGCCCCTCCAGAGAAGAATTGCCGCATCCTTAAGCGTCATAGTCCTCGCTCTGGTGGTGGTTCTGGGCGTGGCAGCCGGTGCGGGAACCCCTTTCAGGGCCTATTCCCATGTGGAGACGAAGCCCCACTTCACCCTTGAGGACAGGATCAACCTCACTGAGAGGGACAGCGGGGAGGTCTACCTTTACGAGGGAGAGAGCTTTTATCTTCTTCTGAACTCCACAGCCGAGAGTGTGATCAAGGAGGTTAAAGTGACCGTGACGTGGATGGACGAGAGCGACATAAGGAGACTGGGCAGGACTTACCAGAACCAGCCTGATACTATGGAGGTGGAGCTCTCCGGCCCCAACGTCACTGCGAGAGACTCCGGGGAGAACCCCCGGGGGGGAGAGGGGAGGCTGGAGGTGACCCTCACCCTGGAGGACTTAACGATACAGGAACTTGAGGGCAACTACACCGTTCAGCTCACAGTGACCCTCACCGACTGCGGTCCCTATGTGGGGAGACTGGGTATGTTTGGATATGTGGATGATGGGAACGCCTTCACGTACTCCCTTGAAGTAACCTATCTTGAAGTGAAGGGGTGATATCATAAGGGTCCTTCAGCTCTTCTTTCCGGTGCTCCTGCTGGTGGTATTGCTGCCCCTCCCCGAGGATGGCGCCCTCGCCCAGACTGCGGCAGAGGGGATCTATATGGAAGAGAGGGAGGGTTTCATCCACATGAAGGTGTGGGGGTCCAGCAGGGAGATCGGTTACATTCAGGGAAAGTACCTAGCGTCCCTTATAGAGAGGGGCATGGCGGCCTATGCGCACTTAACGGAGCTCCGTTACGGGATGAGCTGGGATGAGGTAAGGCTCCACGGTGTGACCTACTGGCCCTATGTGGACCAGGAATACCGGGAGGAGATCCTTGGGATGGCGGAGGGGGCGGCTGAGGGAGGGGCAGTGAACCCCTCTGGTGATGCTGTGGACTGGATAGATATACTCTCCTACAACGCCATGTGGGACATCTGGTGGAGGTACTCCTATGTTCAGAAGAGACTCCCCGGGCCCCGATCGGATGATGTGATACCGCTCCACCACTGTTCAGCCTTTGTGGCCACGGGGAGTGCCACGGAGGACGGGGGATTTGTGATGGGGCAGAACCTCTGGATGCCCTACTTCCTCATCCCTGCCCACGCCGTCTTCATAGACATAACCCCCCCGAAGGGCCACAGGATATTGATGGAAGTCACGGCTGGCATGATCTGGAGCGGGACCGAGTGGTATATAAACGATGCGGGACTCGTTGTGGCCGAGACCACCCTAGGGGTTGGCCCCTACCAGTGGGGAGGGACGCCCTCCTTTATAAGAATAAGGAAGGCGGTGCAGTACGCTAGCTCCATAGACGAATTCGTCTCTATAATGCTTGAGAACACCAATGGCGCTTACTCAAGCGATTACCTGATAGCGGATGCCAAGACCAACGAGGTGGCCATTCTGGAGCTGGGCTCGGAGAAGTGGGCCCTAAAGAGGACCAGCGACGGCTTTCTCGGCTCCTGCAACTACCCATGGGATGAGTCCGTAGCGGAGGAGCTGGGAGCGCCTCAGGGCTGGGAGCATAGCTGCTATCCGCGCTACGTCAGGTGGCAACAACTCTACGAGCAGTACGCCGGGAAGATCAACTGCCAGCTGGGGATGGCCTTTCTGGGGGACCACTACGACACTGTAGAAGAGAGAATAAACCCCTGCTCCCGCACCCTCTGTGGGCACGTTGAGAACGCCTCCGGCTACCCCCACGGCTCCATGGACGCTAAGGTGGTGAACAGGACCATGGCCGCCCGGATGGAGACGTGGGCCCGTTACGGTCACTCCTGCGGCCAACCCTTCCTCAAAGAGGTTCATGCGAAAGAGCATCCCGAGTACGCCTTCCCTGACCTTATAGACATGATCGCCCGCCCCTGGACCACCTTCGGTGCTGTGGACAGGTTCTCCGTCACCGCGGTAGGGTCGGAAGGAGAGCCCCTGGAGGGGATGGAAGTGGTTTTAAAATCACTCTACACCAACCTCACCTACCACATGCTCACGGGAAGCGGTGGGAGAGCTCATCACCCCGCTGTGCAGAGAGGGGAGTACATACTCGAGGTGGAGGGGCCCTGCGGGGTCCACAGAGAGTTCATAACGGTGGAGGGGGAGACCCACCTGACGGTGAGGATCAGCTCGCCTGAAGAGGGGAGGCTTCCCGGGAGGATTCTACCCTGGGTTGCAGCCCTTCTCCTTGTTATAGTTTCTCTTTTCGCCTTTAAGAAAAAATATATTATAGGGAGGTTTCACCCCTCAAGGCAAAGGTGAACGGCTTGAGCGAGAGAATAGCGCTCTACTACGATGACGCCTCTGGCGAGAGGTATGAGGAGAAAGCCTTCAAGAAGCTGGGGAGGCCATATACCAAAATAGGCCCCGAGAAGGTGACACTCCAAGACCTACGCTCCTTCGACGTGGTCTTCATCCCCGGGGCATTTCCCTTGAAAAGGCATGGTAAAGGCGGTTTCAGGCCTTTTCTGAGGTTCCTCCGCAGACTAGTTGAGAACTATGGGGAGACCTTTATAGAATACTTGGAGGGGGGTGGGAGGATGGTTTTCGTCTGCGCTTCCGTGGGGGTCCTGGGGAGGTCTCTTCGCTTCCCCTACTTCCACTCCTCCCTAGGGGTGCGGACCCTCTCTCTTTTCGACTTCTACGCTGTCTACGGCCCGAAGATAGGAACCGTTGACCTGACCGCCGTAGGGTACAGAAACGGGCGCTCGAAGAAGGTTGTAGAGGGGTTGCTGGGCAAGTACGCCCGGATGGATTATTTCACCACCCTCTACTTCCGCGGCCCTGCTATGTTCTATGGGAAAAGGAGGGTGATCCGCCATCCCTCCTCGGAAGGGAGCGGAGAGGAGCTCATGGTGGCTACCTATCTGGACAAACACCCGAGGCTGTACAAGGAGGGGGCAATAGCCTACAGAAGGGTTGGCGGAGGTGAAGTGGTGGCTTGCTCTGTGCATCCCGAGTTCTCAACGTGGGACCTTTTCGAGTCCATGATTAAATATCTCTCCAGTGGTGAGACAGATGCCGCTTGATATGGAAGGTGAGTTTCTGAAGCTTGCAAGAAGGATTCTGGGAAACCCCCAGGAGCTTTACAGAATGATGACCTTAAACCCTGATAATATGCGCATCTCCCTTATGGGTGTGGACGGGATGCTTATTCTTCCCTCCTCCACCTTTACACACCTTCTCAAAGGTACAGACTTCAGGAAAGCAGGCAGGAGGCTGGGAGAGGAACTTTTCTCTAGGTTCACTGAAGAGTACTCCTTCGAAGTGGAAAGGCTTGCCCCGAAGGATCTCTTCGAGGTCGCCCTGAAGCTAGCAAGGACTGCCGGGTACGGGGACATCAGCCTGAGATGGGGGAAAATAAAGAGAGGGCGCTTCAGAATAGAGACGAGAAAAACCGTAGAGGAGGAGATGGGGGTGGAGAACAGGGATTTCACCCTGGGGCTCATCGAGGGGTTTGCATCCTCAGCAGGGGGGGATATAAGAGATCTCACCTCCTCGGTTGAGGGTGAGGTCACGGTGATAGAGGGGGAGTTCAAAGCGAAGAAGCGGGTATAAGCATGAAGATAAACCAGATAATATTCAGGCCCTTTCGCCCGGAGGACGTGGAGGATGTGCTGAAGATAGCCTCGAGCCGATTTAAGGAGAAGTACTCCTCAAGCCTCATACTGCAGATATACAACTACTTCCCTGAGGGTTTCTTGGTGGCCGAGCTGGAGGGAGAGATTGTGGGCTACATTACAGCCGTTCCCCATTACCCCACATCCTTGAGGGTCCTGATGGTGGCGGTGAAGAGGGAGCACGAGGGCAGAGGCATCGGTAGCCAGCTTATGGGGAGGATAGAAACCCTAGCCTATATGAAGGGGTACTCCTCGGTGAAGCTCGAAGTCCGTCAAGACAACATAAGAGCCATCGGCTTCTACCGCTCCCGGGGGTACCGTACTGTTGGGATGATAGAGCATTACTATTCTGACGGAAGTGACGCCTTCATCATGGAGAAGCCTCTGAACTTTTAGACCCCTTTTTGCACTTTACCCTGTAGTAGGTCAAGGGATGGCGCATCCAATCCCTCTTGCAGAGGTCGTCAGGGTCATAGCAAATATTGTAGGAGATCATGGTAGCGCACTCGGGGGTGGAGTACTCCGTCCCGGAGGTTATCCCCAGGATGTGGCGCACCTGGTAGCGGGCCATGTTCTCGTCGAAATCAGGGGTTGAGGAGAAGGCCCTTATGATATCCTCCTCGCCCATACCCAGGGCGTGGAGGAAGGTGGTTATGGCGAACCTTGCGTGGTGGGGAGGATTTTCCCCTCCCTGGAGCATTGCTAGAATCCTCTTCATGCAGGGCGGGAAGCACTCAATCTCCACTTTTCCGACGGGTCTGGCCTTATACTTCGCCCTCCTCTCCTCCGCCAGTTCCTTCACTACCTTCAGGTCATCTTCCATCTCCTCGAGAATGGATGTGGGGAGAGCTATCGGCAGGGTGGAGCGGTAGTGCTCCTTGACCCCCTCCTTGAGCAACCTTAAGAGCTCCTCCCGGCGCACTCTCACCCATCCCCCGTTAAGGGCCCTGTTGGCCAGTCTCCACTCCTTTCCGCTTAAGCCCGATGAGAGGCGAAGGTAGTCTGCGAAGTGGATCAAGAGCTCCTCCGAGGGGCCATCTTTAAGCTTCAGGCCAAGCTCTCCCGCTACCTCCATGACCACATCCCACCTACCATCCCTGCTGTCCTCCCACATATATCTCTCAACCAGCTCGCTCTCAGTGTGGGAGTGCCACTGTATCAGATATGGCTCTGCAAAGGCGGAGACCAGCATTCTTCCGTATACGAAGGAGAGAAGTTCCCTTATGACCTCCTCCTCTCCCCTCAAGGAGGGCCTCTTTATCCTCTCCCCCTTCACCGCTGCTATGACCCTATCAAGTCCCCTTCTTCTCACCCCTGCGTAGAGAACGTCCCCTGCGATCTCCTTAGGGCTTATTTTAAGTTCTTTAAGGTACCTCCTGGCTACCTCCGTGAAGGGGTACCTCGCCACGTCCCGCCGTTCCATGGTCATGCCTCTGCCCGGAGGGATAAAAGCTTTTGCCCGGGGGCAGAGTAAGTACCCTCAGTTTACCACGTTTATGGGGCTTCCCTTCTCAAAACTGGTTATGTTCTCGTAGGTGGTGGTTATGATGCGGGTCATAGCCTCGTGGGTGTAGAAAGCTATGTGGGGGGTTATGAGAACCCCTTCCATCCTCAGGAGAGGGTGGTCAGCGGTTAGGGACTTCTCGTTCTCTATCACATCTAGTCCCACACCCTTTAGGATCCCCTCCTGAAGCCCCCACATTATTGCATTGGTGTCCACCACACCGCCCCTTGCGGTGTTTATGAGGATGGCACCCCGCTTCATCTTGGAGACCGCCTCCTTATCTATGAGGTGGTAGGTGGACTTAAGGAGCGGCACGTGGATGGTTATCACGTCCGAGCGGGAGAGGAGCTCGTCGAAACTTACATAGGTGAAGCCTATCTCCTCAGCCGCCTTCTCATTGAGAATTACATCGTAGGCTATGACCTCCATCCCGAAGCCCTTGCCTATCCTTGCGGCGTGAAGCCCTATCCTGCCGGTTCCAAGCACGCCCAGGGTTTTGCCCTTCAGGTCTGTCCCCCTGAAGCCCTCGTAGGAGAAGTTTCCGCTCCTGACCCTAGTCCACCCAGGGCAGACGTGGCGGACCAGGTTGAGGAGGAGAGCGAATGCGTGCTCAGCCACGGTATTGGAACCGTAGTAGGGCACATTGCAGACAGTGATGCCTTTACTTCTGGCGTACTCCCAGTCTATGTGGTCGAACCCTGTAGAACGGGTGGCTATAAGCTTGAGATTGGGAAGGACGTCCATGGTTTTCTTGCCGATTTTAGTGTAGATAAAGGGTGAGATGACCTCTGTGTCCTCATCCGCCATCTCTATGAGCTCATCCTCTGTGGGGATATCATTGTATATCTTGAACTGGTGTCCCTCAAAGAGGCGCTTTATGGTCTCCTCATCGGCAGGCTCAACCTCTGTGAAAAGGATTTTCATATCCATCACCTTGTTCCGCTTCGATGGGCTGCAGAGCAGACCCATCCCGGATCCTTGCGGAGTGAACAGAAGTCATTATCCCATAAAATTTTTTTCCGGTCATCCCCTGAGGTGGGCTGAAAGTCCCTCAGATTGATGCTTTCAACACCGCCTTGGTGATGATGGAGACTTCTCACCAGCGTCCCCTCTCCAGCCTCACGGAGAGCTCAAAGAGGCCCCGGGGGTCTTCGGGGAGGAAATAGGCCTCCAGAATGTCTGTGGGGAGGAGGGAGTAGCCCTTCTTTGAGAAGACCTCGTCCCCGAACAGACCTATCGAGAAGGCCGCCAGAGAGCAGGCGTCAAAGGCCCTCATCCCCCGGGAGAGAAAGGCTACAACGAGCCCTGAGAGGATGTCTCCCGTTCCCCCCACGGTCATCCCCTGGTTTCCTGTAAGATTATATCTCATTCTCTCAGGGGAGGCTATGACATCCCGGGGACCTTTGAGGAGTAAAGTGGCCCCAAGCCTTTCGGAGATTCTCCTCACCTCAGCCTCTTCAAGTCCCACGGCCCGGGTTAGCCTTGCATATTCTCCCCTGTGTGGTGTGATCACCACTCTCTCGGGAGAGGAGAAGCTGAAACCCTCTGTAGCGAGCTCACAGAGGGCCGAAATGCCGTCAGCGTCCACGGTGAGGGCACCGTCCCACCACTCCATGACCCTTTTCATCACCTCGAGCGTCACAGGCTCCCTCCCAGCTCCCGGGCCCACAAGGATGGCCCCTGGGGAGTGCCTCTCGGCGGCTCTCTTTATGGCAGACAGCGATGCCATGTCCAGATGAAGGCCCCCTGGGGAGAGTGTTGGGAGTGGTATCGTTATAACTTCCGGAACTCTGCCGGCCAGAAGGGAATGAGCCCCCTCAGGAACCGCGAGGAATACAAGGTCTGCTCCGCCCTTCAGGGCTGCGGTGGAGGAGAAGACCGGTGCCCCCGTGTAAGGACCTCCGCCTACAACAAGGACAACGCCCCCGTCCCCTTTATGGCCCTCTTTGGGAGTGGGGGGCAATAGAGCTAGCTCCCCGGGCCCCGTGTATATCTCGGCCTCAGGGGGTATGCCGATGTCCTTCACAACGATCTCCCCACAAAGGGAGGGTGTCATACCCTCCTTCACGTCGTGGAAGGTCACCGTGAGGTCTGCTTTGAACTGTACCTTCTTCCCCATGCCTGTTGGTACATCCACGGCTACTTTCAGCGCCTCCGACCTGCTAGCTACCTCAACGATGCTCTTATAGGGCTCCCTCATCTCTCCCCTTATCCCAACGCCAAGAAGGGCGTCGACAACCACCGAAGAGCCCTCAAGGACCTTCTCAAGCTCCTCCGGGGATGTGTAGGTATGCCTCTTCACGTGAGGGGGGAGCCTTGTAAGGTTCGCCTTCGAAAGGGGGGTTTTCACCTCTCCCCGGGCAAGGACAACCTCAGTGTGGAACTCCCCCTCAGAGAGGTACCGCGCCGCCACAAGGCCGTCCCCACCGTTGTTCCCGGGGCCCACAAGCACCACAACCCTATCGCCCTCGCACCTAGAGGAGATCTCCTCAGCAACCGCCCGTCCGGCGTTCTCCATGAGGGTCTCAGGGGGCACTCCTAGGAACTCCGAGTTTATATCAAGCCTCTTCACATCCTCGAATGTAATCATCACACCACCTACATGTGCACCCCTGCCAGGGTCTCTCTTCCCTCTGGCTCTTCACCTCCACCCTCTCTCTCACCTCCGGCTTTCCCGCCTCCCTTCGGGGGCCTCCAGAATATGAACAACCCAACAGCCACAACCACAGCAATGAGGACTATCCAAACTACAGCGCCGGAGGGGGAGGGGCCCTTTGCGGGCTCGAAGGTGAAGGTGAGATCCACGCTCCCCGAGCGGTCCCCTCCATAGTAGGCGGTGAGCCTCACGGTCTCAGTGGTCTCCTCCTTGATGCTTCCCTCCACCTCCGCCCTCATTTCCACCACAGCACTCTCACCCGGGCTCAGAAGGAGCGTGTGTCTGCTCAGTGTCACGTTGAGTTTTGTGTTCTGGGGCAGGGTGACCTGCAAGGTTACGTCCTCCTCGGTGTTCCCTGAATTCGTAAGGGTGATGTTCACTTTCAGAAGCTCCCCCTCCTCTCCTGTGAGGAAGTTCTCCTCTGCGTTCAATTCAACCTTATGGAACTCAACCACCTTTACCCAAAGCTGAAGGGCGTCCTCCAGATTCTCCCCCTCCACCATGGCGGTGAGGGTTATCATGTATCCAGTCTCCTCGTTGGCCACGGTGTCAGAAGACGGCGTCACTCCCATGGAAACCCTTTCACTTCCCCCCGCCGCCACAGTCACGCTGCTTCTGAGAGAGAGGTCCCACCCCTCCGGAACGGTGGCGTCAAGATCCACAACCCAGGTGGTCTCACCCGTGTTTACAACGTCGAAGATGAACACCGCTTCGCTGTAATGAAGAGCTCCTCCGGTGGTGGAGATGACCTCCACGGTCTGAACCCTCTCGTTGGGGTCTATCGAGAGTATCTCGCCCCCACCGGAGGATACCCTCACCGTAAGGGTTATACTCTTCGCCGACCCCTCCCCCTGGGAGGCAGGGTAGCACTTCAGGGTCGGGCTGTAGAGGGGGCTTTCGAACTCCAGACCCACCTCAACGGTGAAGAGGAAAGTGACGCTTCTCCCCGGGCTTATGGTGGCGCTCCTGCCCACCACGTGCCCAGCGAATTCACCGCTTCCCCCCTCCAGAGTCACGTTCCACCCCAGCGGGGGCGGGGTGTCCGTGTAGACATAGAAGGTGTCGGTGGTGCTTCCGGTGTTGGTCACTGTGAGTTCGAAGGTGGTGTACTCCCCTGCCTGGAGGGTCCTCTCCTTATCCCCCGCCACTGTGAAGAGAAAGCCCCCGGTGCTTGTGACATCTGTTGAAAAGGTCAGGGACCTCTCTTTTCCCCCGGGAGCTACTCCCCTCACGGTGGTTGTGGCCCTCTCCCCCTCTGAGGCGGTCACGGGGATGTTCACGGTGAGGGTGGCTGCTGCACTCTCCCCCCCATCTAACGTAATGGAGGTTGGAGAGACCAAAGCGCTCCAGCCCCCACTCATGCTGTCCACCGAAAGTGCAATAGTGCAGTTCTCAGCACCTGTGTTTAGCACCTCAAAGGTGTACTCCACGCTCTCTCCTGGGGAGCCACTTGATGTGGTGGCATCAGCGCTCAAATAAACCCCACAGGGGGCCACCGGAAGAGTGAAGTTC
>Ga0190360_1001090_pt1 | contig 14322 bp, 17 predicted proteins | sample 48721834_MG_FD_161271 | JGI IMG/M metagenome (GOLD analysis project Ga0190360, IMG submission 161271) | Hydrothermal vent microbial mat bacterial communities from Southern Trench, Guaymas Basin, Mexico - 4872-18-3-4_MG | ecosystem: Environmental > Aquatic > Marine > Hydrothermal vents >... | reverse complement strand
CGGGGTAAATTATCAAGGCTCCCACCAGAATTTGCGGCGTACCGGATCGTAGCTCATACTGAACTGAGGACCAACGATCAGGTCCACCCAAGGGGAACCGGTGCCGAAACAATTGACCTGGGCGGAGAAAGGAAATCTCATTTTACCCACCTTTATCTCTGGGGGCTTTTTGAGGGAAGCAAGAGAGAAGCGTTCTGAAAACCCTTCTGAATGATCATAGATAAAGAGAAGGGAAAGTCCGTTCTTCCCTTTTTTCGTTTTAGAAAACTGAAAGCGGGCAAAATGCCAAGCAGGGGGAAGGGGAAGCAGTACTTCCCTCTTCTCTTTTTTCTTTTCCCTCGCCTGAGCAAGGGAAAACAGGGATACGAAAACGAACAGAAGCACGAAGAATAGAACAACTCCCCTTTTGTGCATCGCCCTTCTGTTTTAATTTTATAACAGAGAGAAAGGGAGTTCAATGGGGATGCTTCCCTCTTTGACATCGGGATAGTCTTTATGCTACAACTACTTCTTAGGAAGATTGGGGATGAGCAAAAAGGAAACCGGCTGGATAGGAACCGATGAATCGGGAAAGGGGGATTACTTCGGACCCCTGGTCGCTGCTGCTGTTTATCTCACCTCCGAGCTCGCGGAGCAACTCTCCTCAGCTGGAGTAAAGGATTCAAAGAGGCTCTCCGATTCCCGAGCGTTATCCCTCGCCTCACTCATCAAAAAGAGAGCTCCTTATTCGGTGGTGGCGATAGGTCCTAAGAGGTACAACGAGCTCTACCAGAGATTCAAAAATCTAAACCGCTTACTTGCCTGGGCTCATGCCCGGGCGATAGAGAACATCCTTGAGAAGATCCCCGCGGAACGGGCGGTAAGTGACCAGTTTGGGGATGTGAGCTACATCGAATCCGCCCTCCTGACAAAGGGGAGGAACATCCATTTAGAACAGAGACATAAGGCAGAGGAAGACATCGCAGTAGCGGCAGCCTCTATCCTCGCCCGGGCAGAGTTCATAAGGAGACTTTCCTCCCTTGGCGAAAAATACGATATTGAGCTACCAAAAGGGGCTTCAGGGAAGGTGGTAGAGGCGGGGAAGGAATTCTTAAAGAGATATGGGCAAAAGGAGCTCTCCGAGGTAGCGAAATTACACTTCAAGATCACCGAAGCCATCCTAAAGGACGAAGAATGAAGAAGATAAGGGTCGGGGTCATATTCGGAGGGAAAAGCGGGGAGCACGAGGTATCGCTTGTCTCTGCTTCCTCCATCATAAACGCCATCGACAAAAGAAAATACGAGGTGGTGGAGATAGGCATCACCAAGGATGGACGATGGGTGGTAGAGGGAAAACCTCTGGCTGATTTAAAGAGAGGAACACCGAAGAACCCCACATCTTTTCCCCCGGAGGTCCTTCTATCGCTTGATGTCGCCTTCCCGGTACTACATGGTCCCTTTGGGGAAGATGGGACGATCCAGGGGCTTTTTGAGATGCTCGATCTCCCCTATGTCGGTGCCGGAGTGCTTGCCTCGGCAATAGCGATGGACAAGGCAACGGCAAAAAGGCTCTTCCGCGACGCCGGGCTCCCGGTGGTACCCCACATCGTCTTATCCCGTTCCCGGTGGGAGGAGGAACCCGATAGGGCTCTTGACGAGATAGAGGGAGCACTCGGTTATCCTTGCTTTGTCAAGCCGTCGGCGCTCGGCTCGAGCGTCGGCATCACCAAGGTGAAAACGCGTGGTGATCTTGCCCCAGCGATAAAGCTCGCCTTTGAGTTCGACTTCAAGGTTTTGATCGAGAAGGGGATACCGGCACGGGAGATAGAGTGCTCTGTCCTGGGGAACGAGGAGTTGATAGTCTCCCCTCCCGGAGAGGTGATCCCGGAAAGGGAGTTTTACGATTACTACGATAAATATGTCGGGGGGAAGACGAAGTTCGAGATCCCTGCTAAACTACCCAAAGAGAAGATAGAAGAGGTGCGGAAGATCGCAAGAACTGCCTATAAGCTGATAGACTGCGCTGGGCTCGCCCGGGTGGATTTCCTCCTCGATAAGGAAAACGGCAAACTCTACCTAAGCGAGCTGAATACGATGCCCGGCTTCACCGAGATAAGTATGTACCCGAAGCTCCTCGCCCTAAGCGGTATCCCTTATCCCGAACTGATCGATCGGCTGATCACCTTGGGGATCGAGCGCTACAATATGAGAAAGAGATTGAGATATACCATCACTCCACCTGAGGACTGGTATCGTAAGAGATGACCTAAAAATGGAAAAGAAAAACATCCTAATTACCGGTCCACCCAGGGTAGGAAAAACCACCTTGGTGAAGAAGATCCTTGAGCTCATCCCGGAGATTCGGGCAAAAGGGTTCCTCTCGCAGGAGACAAAGGAGGCAGGGGAAAGGGTTGGTTTTTCCCTCACCACCCTTGACGGTAGAGAGGGGGTACTCGCCCATATCAACCTGAAAACCGGTCCCCGGGTAGCCCGCTATCGAGTAAACATTAAGGATATTGAAGAGATCGCCGCCCCTTCTATTTCGCCCGAGGAGGGGATAGAACTCATCGTGATAGATGAAATAGCTAAGATGGAGTGTTTCTCTCCCGCCTTCAGGAGCGAGGTGATAAGGGCACTCGATTCAGAGATCCCCGTTCTTGCCACCATCCAGATAAGTCGCCATCCTTTTCTCAACTGGGTAAGGGGAAGGGATGATGTAACTATTTATAAAATAGACTTAGAAAATCGAGAGGAATTGGTCTTCAGTATATCAAAAAGATTGAAAAAATTTATTGGGAAAATATAAAACTCGTTATCCTATCCAAGCTTAATTCATCATACATCGATGAATATTACCTTTATTGGGACACTAGGAAAATTCCTCTGAAGTCGCTCGATATCATAAACGAGTTGCTCCCCATAAGAAACGCCCGTGGACATTTCCTTATGAAGATAATAGCAGGGAACTATTTCAACGCCTACATCTGCTCGATTCTTATTATAAAAATACTGAAACTTAGCAAGATCGTAAAACATAAAGGCATATTTACCAAATTGGACTTCAACTAAAACCCTTTCTTTTAGAAAGTCTACCTGCTTAAATGCTCTTATCTTATGCTTCCTATCATATACCTCTATATCATAAAAATCCTTTAATTCTTTATAGCCGAGTTTCTGAAACTCCTCTTTAAAAGCTTTATTCATATCTCGTGGAGAATACAACAGGGTTCCCATCTTCGTCTTCTCTTTACTTATCTTAGTTCTTTCTCCTACTCTGACAGACTCTATAACTCTGTCAATCTCTCGATCAATATGGGGATATCTCACCTTCAATATCTCTGACCCCCCGAGATGTGAATATTCAAATACTTTTCTCATCATCGTCACCATTAACATTGTCAAAAAGCGTCTCGTCTTCTTCCACTCTGAGATGTTTAGGGATGTAAATAGGCTTTCCCATAGGTCTTAATTTCAATTTGCCTCTCACAAGCAATGCAATTCTTCGCTTCGCTATCTCTATATACTCTTTAATTATATCTGCTCCAGCAGCTTTTCTGCCATGAAGCACAGCAGCCACTGCTGTGGAGCCAACGCCGATGAAGGGGTCAATCACCCAATCACCCGGATTTGTCAAAGCAAGTACCAACCTCTCAATCAACTCTACAGGGAACTGGCATGGATGAACGGTTTTTTCCGGATGATTAGATTTTACATTCGGAATTTCCCATACATCGCTGGGATTCTTACCCAATGGGTGGCAAGATAACTCGCCCTTTTTAGGACCCTTAAAGTATCTCTTATTTGGATACTTTTGCGGAATTCTAACTGCATCAAGATTGAAAATATACTTCTCTGACTTCGTAAACCAGAGAATTACCTCGTATCTTCCAGAAAATCTTTTTTTCGCATGGAGCCCATGTCCAAAATGCCATATTATTCTATTTCTCAGCTTAAGCCCAAATTTTCCAAAAATGGGATAAAGAAGGATATCCAACGGAACGATGGAACTGTTTTCGACATAATTGCCCACCTGCCAACATATACTTCCATCATCTCTCGTAACCCTAACAGCTTCTTCAATAACTTTCTTCTGTTGAATTACATACTCTTCCAAATCAAGTTTCTTCTCATATGGTTTCCCTATGTTATAAGGAGGAGAGGTAACCACCAGGCTTGCTATTTTATCAGGGATTTGTTTAAGAAGATCTAGGGTATCTCCACAATACAAAACTACATCGGCATCTAAATCGAACTTTTCCTTTATTTTCAGCTCCTTATCTAAGGATATAAGCCTCAACTTTCCCAACCTTCGTTCACCAATATAACTTAGACAATTACATTATAGTTTATCATCCTTGGTCAACTCAAATCAATTATTAGGAAGAGAAAGACAAACCTATATTTTATGAAAAATTTTTTCAAAAATAAAAAAATTAAAAAAATTATCTTGACAATAGGGAAATCCTGCCCTATCATAAAAAAACGAGGGAAAAAGAAAATGGAAAAAAGAAGAACCCCTATCCTGGCAAAAATAAGCGGTGCCCTCCCCTCCCTCTCCAAAGCCGAATCGAAAGTGGCTAACTACCTCATCGACCATCCGGAGGAGGTGATGCACCAGACCATCACCGAGGTGGCAAAGGAGGCAGGGGTTGCCGAAGCCACTGTTCTCCGTTTCGCAAGAACCTTCGGCTTTAAGGGATTCCAGGACTTGAAGATCCATTTGGCGCGGGAACTCGTTCCCCCCATCGCCACCATCCACGAGGATCTCAAGGAAGACGACCCACCGGAGACAATCCTCCGTAAGGTCTTCGCAGGTCATATCCAAGCATTAAACGACACCCTGGAGACCGTGGACAAAACCGAATTCGAGCGAGCGGTCGAGGCTCTTGCCAGGGCAAAGAGGATCCTCATTATTGGGGTGGGTACCTCTGGTCCCATCGCCGTCGATGCCTTCAACAAATTCTTCCGCTTGGGGCTCTCCTGTTATTGCCAAACCGATTCCCATCTCCAGGTGATGATGGGGGCGCTTCTCTCACCCTCCGATTGTACCTTAGCCATCTCCCATTCCGGAAGCACCAAGGATCCGATCGAAACGCTCAAGGTGTGCAAGGAGGCGGGTGCCACCACCATCTGCATTACCAACAACTCCCTCTCACCGATCACCAAGGTGGCGGACATCAAGCTCTTCACCGCCTCCCGGGAGACGAAGTTTCGTCACGAAGCTCTTGCCTCCCGCATCGCCCAGACCGCGATAATAAACGCCCTTTATGTCGCTTTATCTTTCCGCGATCTTGCCCGCACCCTGAGGAACACCAAGAAGATAGAAAATGCCATTGTAATCAAGCAATATTAAGGGGGTGAAGATGACCGTACTACGAACCTATGCCTTTCTCGACAGCCTTCAACCTCAGCTCGCCGCTTTCGTCGGTTCGACCGCCCGAGGTTTCCTCCCCGTTCCCTATGTCGCCTCGCTCTATGTGGAGATATCGCCTGGTATCGCCATAAACCGGATCACCGATGTCGCCATCAAGGCGACCCGGGTCCGTCCAGCGATCCAGTTGGTGGAACGGGCTTACGGGCTTCTTGAGGTGCATCACGAAGACCAGGGGGAAACGAGGCAGGCGGGGCGGGCGATCCTCGAGTGGCTCAAACTCTCCGAGGACGATCGGCTCAAACCCCGGATTGTCTCCTCTCAGATCATCCGGGCAGTGGAAGCCTATCAATGCCAGCTTATAAACCGAAACCGCCATGGGATGATGATACTTCCCGGTGATTCCCTCTACATCCTCGAGACGGAACCAGCAGGGTATGCCGCCTTGGCGGCGAACGAGGCAGAGAAGGAAGCGAGGATAAAGCTGGTCGATGTCCGCGCCTACGGTGCTTTCGGCAGGGTCTATTTAGCCGGTCCTGAGGCGGAGATAGACGCAGCAGCCTCTGCCGCTGAAGCGGCGATAAAGGGGATAACGGGAAAGGAAATACCAGAAAAAGGAAGGATATAACCAATTTTTAAGGAGGGATAAAGATGGCTGAAGCATTGGGAATGATAGAGACAAAGAGCTTCGCTGCAATGGTTGAGGCGGCGGACGCGATGGTCAAAGCGGCGAAGGTGGAGCTCGTCGGTTTCGAGAAGACCGGCGGGGGCTTTGTTACCGCCATCGTCCGCGGGGATGTCGCCGCCTGTAAGGCAGCCACCGAAGCCGGTGCCAAGAGCGCCGAGCGGGTAGGCGAGGTGGTGGCGGTCCATGTCATCCCGAGACCCCACAAGAATGTGGACGATGTCCTCCCTTTAGGGAGAAAACAGGAGACGAAGAAATAAAAGATGAAATTAGGGAAGGTTATCGGAACGGTGATCGCCACCAAGAAGGAGGAACGGCTTAGTGGGTTCAAACTGCTTCTCGTCCGCGAGCTCGACCCAGAGGGAAAGGAAGGGAAAGGATCGGTGGTGGCGGTCGATGGGGTAGGTGCGGGAATGGGTGAGGTGGTGCTGGTGGTTTCAGGAAGCTCCGCCCGACAGACAGAGGCGACCGATAAAAAACCGGTCGATGCCTTGATCGCTGCCATCGTCGATAGCTGGGATATCCAGGGGAAAACCATCTACCAAAAGGAATAAAGGGGGCAAAGGATGGCACTAAACGAGGAACAGATCGCTGCCATCGTCGAGCGGGTGGTGGCGAGGATCGAAGGGAGAATAGGGGAGAAAAAGAAAGAACCCCTCCCCCTATCCTCCCCGTCCAGGGGACCCCTCTTCGCTACGGTGGATGAAGCGGTCGAAAAAGCGACCTCTGCCCAACGCTCCTTCGCCTCCCTCCCCCTGAAGAAGAGGCGGGAGATAATAGCAAACATAAGAGAGAGGCTAAGGGAAAGGGTGGAGGAACTCGCCCACGACGCGGTGGCGGAGACGGGTCTCGGCAGGTTCGAGGACAAGATAAAAAAGAACCTCCTCGTCATTGAGAAAACCCCGGGGGTGGAGGTCCTCGAGACCAAAGCCTTCTCCGGAGAGCACGGGCTCACCATCACCGAGCGGGCTCCTTACGGGGTACTCGCCTCCATCACCCCTTCCACCAACCCCTCAGAGACGGTGATAAACAACGGAATCGGGATGATCGCCGGGGGGAATGGGGTGGTGGTAAACGCCCACCCAATGGCGAAAAGGGTAACCAATAAGACGGTTCTCATAATGAACGAGGCGATCGTGGAGGCAGGGGGACCGGAGAACCTGATAACCGGCATCCTCGAGCCCACCATCGATACCGCATCGGAGCTGATGAAGCATCCGGGGATAAGGGTACTGGTAGTCACCGGTGGCGCCGGGGTAGTGAAGGCGGCAATGAACTCGGGAAAGAAGGCGATCGTAGCAGGACCGGGAAACCCTCCAGTAGTGGTCGATGAGACGGCGGATATCGAAAAGGCAGCCCGGGACATCGTCGCCGGTGCCTCCTTCGACAACAACATCGTCTGCGTCTGCGAAAAGGAGGTGTTGGTGGTGTCGGAGGTGGCGGATAAACTCAAGGAGGAGATGAAGAAGAACGGTGCCTACGAAGTAAAGGGGTACCACCTTAAAAAGCTCGAGGAGTTGGTGATAAAGGAGCCTCCCTCCTCGCATTCTCACGGCGAGGTAAACAAGGAATGGGTGGGAAAGGATGCAGGAAAGATCCTCTCCGCCATCGGCATCGACGAGAAGGACGCCCGGCTCATAATCATCGAGGTCAAGGAGGACCACCCACTGGTGCTCCTGGAACAGCTGATGCCCGTTCTCCCCATCGTCCGAGTTCCTGATGTCGATTACGCCATCGAGCTCGCAAAGAAGGTGGAACACGGCTTTCGCCACACCGCGGTGATGCACTCGAAGAACATCGAGAACCTAAGCAAGATGGCAAAGGTGTTGGACTGCTCCATCTTCGTGAAGAACGGTCCCTCTTACGCCGGTTTGGGTTGTGGCGGTGAGGGTTATACCTCATTCACCATAGCCAGCCCCACCGGAGAGGGACTGACCACCGCCCTTACCTTCACCCGGGAGCGGAGGTGTAGCCTCATCGATTACTTCAGGATCGTGTAGGAAGATGAAGGAGATAGCGGAAAGAGCGTATCAAGCAGGGGTAATAGGGGCAGGAGGAGGAGGTTTCCCCACCCATATCAAGCTTATGGGGGAAGCAGAAGTAGCGATCGCAAACGGTGCCGAGTGCGAACCCCTCCTCGCCGGCGATTCCTACCTTATGGAAGGGGCACCGGACCTTCTGGTAAAAGGGATATCCCTCCTCGCTAAAGCAGTAGGGGCAAAGCAAAAGGTGCTCGCGGTCAAAGGGAAAAACGAAAAGGGGATATCATCCCTTTCCCCTTTCCTCAGAGAGGAGGGGATCGATCTTCACATTTTAGGTGACTATTACCCGGCAGGGGACGAAGCCCTCCTCGTCTATGAGATTACGGGAAGGATCGTTCCGGAAGGAGGGATCCCCCTCGATGTATCAGCGGTGGTGAACAATGTTGAGACGCTGATCAACCTCGCGAGAGCTTATCAGGGAAAGCCGGTTGTGGAGAAGTTGATAACCATAGCGGGTGAAGTGGCTGAGCCAACGCTGGTATCGGCGCCCATCGGAACTCCCCTCAAGGAGCTGATAGAGGCAGCTGGCGGTGTCACCGTCTCCTCCTATGCCATAGTAATAGGCGGACCGCTAATGGGAAGATTAGCGAACGAAGATGAGACCATCGGCAAAAGGACGAACGGGATAATCGTCCTTCCCGAAGAGCATCCGCTCATCCTCCTTAAAAAGGCGCGCCTTTCGGTGATATTGAACCGGGCGCACTCCGCCTGTACCCAGTGTCGCGATTGCACCGATCTCTGTCCTCGATCACTCCTTGGGCACAATATAAAACCACACCTCATAATGCGGGCAATGTCACTCGGTCTCGATTGGGATATCGCCTCCGTGAGCTCCGCCCTCCTCTGTTCCGAATGCGGTATCTGCGAACTTTATGCCTGCCCAATGGGGCTTTCTCCACGAGAGGTGATTAAAGAGGTGAAGGAAGAACTCTTAGCCCGGGGGGTCAAAAGACCGATTATTAAGGCGGAGCTCACGGAGGCGAGGATCGGTGAACGCAGGGTTCCCACCTCTCGCTTGATAAGGAGGACCGGACTGCTCAGTTATACAGAAAGAGGAATAAAAAAACCGCCCCTAAGGGTTCGCCCTTCCCGAGTAAGGATAAACCTCGCTGAGCACATCGGGGTTCCTGCAGAGCCGGTGGTAAAACCCGGGGATAAGGTGGAACTGGGCGATCTAATCGGAAAAAGCCCCGAGGGGAAACCCGGCACCAGCTACCATGCCTCGATATCCGGACTGGTGAAGAAGATCGAGGACAATTTTATCGTCATCGAGGGTGAGGGATGAAACAGGCAGTAGGACTGATCGAACTCGATTCCATCGCGGTGGGATTTGCCACCTCTGACCTTATGGTGAAGAAAGCGCCGGTAAAGATCCTGGTAGCAAGCCCGATCTGCCCCGGGAAGTACCTCATCCTGATAAACGGAGATGAGGCATCGGTGGCGGAGTCGGTGAAAGAGGGGCTTGAGTATGCCAAAGAACGGGTGATCGATCAGGCGATCATCCCCAATCTTCATCCTCAGGTAGTGCCGGCGATCGCCGGGGTGAACGAGGTTGAGGAGATATCCTCCCTTGGGGTGGTTGAGGTCTTCGCGGTAGCCACCGGGATAAGAGCAGCTGATATCGCGGTGAAGTCAGCTGATGTATCCCTGATCGAGATAAGGATGGCACGGGGCCTTGGAGGAAGATGCTACTTTACCCTCACTGGCGAGCTTCCCTTCGTCGAGGCAGCGGTAGAAGCGGGGGGAAAGCTCGCCAAGGAGGAGGGGATGCTTCTTTCCCAGGTGGTAATCCCTGCTCCCCATCCCGACCTGAAAGGGATAATAGGCTAAAGGGGAAAACGATGCATTTAGGCAAAGTGATCGGCAAGGTGGTAGCGACGAGGAAGGAGGAAGCACTTACCGGGGAAAGGCTACTCATCGTCCAGCCGATGGGGAAGGACCTAAATAAGCTGGGAGAACCGTTGATCGCCTGTGACGGGACGATGTCCGCAGGGGAGGGGGATATCGTCTATTTCGTTTTAGGGAGGGAGGCGGCGTTAGCCCTCTCCAAGCCCTTCTCTCCGGTGGACGCCGCCATCGTGGGCATAGTGGACGAGGTTAGTCCGGAGGAGTAGCGATGATCGTGGCGAGGGTGGTAGGCAAAGTGGTCGCTACCGTCAAACACAGGGCTTATCAGGGAAGAAAGGTGCTCATCGTCCAGCCGATAGGAAAAGAGGGAAAGCCAATAGGTGACCCCTTCCTCGCCATCGACTTTGCCCAGGCTGGGGCAGGGGATATCGTCCTTGTGGCGAAGGACGGTGGTGCTGCGAGGATCACCTATGGGGCAGAGGCACCGGTCCATTCGGTGATAACCGGAATAATAGATGAGATAAGGAACACTTAGATGAAAGGAGAGTGGAAGCTAAGGAAGGAGATAGTCGAGATATGCCGTCTAATGCACGAGAAAGGTTTCATCTCGGCTACCGACGGAAATGTGAGTGTCCGTTTATCTTCGGATCGCATCCTCACCACGCCATCGGGAAAGGGGAAAGGCTTCTTGACCGAAAATGAGCTGGTGGTGGTGGATTACGAGGGCAATCTTATCTCGGGCGATCTTCCTCCCTCATCCGAGATAAAGATGCACCTCATCGCTTACCGCCTCCGTCCCGATGTGAACGCGGTGGTTCACGCTCACCCCCCGGTGGCAGTTGCCCTAACCATCGCCGGACTATCCTTAGCCAAATGCATCCTTCCTGAAGTGGTGTTAACCCTGGGGGTGATCCCCACTGCTCGTTATGCTACCCCCTCCACCGAGGAGGTACCGGAATCGATCAAGGATCTCCTTCCCCATCACGATGCCATCCTCCTCGAGCGTCATGGGAGTGTCACCCTGGGGCGGGACCTTCTCGACGCCTACTACAAGCTGGAGAAGATCGAGCATACCGCTCATATCACCTATCTTGCCCGCCAGTTGGGCGAGGTGAGCACCTTAACCGAGAGCCAGATAGAGAAGCTCCTTGCGATAAGCGGAGCAGATGAAGCAAAGCGCAGTGTTCTTTGCGTGCACTGTGGCGCCTGTGGCAGGGAGGATCCCCCCCATAAGGAGGAAGCCTTCTCCCCAACCGAGGTTCATCTCAGGACCGAAGGGGGGCGGAGCTCCTCCCCCCCTCACCCCCCCTCCCCCGAGGAGCTCATCGAGCTCATCCGCGAGGAGGTAATCAAAGAATTAAAGAAGGGGTAACCACCCCAGGGGGGGTAACCACCCTCAGGGGGGTGTCCACCCCCGCGGATTCATATAGGCGGTAGCACCGCCAGGCATTCACCCAGAACCAACGGACAGCCATAAAGGCTGTCCCTACATTTTTTTAATCCATGTAGGGACAGGGCTTGCCCCTGTCCTAAAATAAGGACAGCCACAAGGGCTGTCCCTACAGAGGTTACCACCTCACGGATTCATATAGGCGGTAGCACCGCCGAGCGAGGGTAACCACCCCGTGGATTCATTATCGATTCCCGTAGGGACAGGGCTTATCCCTGTCCGTCATTCCCGCCCCAATTTAAGTTGACAGCAATATGGTGTCTTTCCTAAATTAAAAACACTATGGAAGAAAACCATCTTCCCCAGAGGAAAAACCCCAGGCTAAGGGGGTTCGATTATTCCCTCCCCTATGTTTATTTCATAACAATTTGCACCTTTAACCGAAGGAAAATCTTTGTAAACGACCAGCTTAATAAGACGATAATAGATTGTCTGATTAAAGAAAAAGATAGATCAGGTGTGAACCTCTATGTTTATTGTCTGATGCCCGATCATTTGCATTTGTTAATCCAACCTGAGAAGCAAGGGGTAAATGTATCTAACTTCGTGGGCTCCTTTAAAAGCAAAGCGTATAGATTATGCAAGAAATTTAGAATCGAAGGGAAGATATGGCAGCCCCGGTTTTACGATCATATTGTGCGAAAGAGCGAAGATTTATCCGAGATTGTGAAATACATTTTAAATAATCCAGTCAGGAAAAATTTAGTAGAGAAATGGAGCGATTATCCCTATTCGGGATGCCCAGATAAAATAATCTGAGAATATATATGTAGGGACAGGGTTTTTATTCCTTAAAATCTTGTGTAGGGACAGGGCTTGTCCCTGTCCTAAAAGACGGACAGCCATAAAGGCTGTCCCTACATTTTTTCATATTATCCCCAGCGGGCGGTCGCCTGTAGGGACAGGGCTTGCCCCTGTCCGGGCGGTGTCCACCGCCAGGGATTCATAGGGAGATGGCAACCGCTATCAGGGATCCATAAATAACCCTCCCCAGGTGGCAATCTTCCTCTGGACAACCGCAAGGGTTGTCCCTACTATATCTTTTTAATGTAGGGACAGGGCTTGCCCCTGTCCGCTAATAAGGACAGCCGCAAGGGCTGTCCCTACATTTTTTCATATTATCCCCAGCGGGCGGGCGCCCGTAGGGACAGGGTTTATCCCTGTCCGCTAATAAGGACAGCCACAAGGGCTGTCCCTACTTGTAGATCAGATTGAACAACTTATTGGCTAATTCCGGATTCAACTTTTTCAATATCTTGTACTCCTCGAACGCAGACCCAGTATCCTTAAGTATTAAGTAAGCCAAGCCCAGCCCGAAGTGTGCTTCCGCATAATCGGGCTTCAGCCGGATCGCCTGCTTATAAGCTTCGATAGCCTCCTGATGGCGACCAAGGTCACCGTATGTCACGCCCAGATTGAAGTGTGCCTCCGCATAATCGGGCTTCAGCCGGATCGCCTGCTTATAAGCCTCAATCTCCTCTTGATAGCGACCAAGCTTACCGTATGCCACGCCCAGCCCGAAGTGTGCCTCCGCAAGATCGGGCTTCAACCGGATCGCCTCCTTGTAAGCGGTAACCGCCTCGGACCACCGACCAAGCTTACCGTATGCCACGCCCAGACTGAAGTGTGCCTCCGCAAGATCGGGCTTCAACCTGATCGCCTCCTTAAAGGCGGTAACCGCCTCGGACCACCGACCAAGCTTACCGTATGCCACGCCCAGATTGAAGTGTGCCTCCGCAAGATCGGGCTTCAACCTGATCGCCTCCTTAAAGGCGGTAACCGCCTCGGACCGCCAACCAAGCTCACCGTATGCATAGCCCAGCCCGAAGTATGCCTTTACATAATCGGGCTTCAGCTTGATCGCCTTCCTGAAACAGGCAATGGCTTCCTTGTATTTCCCTTGAGCAGAAAGGTTCATTCCCTTTAAATATAATAAAAATGCTTCACCTTCCTTCTTCTTTGCGCTGGCGGGTTTCTTCTTCTGTAGCGGTGTTCCCCATACCCCAAAAGCAAAAAGAAAAATAAGAAAAACAGCCACGGGAAACACCGCCTTTTTCATCCTAAACATCATCCCCTCCTTTCCGGGTTCCCCTGATATCCATTATCGGCGAAAATCACGCCGATCTTAATTTCAGGTAAAGATAGAGCCCATCTCTCCCTTTCTCTTTTACAAATACCTACAAAACCCCTATTTATATTTTAAAAGCCCGTGGTGACAAAACCTGTCTTTTATTATTTTACCAATATTTTGCGAACAATCGCAAGGGGGGTAACCACCCCCAGGGGGGTGTCCACCCCCGCGGATTCATATTGGGAGACAACGGCATTCGGTAATCACCTGAGGACAGCCACAAGGGCTGTCCCTACTTTCTTAAAATCTTGTGTAGGGACAGGGTTTATCCCTGTCCTAAAATAAAGGACAGCCGCAAGGGCTGTCCCCACAGAGGTTGCCACCTCACGGATTCATATAGGCGGTAGCACCGCCGGGCGTTCAATTTATGAATCAGTGCAGGCGGTGCCTGCCGGGCGGGCGCCCGTAGGGACAGGGCTTGCCCCTGTCCGGGCGGTAACACCGCCAGGGATTCAATTTATGAATCAACGCAGGCGGTGCCTGCCGGGCGGTCACCCGTTGAACCCCCGGAGGTGGTAACCTCCTAAACCCCTCAGGTGGTCACCTGAGGACAGCCGTAAAGGCTGTCCCTACATCCCTGAATTCGCGCGGGCGGTTGCCTGAGGACAGCCGCAAGGGCTGTCCCTACTTTCCCTCTGATATGAATGAATCCCTGTGGATGGTATCCACCGCTGCAGGCGGTGCCTACCGGGTGATAGCCCGCTCCGATAGCCATTCTACCTTAAATATTTTCCTTCGGTCGAACTCGCGAAATAGCTTGAGGGAAAATCTCCTCACCCCACGAAAATAGCCTGGGGTAAGGTTCCCATATCGAGC
>Ga0190360_1001088_pt1 | contig 14352 bp, 19 predicted proteins | sample 48721834_MG_FD_161271 | JGI IMG/M metagenome (GOLD analysis project Ga0190360, IMG submission 161271) | Hydrothermal vent microbial mat bacterial communities from Southern Trench, Guaymas Basin, Mexico - 4872-18-3-4_MG | ecosystem: Environmental > Aquatic > Marine > Hydrothermal vents >... | reverse complement strand
ATTTTATGGGCGAAGCTTCTGAACCTTACTCTGATAAAGTGCTTACACTGGCTTACGAACCCATGAATGTGGGGGAAATAGAAAATCCTGATACTTTTGGATATGTGAAGGGATCCTGCGGTGATGAAATGACAATTTTTTTAAGAATTAAGGATGGAAGAATCTATGATGCGAAGTTCTTAACAGATGGCTGTGGCGCTACTCTTGCCTGTGGGAGTACTGTAACAGAACTTGCGAAGGGAAAAACTATATGGGAGGCAAAGAAAATTTATCCCCAGAGTATAGTTAATTATCTGGGGGGTCTTCCGGTATCTCATTTGCATTGTGCTTTTCTGGCGGTTCGGGCTCTTCGTAAAGCTCTGGATAATCTGAAATAATCTGAATAGCAGAGAGGAGATAAACAATGTATCCTATTCTTTTTAAGATAGGCAGGTTTGAAATGCATTCCTGGGGTGTTGCTTTTGTTATTGCAATTTTGCTTGGAATGTGGATTGCCATGAAAAGAGCTCCGAAGTTTGGAGTCGAACCAAATAGCATTATGGATATTACATTAATAATCATAATAGCTGCGGTTATTGGCAGCCGCTTCTGGTATGTTGTTTATCACATAGATGAGTTCAAGGGGCATTGGCTGGATACTGTAAACCCGATTCAACATGGTTATATTGGTATTGCAGGGCTTTCCATGGTTGGCGGAGTTGTGTTTGCAATTCTTTCCGCACTGGTTTATGCAATAGCAAAGAAAATAAGTTTTACTGCCATAGGTGATGCAGTTGCCCCAAGTTTTCTCCTCGGCGCCGGAATTCAGAGACTGGGCGGCTGCTTCTTAAATGGATGCTGTTTTGGTCGTCCGACCGATAGTATTTTTGGTGTTGTTTTTCCCATTACAAGTGTTGCAGGTTCAGTTTTCCCGGGAGTGCACATCTGGCCTACTCAGCTTTTTGCTTCGGCATTAGGATTTATAGGATTTGCCATTATACTGTGGCTTGATCAAAAGCACAGTTTTTCTGGTTATACATTGTGGCTTGTTTTTGCCTATTATTCTGTGGATCGCTTTATTGTGGATCAATTCCGTTACTACGAATCACCGCAGATAGTGGGTAAAATAGGTTCTTTGACAATAAATGTGAATGATGTGGTACTTGGAGTTTTGTTTGTCGTTTCCATGGTTGCGTGGTTCATAGGATGGAAACGGAAGCGTCAAGTACAATGAATCTATTAATATAATAAATTAATACAGGAGGTGGTTAATATGCCTTTTGGTGATGGTACCGGGCCGGCAGGTATGGGGCCTATGACAGGTAGAGAGGCCGGCTACTGTGCTGGCTATTCCGTGCCGGGTTACATGAACCCATACAGAGGACGATTGGGTGTGGGAGTATGGAATCCTTACGTGAGAGTTGGGTTCCCGATTTATTATAGAACATGGCGGTATCCTGTGCCGTTATGGGGCGGATGGAGATTTTTTGGTTTTGGTAGAGGCTATGGTTGGGGAAGATGGTGGTGGTAACGAATTGAGGAAGTTAAATTTGAATAAACATAAAAACAAACATAAATAAAGGAGGTAAATTATGCCTAGAGGAGATGGAACAGGACCCATGGGTATGGGGCCTATGACGGGTAGAGCGGCCGGCTACTGCGCTGGCTATTCCGTGCCGGGATTTATGAATCCTTATGGCGGAAGGTTTGGAGGAGGCTTTGGTTGGGGGAGAGGACGTGGATGGGGTTGGGGAATAGGTGCTTATACTGGAGGAGTCCCCTATGGAGCTGTTCCTTACAGAACTGTACCTTATGGTTCTTATTATAGCTCAGAACAAGAAATGCAGTATCTTCAGAATCAGGCGAAGTTTTTGAACGATCAGTTGGAACAGATTCAAAAAAGGATTTCTGAACTTGAGTCAGAGAGCAAAAAAGAAACTAAGTGAGTTTCCTTCTGGTATCTGGCTGTCCAAATTCTGGGCAGCCAGATACCTATGCCAACTTCTAAAGAAGAGATTACGATGCCAACTTATGAATATGAGTGTACGCTGTGCGGGTACAGATTTACTCGTTTTCAGGGAATAAATGATAAACCTATTGAGAAGTGTCCAAAATGTTCTGGTCCTGTTAAAAAATTAATTTCTAGTGGAGCAGGAATAATATTTAAAGGATCGGGTTTTTATGCTACCGATTATAAAGGAAAATAAGATCCAGAAAATTAAAGGAGTTTTACATGGCTGTTTCTGTTAATAAAACTCTCTGCCGCGGATGTGGTATTTGTGTGGACAGTTGTCCTGTCGGAGCTCTTACGATGGATAGGATTCCTGTTGTTGATGCGGAAAAATGTACTGAGTGTGGAGAGTGTATAAGCAGTTGTCCATTCGGGGCTATTGTTTTACCGGGAAGCTCTTCTGCTGCTGATTCTTCTCAGCATACTGAGTCGACCGGAACTTTTGCATCTCGTGGATTCGGACGTGGGATGGGACGTGGCAGAGGTGGGGGAATGGGGAGAGGTATGGGGATGGGTAGGGGTATGGCTTATGGAGTGCAAAATCCTATCTCAGTGCAGCAAGGCTCACAGGCTTCGCTGGATAGTTTACGTTCTCAGGCGGAAGCTCTTAAGCAGCAGCTCGAGGAAATTCAAAAAAGAATTAATGAATTAAAATCTGGTTCAAATTCCAGATAAAGGGTAAATGGAAGATTAGCAAGAATTTGATAATTAAAGTAAGGAGGTAAATTATGCCTAGAGGAGATGGAACAGGTCCTGCTGGACAGGGTCCAGGAACAGGAAGAGGAATGGGACGTGGAGGGGGTGGTATGGGACGCATGGGGGGTAACCGTCCAGGTGCCGGTCCCAGCGGCAACTGTATTTGTCCCCAGTGTGGAACAAGGGTACCGCATCAGGCTGGTTCACCCTGTTATAATATGGTTTGCCCAAAATGCGGGTCGAAAATGATAAGAGAATAGAGGAGAAATTCTATGAAAATTGCTGTCACATCCAGGGGAAAAGATCTCAATGCAGAGGTTGATTCTCGTTTTGGGCGATGTCAATATTTTATTATCTACAATACCGAAACAGACGACTATGAAGTAATTGATAACACAAGCGTAAGTCTTGGAGGAGGTGCTGGCATCCAATCTGCTCAGACTCTTGCTGAACTTAATGTTGAAACTGTACTAACAGGGAATGTTGGTCCTAATGCTTTTCAAACTTTGTCAGCAGCAGACATAACGATCTATGCTGGTGTGTCGGGAAAAGTTGCTGAGGCTATAGATGAGTTTAAAAAAGGAGTTTTAAAGCCTTACGGTGCTCCTTCAGTAGGTGATCACTTTGGTGCGGGGGGGCCTGTGCGAGAAACTCCAACACCCTCCGGGAAAAAGCGCATTGCAGTTGCTGCCGAAAATGATCAGGGGTTGCTGGCTAATGTCAGCGCTCATTTCGGGAGGTGCCCCTACTATACAATGGTGGATGTTGAGGGAAAGGAAATCAGATTGAGCTACAAAGTGGAAAATCCATTCTCCGGTTCTCATGGTGCTGAAGGTGAGGTGCCAGGTTTTATTCGCAGTCAGGGAGCTGATGTGATCATTGCCGGTGGTATGGGGCAACGGGCAGTTGGTTTTTTCAAAGAATTTGGGATTGAAGTAATTACGAGTGCAACGGGAAAGGTGAAGGATGCTGTAAAAGCTTACCTTGAAGGGAATTTAACAGGATAGCAGAGGACAAATGTGAATACACATTTTAAATTGTGATTTTGGTTTTTAATTTCTTCGGTTTGTGGCGAACATTCTTTTTCTGAATCTAACGAAAGGTTCAGGATTACTTTCCCACTTTCGAATTTACAAAAGTTTAGTTACCTATAACAATAAGGAAATACGACTTATGGGAATAGATCCAGATAGAGCTAAACAGCTCCAGGAACAAAATCAGCGAATTGAAGAAACTCTAAAGAAAATCAAGCATAGGATTGTAGTTTTCAGTGGTAAAGGAGGCGTTGGCAAAACTACAGTTGCAGTTAATCTTTCCTATGCTCTGGTTAATCAGGGCTTTCGAGTTGGACTTTTAGATGCCGATATTACAGGTCCTAATGTTCCAAAAATGGTTGGGCTTGAGGGTCCTCCAATAGTAGATGGTAACAAAAAAATTATACCTCAGGAAAAAGAAGGACTTCAGGTAATTTCAATGGCTCCTATGATCCCGGGAGATGCGCCGGTTATATGGCGCGGGCCTTTGAGATCTGGGGCAATTTCTCAATTCCTTGCCGATGTGGTGTGGGGAGATCTTGATTTCCTTCTTGCCGATCTTCCACCTGGTACTGGTGATGAGGTTCTAACAACAGCTCAAAAAATGCTTCCTCAAATGGCAATAGTGGTAACTACTCCACAGGAAGTTGCTCTTATTGACTGCAGACGGGCTGTAAATATGGCCAAGAAACTTAATATTTCGAAGATCGGAGTTGTGGAAAACATGTCAGGTTTAATTTGCCCCCATTGCGGGAAAGAAATTGATCTTTTTGGCGTTGGCGGTGGCGAAAGAATGGCTGAAGAAATGGGTGCTGTTTTCCTGGGGAGAATTCCGATAGAAATGGAAACCAGAGTGGGGGGTGATAATGGTTCTCCGGTAGTACTTGTTCATAAGGAAAGCAAAACAACAGAGGCTTTTGCAACGATTGCAGAGAATGTTAATGTTCTCTTTGGCGATGAACAATAATTTTGAGATGAACTATTTTTGGCGAAAATAAACCTGTTTCTGCGAGGTGCAAATACGTGGGTGTGTGAAATTACTTTCCAGGTGAATAAAACTGTAAGGGAATAGTAATGCCTGAAGTTTTATCTGTCCTTAAACAGGCTTTGATGATTACGACCTTTGTGTTCGTAATGATGCTGATTGTGGACTATTTTAATGTTGTTACTGCAGGACGACTTTCTTCTGTGTTGAAAGGATCGCACTGGCGTCAGTATGCTGTTAGTTCTTTTTTTGGTGCTACACCTGGATGTCTCGGAGCATTTATGAACGTGTCTTTCTACGTTCATGGACTGTTGACATTCGGTGCAATAGTAGGTGGAATGATTGCTACTTCTGGAGATGAAGCTTTTGTAATGTTAGCTCTTTTCCCTACGAAAGCTCTTTTTCTGTTTGCATTGCTTATGGTGATGGGAATAATCTTTGGTTATCTGGCTGATAAAATTGCGCTTGTTTTAAAAATAGTTCCGTGTCAGGAATGTCAGTTACAGCAAGTACATACAATTGACCTCTACAAACCTCTTGATAAAAATGAACTTTCACGAAGCTTGTTTAGTATTTCTTTCCAGCGGGCTGTGCTTCTTCTTGGAATCGTTAATTTTCTTGTTTTTCTCACTACGGGAATCCTTGGTCCTCCTTCATGGAATTGGGAGAAAATTACTCTGGTAGCCTTGATAGCCGTTGCTATTGTAATTATAGGGAGTGCTCCTGATCATTATATTAAAGAGCACATCTGGCTGCATATTACAAAGAAGCATCTCTGGCGGGTTTTTCTCTGGTCTTTTTTTGCAATTCTTTTTGTTAACATCGGATTAGAGAAGTGGAATCTTGAGACTTTTGTTAAAACTCATATGGCCTGGGTACTTTTAGTCAGTGCCCTTGTTGGGGTTATACCTGAATCAGGTCCCCACATGATTTTTGTAATAATGTTTGCCCACGGTCATATTCCTTTTTCCGTGCTTCTAACCAGTTCTTTTGTACAGGACGGTCACGGGATGCTACCACTTTTGTCTTATACTGTGAAGGATTCAATTCTAATCAAGCTTTTTAATCTTGTGTTTGGGCTTTTAGTTGGCGGTATATTCTTTGTTCTGGGAGCTTAAATTATGGAGAACTTAGAAATATTTGGCCCCGTACCATCCAGGCGTCTTGGCAGGAGTCTTGGAATAAATAACATTCCACCCAAGATCTGTACTTATGCCTGCATTTACTGCCAACTGGGACGAGCAATAAAGATGGAAGTTGAGCGTCATGCTTTCTATCCGGTCGAGGAAATTGTCCAAAAAACTAGAGAAAAAATCAAAAGGGCAGAAGGAGCCGGAGAAGCTATTGATTATTTAACATTTGTTCCTGATGGTGAACCCACACTTGATATTAATCTTGGTAAGGAGATAGAACTTCTCAAAACTCTGGGAATAAAAACCGCAGTGATTACCAATGCTTCTCTTTTGTGGAAGGAGGATGTAAGAACCGATCTCACCAGTGCTGATTGGGTATCTTTAAAAATCGATTCCACAGAGGAGTCAATCTGGCGAAAGATTAACCGCCCGCACAAAGTTCTCAGGCTCAATGAAATCCTTGAGGGAATACTTGCTTTTGCAGAAAAATATTCTGGAAAACTTGTTACAGAAACTATGATTGTCAAAGCCGTGAACGATCTTGAGGAAAATGCAGGAAAAGTTGCAGAATTCTTAGCCCGCTTAAAACCGAGTACAGTATATATTTCTGTTCCCACGAGACCTCCTGCAGAAAAGTGGGTGGAGCCCCCGGACGAGGATATTCTCAACCGTGTCTACCAAATTTTTGACGAAGAGCTTCAGAATGTGGAATATCTTATTGGTTATGAAGGAAACACATTTGCCTTTACAGGGAATGTTGAGGAAGATATTCTGAGTATTACGGCTGTGCATCCAATGAGGGAAGATGCGGTGAGTGAATTTTTGTCGAAAGCAAAAGCGGGATGGTCAGTTATTGAAGAATTGATTCATAAGGGAATTTTAATCGAGACAGAATATGGGAACAAAAAATTCTACGCAAGAAAATTAACAATTCCGTATCATTGAGGAGGAAATTGCAACCATCCGAAAACAAGATTCATAAAGTCCAAACAGACAATAATACTCAGAAAATATCCCAATTGAACAAATTCAGTAGGCTGAAAAAGTCTTTTTATCAGGCATTGAAAAATTTTGGTACAGCAGTTCCAACTATTCTGGGTGTTGTTCTTCTTACAGGTCTTTTTAATACTTTTGTCTCAAAAGAAATGATTTCTTCTGTATTCCAGGGAAATCCTATAAGCGATACTGTAATTGGTTCTGTAGTTGGCAGTATATCAGCAGGGAATCCTATCACAAGTTACATTATTGGCGGAGAACTGTTGAAAGATCATGTGAGTTTGTTTGCTGTGACAGCTTTCATTGTGGCCTGGGTTACAGTAGGAATTGTTCAATTGCCTGCAGAGGCAGCGTTTCTCGGCAGACGATTTGCATTTCTCAGGAATGGAATAAGTTTTGTTCTCTCCATTTTTATTGCCGTTGCTGTGGTTATAACATTAATGGTAATCTGATGAAAAAACCTGAAATAGAAAAAAGTACAAATAAAAAAAGTAGAGGAATTGCCAGATTCTATTTTTTGGGTTTTATGGTTTTGATATATCTTATCCTTTTCTCTTTTAATATAAAAGCAGCCAGAGAGGCATTAAGAGCAAGCGGAGTTTTATTAATAAAAATTATTCCTGTTCTGGCTATGGTTATTGTTTTCATGGGAATATTAAATTTTTTCTTGAATCCAAAGACAGTGTCAAAGCATGTTGGAAAAGAATCGGGTTTAAAAGGATGGTTGGTAGCAATATTTGCGGGCATATTAAGTCATGGTTCAATTTATTTCTGGTATCCTCTTCTCAAACAGCTTCATGGGCAGGGAATGCGGAGAGGTCTGGTTGCTGCTTTTTTATACAACAGAGCGGTAAAGATTCCTCTATTACCCGTAATGGTATATTATTTTGGAGTTAAATTTACCCTGGTGTTACTTTTATATATGATTCTTTTTTCTGTCTTTGAAGGTAAAATAATAGATGGGGTGGATTTTGAGAAGAAAAAATGATTGAACATTGGGAAAGAGAAGAAGGAGTAAAGTTTTTAAGAAAGATTGGGATGAGGCCCGGTCAGAAGGTTCTGGATTTTGGTGCTCGTGTTGGGAATTACACCATTCCCGCTGCTATTGTTGTGGGTGAAAGAGGTTTGGTTTATGCAGTGGATAAAGAGAGAAGTGTGTTGGATGAACTAAAACGTAAAGCAGCTTTTCTTGGCCTGGAAAATGTGAGAGTGATTTACAATTCAGGGGGAGTAAAAATTGATTTAGAAAATGAGTCTCTGGATTTTGTTTTACTTTACGATGTTCTGCACTATCTTAAGACCAGAGAAAGGAAGATACTATACAGTGAAATTTATCGTGTTTTGGAGCCTGACGGGTTACTTTCTGTATATCCCAAACATGTAATAGAAGATTTTCCTCTGGATGAGTTTAGAACACTTCATCTTGAGGATGTGAAACAGGAGATTATGGATTCATCTTTTGCTTTTCAAAAAAGATATTGCGGGATGATCAGTCATGATGGGTATCTTAACGAAGGGTGTGTTTTAAATTTCTGGCCCTGCTGTAAAGAGGTTCATCTTAGCTAGCTTAATGGCTGTCTCAAAATCCGTTAATTCGGGTTTTGATATACCCCTAAATGATTGTTTCAGAAACCGCTTCGCTTATTTCTGGAACAATTGGGAAAGAAAGTGATAACAGTCCGTAAGTGGGGTAGATGAGAGCCCTTGCTCTCATTCTGTTTAAAGAATTAGATATACAACAACACTAGTGAGGTGAATAAAGATGAAAAAGTTTATTTTTTCAGTTTTTTTACTTTTTACCCTGGTTATTTTGCTCGGTCTTTCTAATGGGGAAGTAAAGTTTCAGGTAAATCCTTTTAAAAATACCAATATATCTCTAAAAAATACAACCATAACTATTATATACGATAACAATCCGTGCGATAAAAGATTGAAAACTGCTTGGGGATTTTCCTGCCTGGTGAGAATTGATGGAAAAAATATCCTTTTCGACACAGGTGGAGACAGTCCTACACTGTTGTCCAATATGAAGACGCTTGATATCGATCCCAGGGAAATAAATGCTGTGGTGCTTTCTCACATCCACGGTGACCACGTTGGGGGGTTGTTTGGGTTTTTGAAGCAAAACAGCATTGTAACAGTTTACTTGCCCAGGTCTTTTCCAGAAAACTTTAAACAACAGGTGAAATCTTTTGGCGCGAAGATTGTAGAAATCTCCAAGGGAGAAAAGCTCTTTGACAATGTTTATACCACAGGTGAACTCGGTACCTGGATAAAAGAACAGTCGTTGATTATCAAGGGAAGGGAAGGTTTTATCCTGATTACAGGTTGTGCTCATCCTGGCATTGTAAACATTCTTGAAAAATCAAAGGACTTTATCGGTGGCGTTCCTCTTCTTGTAATAGGTGGGTTTCATCTGGTTGGAACAAGTGACGAGAAAATAAAGCAAATTGTTGAAGATTTTGAAAGATTGGGTGTCCAAAAAGTTGGCCCGTGCCACTGTTCTGGCGACAGAGCAAGGTATATGTTTAGAAAGTTGTATGGGGGGGACTTTATAGAAGTAGGTGTGGGCAAAATTATTACTATTAGTAAGAGTGAAAGATCTAGCGATAGTAAAAATTAAGAATGATAACTGTAAAGTGTGCTAAGTGTAAAAGAAAGATTTTCAGGTACAAAAAAATCGGGAAAGGACGGCTTTGGCATTGCTGGAAGGATAGAATAACCGAGGATTACAGTGTCCAGGACGGAGATAAAGTTAAATGTCTATGTGGTAATTTAATCGGAATAGATGAAGGGAAATGGATTAAGATGAAACAGCACACTTTCGTCTTATCAGGAACGATAACAAAAAGGGGATAAAATGAAGGTTACAATTATATACGATAATACTGCTTATAGAGAGGATCTTCAGGCTGATTGGGGGTTTTCCTGCCTGGTTGAAATTGAAGGTGTCCCCAGGATCCTTTTTGATACCGGTTCAGACGGTTCCATACTCCTTTCCAACATGGAAAAACTACACATCGATCCTAAAAGTATTGAGACTGTTTTTATTTCTCATGCTCATTACGATCATACAGGCGGTTTATCAGCTTTTCTTAATGTGAACAGTAATGTTACAGTTTACTGTCCGGATTCATTCAGAGGTGTACGCAGAGCAAAAAAGGTTACTTATGTAAAAAGTTCTCTTCAAATATGCGAAAATGTTTTTTCTACCGGAGAACTTGATGGAATAGAACAATCTATGGCGATAAATACGGAGAAAGGAATTATTGTAATTGTGGGGTGCTCACATCCAGAGATGTCGCATATTCTTAATGCTGCTTCAAAGTTTGGAAAGCTCTATGGCATAATTGGAGGGCTGCACGGGTTTAATAAATTTGATTTGTTCAAAAATCTTGGACTGATTTGTCCAACACACTGTACTCAACATAAAGAAGAGATAAATTCTCTGTATCCCAAGCAGACTATTGAGGGAGGAGCAGGAAGAATAATTGAATTCTAATTACAGTAAATGGAACTTTTAAATAAGTTTTTGAGTTTTAAAATCTATTAAATGTATTAAAAGGAGGAGTTGTGTATGGTAGAAGAAATAACCAGTAAAACAGATTTCGAAAAAATAAAAAAGGAAAATAGCGATTTTTTGATGGTTATTTTTTATACAGATTCTTCTGAGAACAGTAAAAAGTCATTGGATGCACTGAAAGCTGTTAAAGAAGAAAATCCGGAAACACCGATATATAGTGTAAATGCTTCAAAGGTAAAAGACATACATCCCGACTATGGAATACATGCAGCACCTGCAGTTCTGGTTATTAAAAAAGGCGATGTTTCCAAAATTATATATGGAGTTCAGACTAAAGAATATTATTCTATGTTGTTATATGATGCACCTATTATTTCTGCCGGAGGAGAAGAAAAGAAACAGCACAGAATAGTTGTTTATACTTCTCCTAGCTGTCCATGGTGTAATAAATTAAAAACTTATTTGAGAAAACATCATATTATGTTTCGTGAAGTAGATGTCGTTCGTGATCAAAAGGCCGCTCAGGATTTAGTGAGAAGAAGTGGACAAACCGGAACGCCACAGACAGACATAGATGGGAGGATAATAGTTGGTTTTGATAAACCAAAATTGGACGAAATTTTAGGAATAAGAGAAGGTTAAAAACACGAATCAGAAAAAGGAGGTAGACACTATGAAAAAGATTCAACCTGTTAACGACTATGTTCTTATTAAACTTGAGGAGGAACCTGAAGAAAAGACATCGGGCGGGATTATTATCCCTGATACGGCAAAGGAAAAACCCAAAGAAGGAGAAGTCGTTGGAATAGCAGCAGGTGCTTCAGAACAAATATCAATTGGTGACCGTGTTATTTATAAAGAATATTCCGGTACTCAAATAACTTATGAAGGCGAGGAGTACCTTTTGATTCCTGCTTCTGATATCCTCGCCAAATATGTAGAAGTAGATTCTATATAAGCTGGTGGATGTGATTGAGCAACGAACTCTGTTAAGATTAAAGAATTGGTTTGGTGAATACGTCAAGACTTTTAGAACAGAAGATTTTGATTGTCAGCAAAATATTAATTTGAAGGAGGAACATACAGCACGGGTATGTTTAGAGATAATTGATATTGGTAAGAGTCTTGATTTAAACCAGACTGATCTTTATCTTGCAGAGGTAATGGCACTTTTTCATGACGTCGGGCGGTTTGAGCAGTATGCTAAATACAGGACTTTTTTTGATCTTGTTTCTGAGGATCATGCTGCGCTCGGCGTCAAAGTGCTTAAAGAACACAAAGTTTTAGAGGAGATTGATCCTTTAACTCGTGATCTTATATTTAAGGTAATTTTATATCATAACCGTGCAGAATTACCAGAAGATGAAACAGAAGAATGCCTTTTCTTCGCAAAGTTACTTCGTGATGCGGATAAGTTAGATATCTGGAGAGTTGTTACTGATTATTATCATAACAAAAATGGACGCCAGAATAGCAGCATCGAGCTTGATTTGCCAGATATTCCCAAAATTTCAGATGAAGTCTGTCAGGATTTGTTAGCCGGGGAAATTGTAAAAGCAACGTCTATAAAAACGCTTAACGATTTCAAGTTGCTTCAGATAGGATGGATCTACGATGTGAATTTCCCGAGAACATTTCAAATAATTAAAGAAAGAGGCTATATAGAAAAAATTATTTCTGTGCTTCCTCAAACAGAAACAGTAATGGAAATTTATTCACAGGTCAAATCTTTTCTGGAACGACACTGTTCTGATAATTTCCAGCGCTATGTTGAAAGAGATCAGGGTTAACTCATCGTCTCAGCAAATACTTTTTTCTTTTGATTAATTAATGAGGCAAGGAAATGAAGATAAGCCGAGTAGAAGAAATGAGAAACCTGGATAGAAGGGCCGTAGAAGAGTTTGGCATTATTCAGGAGCTTCTTATGGAGAATGCGGGTCAGGCTGCTTATTTTGTTTTATTAAAGGAGCTTGGAATAAGGTGGAAAAACTTTGTTGTCCTCGCTGGTTCAGGTAATAATGGAGGCGATGGGCTTGTAGTTGCCAGAAAAATACATTCAATGGGTGGGAATGTAAAGGTTTTTATCCTTGGCGATGAGGGAAAATTCAAAGGAGCAGCGAAGAAAAACTTCGAGATACTTTCCAGATTCCCTGTAGAGATTAAACATGGCGAATCGCTTAAATCCATTGAGACTGCCCTTTTGAACTGTGATGGAATCGTTGATGCAATATTTGGTACAGGATTATCAAGAACCGTAGAAGGTTTTTACAAAGATATTATCCAGTTAATTAATAGAAGTAAAGGAAAAGTACTCAGCATAGATATCCCCTCCGGCATAAATGGAGATACCGGTGAAGTAATGGGGACAGCTGTAAAAGCTGACTATACTGTAACTTTTGGGCTTCCCAAAATAGGGAATATACTATATCCAGGATATGAAAATTGTGGTAAACTTTATCTTTCACATATTTCTTTTCCTCCTTCTCTGTATAATTTGGATTCCCTCAAAATAGAAATTAATGAACCTGTTCAACTCCCGCAGCGAGATAGAAATGGACACAAAGGAAATTTTGGTGATGTTCTTTTTATTGCGGGTGCATCGAGTTATTTTGGAGCACCGTACTTTTCTGCATATTCTTTTTTGAAAGCAGGTGGAGGTTATTCTCGGCTTGCAACCCCATCCTCAGTTTTGCCTTTTATTGGTGGCAAGGGAAGTGAAATTGTTTTTGTCCCTCAGAAAGAGACGGCTTCTGGCAGTATCGCACTTGAAAATAAAGAGAAACTTCTCCCCCTTTCGGAACAGGTGGACATGGTTGTTATTGGGCCAGGGTTATCACTTAACACTGAAACCCAGGAACTGGTAAGAGAACTGGCAAAAAGAATAAATAAACCTTTATTGATTGATGGAGACGGAATTACAGCTATTTCTGAAAATATGGGAATCATAAAAGAAAGATCAAAACCGACTATTCTTACACCCCACCTGGGTGAAATGTCGAGAATAGCAGATATTCCAATAAGAGAAATAAATAAGAACAAAATTGAAATAGTACAGAGAGAAGCAGAAAAGTTGAATGCAATTATTGTTTTAAAAGGGGCGCATTCTTTAATAGCCTATCCCGATGATAAGGTATTTATCAATACCAGCGGAAATTCCGGAATGGCAACGGCAGGTTCTGGTGATGTTTTAACAGGTACAATTGCTGCTATGTTTGGATTGGGATTATCTCTGGAAGATGCTGTAAGAACAGGCGTTTTTATCCATGGTTTTTCAGGAGATCTGGCAGCCAAGGATAAAGGAGAGGATGGCGTCTCGGCACAGAATATTTTGGATTATCTCCCGCTGGCTGTTAAATCTTATCGGGAAAAGTTTAATGAAATCACCCAGAATTTTTATGAGACTCTCTATTTTGTATAAAATTAGGAATGTTGTCAGGGATCAGTTTTATCCCCAATTGGCTAAAAATTACTGATGCACAACATAAGAGAAAAGACTGTTAAAGTGGCCGTGCCTACCGAAGATGGAGTAAACATCTTTTCCAAAATGTTGGGGATGGCAGAAGAAATATTTATCTACGAGATTAAGAAAAGGGGAGGACCCAAATTTCTTGAGAGAAGAAAAAATCCCTATGCTCATACAATGCAGCATTTGAAAACCCTGGATGTATACAAAATTATTAATGATTGTGAGGTTATTCTATCTTCTCATATCGGTAAAAAAGGGATAAAAAGGCTGGAAGAACGAGGTGTAAAACTCTTTTTTCAGAAAGGCAAAATGACAAGACGAAATTCAAAAAAGGACTAAAAGATGACAAACTACTATCCAGAATCCAAAGTAGAAGTTCATGGATTCGACGCAAAACATTACGATACCCTGCTCAACATCCTTACTTTTGGCAGCTATCCTTTTTTTATAAAAAAAGCGATTCGTTTAATGGAAATCAGTCCAGAAGATAGGATTCTTGATCTGGGGGCAGGCACCGGCAGAAATGCAT
>Ga0190360_1001083_pt1 | contig 14392 bp, 10 predicted proteins | sample 48721834_MG_FD_161271 | JGI IMG/M metagenome (GOLD analysis project Ga0190360, IMG submission 161271) | Hydrothermal vent microbial mat bacterial communities from Southern Trench, Guaymas Basin, Mexico - 4872-18-3-4_MG | ecosystem: Environmental > Aquatic > Marine > Hydrothermal vents >... | reverse complement strand
AGTTACGAAAAAAGGAGCGTGACCACACTATCCGGCGGGGAGCAACAGAGGGTGGCATTAGCAAGGGCACTTGCCCCAAACCCTGAACTGCTTCTTCTGGATGAACCCCTCTCAGCTCTTGATGCTAAACTGAGAAAAGAACTGAGAGGAGAGGTGAGAAGAATAATAAAAGAGATAGATCTTACAACAATATACGTTACCCATGACCAGGAAGAAGCAATGGCACTCTCAGATAGAATAGCCGTCATGAAGGATGGGAAAATAGAGCAGACCGGAACACCTTTCGAAATCTATAACAGACCTAAAACAGCCTTCGTGGCGGAATTTGTTGGGATGTCAAACCAGATTAAAGCCATTTACAGAGGTAAAGGGGATTCCAGATTCTTGTTTACAACACCAGAAGGAACTTTCGAGGTTTTAATCACTCCGCCAGTGGAAGTGAAACGAGCCACCGGGAAATCATCTGAATCCCTGCCCGAATATTCTCGGGGTTCTGAAAACCTATTTGATTCGGCTATAAATTACCGAGAAGATTTGTATAATACCATTCAAAAAACCTACAGAGAGAAGGAGGTTTCTCTTTATTTCAGGCCAGAGATCTGCATCATCTCGAGAGAAAAAAAAGCCAATAAAAATACACTGAAAGGGACCGTTGCAAGCTGTGAATACTTGGGTGAAAACACACTGATTAGAATCAGGACACCACATGGAGAATATCAAACAATAGTTCAGGGTTACGAAAGATGTGCTGTAGGTCGAGAGCTTCAGATTTACATACCACCTGAAAAGATCCATATAATTGGGGGCAAATGATATATCTTAAGCCATCACACATTCTACTATATCTTTTCCTTCTGGTAGGGGGGATTATCACAGCTTTTCTTATATGGTTAATAGTGATAATGCCGTTGCAAATTGTGCATCCAATAGAATTCAGGCCTCTGGAAATAGACGAAAAAACTATGGAGAGCGCAAGTGCAAAGATTGAAGATTTTCTCTCAGATGATAAAACCCTGGTACTCAGCCTAGAGGAAGCTGCAGGCATATTAAAAAAATCAATCGAGAGAGACCTTGGTCTTACGGTAACAGATGTTTATCTTGATCTGCACGGGGATAATAAAGCAACAGCAATTTTTAAAATCGAGATCAAGGATATACCGAGAAGTAATCTTCTGACAATTCTGTTCAAACTGAGAAATGTTGAATACACCACAACATTAATAAGTGCAAGTCTAAAGGCCCTAAATAGAGGAATTGGTTATACCATCAATGATTTCAGGATAGGTGGATTTAAAATCCCCGATATTATTGTTAAGAAACTTTTCAGAGAAGGCCAGAGACGGTTTGATAAAATAAATATTATTGATGTAAGATTTGAAAATAACAGTATCATTATCGAAAGAGGATAATAAAACGTATTTCCAATAATTTCAGAAATTTCTCTGACACCAGCTTAAAATTACCAGAATATCTGATCTACAATTTTTGCTTTACAATAGAGTTTTATTATAATAAATTTTAGTCGGAAAAACGGGATGTAGCGCAGCTTGGGAGCGCACATGGCTTGGGACCATGGGGTCGTGAGTTCAAATCTCACCATCCCGAAATGCGTCTGTAGCTCAGCTGGATAGAGCAACAGCCTTCTAAGTTGTGGGTCGCAGGTTCGAATCCTGCCAGACGCGAACGTGGTGAGCGTAGTTCAATTGGTAGAGCACAAGACTGTGGATCTTGGTGTTGTGGGTTCGAGTCCCATCGCTCACCCACCTTTAACTGAGGGCTTGCAAGAGGCAAGCCCTCAAAAATTGATCTTTTACATGTAATGGTTTTTCTCGTATATTAACTGTACGCGTCCGTAGCTCAGGTGGATAGAGCAGTGGACTTCGAATCCAAAGGTCGCAGGTTCAAGTCCTGCCGGGCGTGCTTTAAAGTGGGCCGTTAGCTCAGCTAGGTAGAGCAGCAGACTCTTAATCTGCGGGTCGAAGGTTCGATTCCTTCACGGCTCACATTATTTTATGCGAGAGTGGTGGAATTGGCAGACACGCTAGACTTAGGATCTAGTGCTTCGGCATGTGGGTTCGAATCCCACCTCTCGCATTTGATAATGAATGGGGCTGTTCAGCAGAAACAGTCCCATTCATTATCTACGCCCGAGAATGGTTTGGCTTTAAATAATAAGAGGATAATTACCAATAAGCTAAACCAAATAGATACTGTTTTAAGTATCTATTTTGCTTGAAACCTTGCAGTTTGATTATTATAATAAAGTTAAAGCGGGAATAGCTCAGAGGTAGAGCGCCACCTTGCCAAGGTGGATGTCGCGGGTTCAAATCCCGTTTCCCGCTCATTTTTTTTGTCCTATGTCATGTATTTACTTTCTACGTGATAACTCATACCCTTCAAATACAGCTTTAGCTCTAACCAGCCATTCTTAAAACCCAACCCGTTGGACAAGTATATCTTTTTTTTCATTATAATTTTAGTTATCTTTAATCTAGGGTAAATCAGGAGCATTAAATAAAGTTCAAAATAAACAATAAGGAAAATAATTATGAAGTTAGTAAGAGAAGCTAAGAAAGAACCAAAATCAAAGGTGAGCCTGGTAGTTACGATTGATAAAGAAGATGTTGAGAGCGAAAGAGAAGGTATAATTGCAGAGTTTATCAAGAATGCAAAGATCCCTGGATTCAGAAAGGGAAAAGCACCGAGAGAGATAGTCATATCCAAGTTTAAAGAAAGTATAGAGAAAGAGACCATCTCCAATCTTCTTGACAAATCCCTGAGGCAAATAATAAAAGAGGATGAGTATTATCCAATATCGGATCCGGTGATAACAGAGATTGGTGAGCTTGAACCGGGCAAAGAGTTTTCATTCAAGGCTGAGTTTGATGTAATGCCAGAGATTCCGCTCAAAGAATATAAAGGTTTGAAAGCCACAAAATACATATACGATATTTCAGACGAAGATCTTCAGAGGGAACTGGACGAGTTAAGGGAGAGGTTTGCAACCCTTGTGAGCACCGATAGAAAGGCTAAAGTAGGCGATTATGTAGTGATCGACTATGAGGAGCTGGACGAAGAGGGAAATGTAAAATCCAAAAAATCCAACCAAACTATCTTACTGGATAAAGAAGATGATCCGCTTGTAAAAAATATTGTGGGGATGAAGGTCGATGATGAGAAAACTTTCACCATTAGCCAGGAATACGAAGAAAATAATGAGAAAAAAGTATACACAACAACACTCAGAGTTGTTGTAAAAGATGTAAAGGAAAAAGAACTACCAGAACTCGACGATGATTTTGCAAAAGATATAAGTGACGTGGAAACCCTCGATGAATTAAAGAAAAAAATAATGGATGAATTAAAAAAGGACGCTGAAAGAATGGGTGAGGAGAAAACAAAGGGCGAGTTAATAAACAGGGTCATAGAACTGAATGAATTTGAAGTTCCAGAATCCCTTATTGATGCAGAAACTGAAAATATCATATCGGGCATAGCCCGTTCATATAAAACAGATCTTGGAAGACTGAGAGCAGACAGGGAGAAATATGAAGAGTATAAGAAAAACCTGAGACCCAGAGCTATTTACAACATAAAATACGAACTTCTTTTGAGCGAGATAGCAAAAAAAGAAGGTCTGGAAGCAACCGATGAGGAAGTAGATAAAGAGATAGAAGAATATGCAAAAAACAACAATAGAGATTTCAATACTCTAAAAGATGAATTGATAAAGAATAATTACCTCAACAGTATCAGATACAGGATCACTCTAAATAAAGCCCTTGATTTTCTATACAATACCGCAGAATTCCAAAAGGAGGAGCATCTCAAATACCGGGAAGAGGAGGTAGAATAAATGGCACTGGTTCCAATTGTTGTGGAGCAATCAAGCCGCGGTGAGCGGGCCTATGACATATATTCAAGACTTCTTAAAGACAGAATAGTATTCATAGACTCTGAAATCAACGACGTGACGGCAAATCTTATCATTGCACAGCTTCTGTTCCTTGAGGGTGAGGACCCCGATAGAGATATATTCCTATATATAAACAGCCCTGGAGGATTGATTACTGCAGGGCTTGCAATATACGATACCATGCAGTACGTAAAGCCGGACGTATCAACTATCTGTATAGGTCAGGCAACAAGTATGGCAGCTGTTTTACTGGCAGCAGGCGCAAAAGGCAAGAGATACGCCCTGCCCAATGCCAGAATGATGATCCACCAGCCTCTGGGAGGAGCACAGGGGCCGGCAACCGATATCGAGATAGCAGCAAAAGAGATCGGAAGGTATCGAGACCTGATAGAGGATATACTTGTAAAACACACAGGTCAGAGCAAAGAAAGAATACACAGGGATGCCGATAGAGACTTCTATATGTCTGCAAGAGAAGCTGTAGAATACGGCCTGATAGATGAAGTTCTTGAAAGACATACCAAAGCTAAATAGAAAATTAAAATTGCAAGATACACTTACCGAAGATAAGAATAACGCCAATAGAGGAGTTTTTCAAAACCAAACCAATTCAAGAATACAAACTTAGAAAACATGTTTAAATTTTGTAGATTATTTCAAAACTAAGAATTATTTTTTTAGATAATAAAACCATAAGTCACGTTTATCAGTAAACAAAAAACATAGGCTAAAATTGAATTAAAAATATTGAAGTTCTGGTAGAACGGTATCCAAGGAAAATTAAATGGCCAAATTTCCCGACATTGAAAGAAAAGTATGTTCTTTCTGCGGCAAGGATCACACAAAAGTAAGGAAGATGGTCGCTGGACCTGGAGGGGTTTTCATCTGTGACGAGTGTGTAGAGCTATGCAGCGATATAATGTTCGGGGAAGAAACAAGAGTTCCTTCCCTTGATCTTGAGAACCTTCCAAAACCCGCCGATATAAAAGCTTTTCTCGATCAGTATGTTATTGGTCAGGAATACGCAAAAAAAATACTTTCAGTGGCCGTTTATAATCACTATAAAAGGATTAATCACCTCAAAACAGCTCCCCAGGATGATGTAGAGCTTGAGAAAAGTAATATTTTATTAATTGGTCCCACAGGAAGTGGAAAAACCCTTCTTGCTCAAACCCTTGCAAAAAAGTTAAACGTACCTTTTACAATAGCAGACGCCACTACTCTCACAGAAGCGGGTTATGTGGGTGAAGATGTTGAAAATATATTGCTAAAGTTAATACAAAATGCCGGCGATGACATAGCCAAAGCTGAGCTCGGAATAATATATATAGATGAAATAGATAAAATATCCCGCAAAAGCGAAAACCCATCAATTACAAGAGATGTATCCGGCGAAGGTGTGCAACAGGCACTCCTGAAAATAATCGAAGGCACTGTGGCATCGGTACCACCTCAGGGTGGAAGGAAACACCCGCACCAGGAAATGATAAAAATCGATACACGAAATATACTTTTTATATGTGGTGGTGCATTTGTGGGACTTGATAAAATTGTTGAGAGAAGGATCTCAAATAAAACTATAGGTTTTGGAGCTGATATTAAATCTCAGAAGGAGAAAAAACTCGACGAGCTCCTCAAGAATGTTCACCCAACTGACCTTATAAAGTATGGGCTTATACCCGAGTTTGTCGGAAGACTCCCGATAATCGCACCTCTCCATGAACTTGACGAAGAAGCGCTAAAAAGGATACTGGTTGAACCCAAAAATGCCCTGATAAAACAGTATAAAAAGATGTTTGAAATCGAAGGGGTTGAACTTGAATTCACGCCAGAAGCCATTGAGGAAATAGCAAGGGAATCGATAAAAAGAAAGACTGGAGCAAGAGGCTTAAAATCCATCATCGAAACAATAATGATGGAACTCATGTTTGAGATCCCTTCGAGAAAGGATGTTTCCAAAATTGTGATAACAAAAGAGGTTATAAAAAATCAGAAGCACCCACTAACCGTTTCTGTAGAAGATCAAAAAACCGCAGAAGAAAAATCTGCTTAAATAAATGAACGAATGTTGAATTTTCTGAAAAATAGAAATCCGAATGCAAAATAGAATTAAAAATGTTGCAGTGCCGGCGAACTTCGAATAAGCTAAATTAATATTGTTTGATTTTTCTGTGTTTGGTAATAATTTTTGTTTTACTATAATCAAAACTCAAAGTTCTACATAATAAATCAATTTATAAAGTGAGGTAAAAATGAAACCTGGAATAAAGATACTCATACTGATACTTGTAGTAATTTTTATCATCATTGGAATATTTGTTGGTTCAAGGATCTGGTTAAATTATGCGTGGTTTCAAAAGCTTGGATATGAACAGGTCTATACAAAGATACTGTGGACAAAAATAGAGCTCTGGTTCACCTTTTTCATAATTTTCCTGGCATTCGCCGGTATCAACATTCTTACTGCATTCAGAAAAGGTGGCATTCAGAGCTTTCAAATCCAACAGGCAGGGGTTCCAGTTACAATAAATAAAAAGGTAGGAGCAATTGTTGCGCTGATTGCACTGCTGATTCTTGGCTTAATAATGGCCAGAAATGCCAGTGCAAAGTGGGAACTCGTTCTCCGCTTCTTACATAAAACCGATTTTAACACACAGGACCCTCTCTTTGGAAGAGACTTCTCTTTCTATGTTTTTACGTTCCCCCTATACCTGTTTCTTAAATCATGGGCACTTGGAACTGTTATACTTACAATCATCGCTGTAGGATTCCTGTACCTCATTGCAGGCAAGGTGAGTTTTACACCAGGAGGAGTAACGGTAAGCGACCAGGTAAAGAAACACATCCTTTTCCTCGTCATGCTTATAGCAATAATTATTGCATGGAACTACTGGCTGAAGATGTTTCAACTTCTATTCAGCAAGAGGGGATTGATATTTGGGGCCGGATTTACAGATATAAAGGTTGTTCGCCCAATGTACTTTCTTATGATAGCTCTATCCCTGTTTACTGCATATCTTGTTTATCGCGGTTATAAACAGGCAAAGTTCAAACTACCATTAATAGGATACGGGGTTCTTATTGGCGGTGCTATTCTTCTTACGGGAATAGTGCCGGGAATTGTTCAGCAACTTGTTGTTAAACCAAACGAGCTCGTAAAAGAACTGCCGTACATTAAGTACAACATTGATTACACAAGGATAGCCTACAATCTCGATAAGATTGAGAAAAAACCATTCCCCGTCTCAGATACACTCACAGCAGAAGACTTTATCGAAAAACAGAACATAACAAGAAACATAAGGCTCTGGGATCATCGCCCACTTAAATCTACATTCTCACAGCTACAGGAATTCAGACTCTACTATGATTTTTACGATGTTGATGTGGACAGGTACGATTTTAACGGAGATTACAGGCAGGTCATGCTTTCGGCAAGAGAGATAAACTACAATGAAATACCTCCTGAAGCGAAAACCTGGGTTAATGAGAGACTTCAGTTCACACATGGATACGGAGTTGTAATGGCTCCTGTAAATGAGGTCGGGGAAGAAGGGCTCCCCAATCTTATAATAAAAGACATACCGCCAAAGATTTCTGTTCCACTCAAGCTCGATCGACCTGAAATCTACTACGGAGAAGAAACCTCTAACTACGTAATTGTTAACACAAAGTTGGAAGAGTTTGACTATCCAAAGGGAGACAAAAACGTAACAACTCGATATCAGGGAACGGGCGGCATCCCGATCAAAAACAGTTTCAGACGGTTCCTGATTACCCTGAGGTTGAAAAGCATTGAGATCCTGTTTACCAACTACATAAACCCGGATAGCCGATTGATGCTGTACAGAAACATCCACGAAAGAGTACCAAAAATTGCACCATTTTTCAACTATGATCCAGATCCATACATAGTTATCAATGACGGAAAGCTTTTCTGGATAATGGACGCATACACCACAACCGATAAGATTCCATATTCACAACCATATGAAAACAGATACAATTATATAAGAAATCCGGTAAAAATTACCGTAGATGCCTATACTGGAAATGTGAAATTCTATGTGATAGATAAAACGGATCCTTTAATTCAAACCTATATGAAAATTTTCCCCACCCTGTTCACTGACTTTAAAGAAATGGACGAGGGTCTCAAAAGGCATATAAGATATCCGATGGAACTTTTCTCTGTCCAGGCAAATCTCTACACAACATATCATATGACAGACCCCCAGGTATTCTACAACAAAGAGGATAAATGGACCATACCACGGGAGATATATGGTGAAACAGAAACCACAATGATCCCGTACTATATTATAATCAAGTTCCCAGAGGATAATGATAAGGAAAAGTTTTCACTTATCCTTCCATTTACCCCTATAAACAAGAACAACATGCTTGCCTGGATGGCAGCAATCTGCGACCTTGAAGATTATGGGAAGATCATCGAATATACATTCCCCAAAGAAAAACTCGTTTATGGGCCTCTTCAGATAGAATCACGTATTGATCAGAATGCAGAGATAAGCCAGTTATTCACTCTCTGGGGCCAGAAGGGATCAAAGGTCATCAGAGGAAACCTGCTTGTAATACCCGTGGAACAATCAATAATTTACGTTGAACCCATTTACCTGCGAGCAGAACAGAGTGAACTACCGGAGCTCAAGAGAGTAATAGTAGGATATAAGGATAATATAGAGATAGGCATCACCCTTGAAGATGCTCTCCGCAGGATTTTTGGAAGAGCTGAAGCTGAAAAGCTACCCCCTGCAGAGGAAAAAACAAGAGAATCCATATTTATGCCAATTGAAGATATGATAAGACAGGCCCTGAGACTGTACAATGAAGCCCAGGAGGATCTGAGAAAGGGTGATTTTGCCGGCTACGGAAAGAAGATAAAAGAGCTTGAGCAAACACTCAATATCATGGCCGAAAAAACAGGTTTAAAATAAGGTTATCTGTGAATCTTTAAAAAATATAATTAAATGTTCAGGAAAAAGAAGCCGGCAGAACACTGCCGGCTTTTATATACCATCATGTCAAAAAATTTAAAACCCTTATTATTAATAATTCTCCAAATAAATAAAACAACCCATAACTACCCAATAATAAAAAATCTTACCGTGATTTGAGGTAATCTTCTCTCGGAGGGGAAAATGCTTCGATAATTTCAACTTCTTCAAGGGCTTTTGCCCCATGACTCGTATTGGAGGGGATACTCCAGCTGTCCCCGGGAGTCATAATATACTCCCTGCCATCAACAGCAAGCAGAAGCCTTCCCCGAAGCAGGTATCCTGTCTGTTCATTCTGGTGACTGTGTTGAGGAATCTCACTGTTTTTCAGTATGGTAAACTTCACAAGATGATTTTTCTCCCCCCATGCAAGATTTTCTCTGAAAACCCCCTCAAGCATCTCTTTTTTTTCAGCCTCATTAACCCTTACAATCATCATATAAAATCTCCTATCTTTAGTAATTCTGTACATCTATGTGAAAAAATAATCTAACTGAAAAAATGTTTGAAAAAAAGCATATTTTTTGATAATTTCATTTGTAAACATATGGGAGGGAAATATGGCAGAATCTGATAGATATTTAAAAGGAACATGGACTGCATTAATTACTCCTTTTACAGAGGACAATAAAGTAGATTATGAAGGGCTTGAGAAGAATATCCAATTCCAGATAGAAGAAGGTATAACCGGAATACTTCCAGTGGGTACTACAGGAGAATCTCCAACATTGAGTCCTGAAGAACACGACCAGGTAATCCAAAAATCCTACGAGTTTGCCGGTAGAAAATGTGAAATACTTGCCGGTACGGGCAGTAACTCCACAAAAGAAGCAATCGAGCATACAAAAAACGCCGTTGAAACAGGCATAGAAAAAGTTCTGCTAATAGATTGCTACTATAATGGACCCTCGAGTTTTGAATTGAGAGAATATTACTATAGCGTAATTCTAAAAGAGTTTCCGGAAGTAAAAATTGTACTCTATGTCATACCAGGCAGAACTGGTACAGCGATCCTTCCCGAGGATATAGCAATTCTATCTGCAGAATATGGCAGAGTAATAGGGATTAAAGAAGCTACCGGTGATATAGAAAGGATGAAACGTGAAAGGAAGCTCATGCCGGATATGAGCATACTTTCCGGTGATGATGACATTACCTTCAAAATAATGAAAGATCCCGATATTAAAGCCTCGGGAGTAATATCAGTAATCTCAAATATAGCTCCCGGTGCGGTTTCGCGTATGGTTAACCTGATGCTTGAAGGTAAAACCGAAGAAGCGAAGAAGTTAGAAGAAAAATTAAAACCGCTCTTCTCCATTGTAACGGTTAAGGCAAAATCGAAAAGAAAACTTTCCGACGGAACTGAAGTCGAGGTGATTGACAAATACAGAAATCCACTTGCCATTAAGACCGTAATGAATGCTCTGGGAATGCCTGCCGGATTTCCCAGAATGCCAATAGGTAAAATGCAGAAAGAGGGAATTCAGGTCGTAAAGGATGCCCTTTTCAAGGTTTGGAGAGAATCACCTGAAATTCTCGAACCAGTCGGCAAGTTCTATAATGTTGACATTGAGGAAAGACTCAACAGCGAGAAAGTGTGGGAAATGCTCACTGCACAAACATAATTTTGCCATATTAAGCATAAAATTTGCTTGCCGCATTTTTTGTTATTTAAATATACTTACTGCATTATCCACAATACGACAAAATTGAAGCTGGGGCTTCTGGGTTTTAATCTTAGGTATATAATTATTGTAGTAGCATAAAAACCCTGATACATATCTTTTAACTCTTATCTGTTAATAAAACCCTTAAAAGCTCCTGATTTTAGAGCTGATATTCATAGTAGATGAATCGAAGCCCATACTGCCAAAAATATTTAAACAGATACCCATGGTACCTCGATATTTCTTATAGTGTTTCAACGCTGTGCTGGTAAGGAGAGTTATTTGAAACAGTTCAATCGCGAAGAAAGAAAGGTCTTATTTTTTGCCAATTCTGGACATTTTCTTACCCATTTTACAGTTCTTATTTTTCCTGCTATCGTTACTCCACTGATGAAGGAGTTTTCTCTCCCTCTTGACAGGGTTTTAAAAATTAGTTTTTTGATGTATTTATTCTATGGTCTTGGATCCTTGCCATGGGGGCTAATATCAGACAGGATAAGCGCTAAACTAAGTTTCAACATCTTTTTCTACGGGGTGGGAATAACCTCCATTCTCTGTTTCTTTTCAAAGTCTTCCACCCAGCTTCAGTTTTCCCTTCTTTCCATTGGAATATTCCTCAGTCTCTACCACCCTGCTGGAGTGGGATTAATATCAAAGTCCATTAGAACAGCAAAAAGGGGTACCGCACTCGGTAGAAATGGAATCTTTGGAAGTGCAGGAATTGCCTCTGCACCTTTTATCTCAGGTCTCATCAACTTTTTCATAGGATGGAGATATGTGTATCTATTTTTTGGAATAATTTCCATCATCCTTGCAGTACTAATTAATTTCATGAAGCTCGAAGAACAGAATATAGAAGACAACACAACTTCGGGAATATCATACAATAAAAAAACCGACACTGTAATCCCATTTATTCTTCTCTGTATTTCAATGGCACTGGCAGGTTTTGTTTACCGTGGCCAGACCCTCATTCTACCGGTTTATTTTGAAAAGAAGGTTCCTTTTTTATACGAAGCTATAAAGAACATCAACTTTTTTGCCTACAGTGGCAGTAAAAACCTCTCGGCAACTATCCTGGCCTCGTTTGTATACTTCATCAGTATATTTGGCCAAATACTTGGAGGTAAGGTGGCAGACAGGTTTGACCTGAGATACGCCTATACGTACTTTTTTATATTTTCCTTTCCCTTTATTGTGGGCATGTATTTTGCAGAAAATGTTTCTCTATTTATTTCTGCGGTAATGTTCATTCTCTTTTCTGTCGGGATGCAGCCAGTGGAAAACTCACTGATAGCATATTTTGTTCCCAAAAAATGGAGAAACACAAGTTATGGGATTAAGTTTATTCTAACATTTGGGGTAAGTTCATTTGTCGTTTACCCCATTGGATTTTTCGAGCGAAATTACGGCTTATCATCCGTTTTCCTGCTTTTCAGCCTGATAGTGGTGCTCCTAATCGTAAATAATTTTGTCCTTATTGCTTATACAGGAAGAAAACGTCGCAAATAGCCGATTTATAAGAGCTCTATACCTTCTTATAATTGAATAAATCTCGAGCTTTCAGAAAAATAGAAATTCTAACGCGAAATTGGATTAAAGATACTCCATATTCACTTTGCTTTTTTATTACCCAGGCTCTCCATCAACCTGATAGAGCTTTTACTTGCCCATTCCCTTGGACCAATCGCAACCCCTACTACCTCGCCCTCCGGATTGATTATGTAGGTTGTGGGAATACCTCTTACCGAATATCTCATTGCTATTTCGCCAGTCCGATCAATATATACAGGAAAGTTTATAGAGTTTTTCTTCATAAACTTTTTTACAGTTGCAGCATCTTCCCTGATGTCGATGGCCATTACAGTAAAATCTTTATGCTTCAGTGATTCGTAAAGCTTCTGTATATCCTGTACCTCTGAACGACAGGGTCCACACCATGTAGCCCAGAAATTAAGGAAAACTACCTTTCCCTTCATATCTGAGAGCGAAACCTCCCTGCCATCAAGGGAGGCAATAGTAAAATCCGGAGCCACTATTCTATCTTTTATCTTTACTATCCCGAGTTCTGCATAATAATCTGTTTCCTCAGCAAGGGCAAAAGCAGTAATAAACAAAAAGAAACTCAGTATAATTAACAAGAGTTGTGCTAAACTTATCTTCATCTATTATCTGTTCCTGAATTATCATACAATTCAAATAATTTAAGCCATGCCCCTTTCCAAATCAATACAAATATTCTCAAAATTCTCAATAAATTGATTTATCGATTTTCCTTTCAGGGTCTCCTTCATGTACCTGCTGACCAACATATATCCAATGAAGTACCCTATTCTGTGAGGAAGTCCCTCCACATTACCGTGAAATATATCTCCCCCCCTCTTTGCATATGAAATTGCATCGTAAAAGTACTGGCCAATTTTTGAGCTCAACATATTATAATCTGATCTATGCATGAAAAGATACCTATAATCGGGAAGCCCTGGATAAACCTCCCTCGAGAAACATATAGCTATCCCCTCCTTTATAATTCTTCTCAGAGGATTATTTTCATCTCCGTAAAACTTATTCAGGACAAGGTGACAGTATTCATGTGCCATCATCACAGGGTAATCCGTAAACTTTTTGAATCTTTCCAGCCCTACACAGATCACATAATCGTCTTTGAACCTTACCACACACATATCTGGACTGAAAAAACCAATAAATATGTATACATTACACATACCCTTAAGCGGAAATATATTTCTTGACCTGAGAATACTTTCCCGTGTAGCTTCTTCAAGGTCATAGAGTTTTACTGCTTCTTCCAGATGGGAATAATCTGAAGCCTTTATATCATTAACACGATCCCTGATATTTTGAATCGTATAGCCCTGATAATTAAACCAGAAATTATCTAAAAAATCCTTATGTTTCAGATAATAGTATTCCCTGAAAGCCTTCCACTTATTCTTTTCCATATGGATTGCATTTAAAAAAATGAAAAAATCCCTATAGAGGCAATTGATCCTCATTTTTTTATTTTCTTTCAGATTTTTCTATGACTTCTCCAAACAATCTGCCCTGATAGGTGTTAAGGCGCCTAAACATCCCGTTAATTTTATCCAGCACTTTCTGCTTCTCTAGACTCCATTCCGGTGCAATAAGCACCTCTCGAGGGGCATCTGAAACAAGTCTCTGAATAACAACCTGCGGGTTTATCCTCTCCAGGAACTTTACACCATATCCCACATATTCATCAAGTGTAAGCAACTCAAGTCTTCCTTCCATGTACCATTTTTCAAATACAGAGCCTTTCAGAACAGTAAGATTATGCAATTTCAATCCATCCAGAGGAAGATTGGCAATTTTTTCAGCGGTATAAAGAATCTCTTTCTCACCTTCACCAGGAAGTCCTATTATTACATGTGCCGAAACAAGAAGCCCGGCTTTTTTTGACTCAACAACTGCAATCTCAAAATCACGATAGGTATGCCTCCTATTGATTAGCTCGAGTGTTCTGTCATTTGCCGATTGCAGTCCATACTCGACCCATACATCAAGACCTTTCTCCTTATAAGAAGCAAGAAGTTCGATTTTCTCTCTGTCAATACAGTCAGGTCTGGTACCAACCGCAATTGCAACGGCTCCCTCACAATCCAGAGCATGATCATAAACCTGCTTGAGTCTATCTACACTGCCGTATGTATTGGTATAAGCCTGAAAATAAACAATATACCCTTCTGCTCTGTACCTCCTCTTTGCTATCTCCCTCCCCTTCTCTATCTGGTCTTTAATATCAGTAACAT
>Ga0190360_1001081_pt1 | contig 14436 bp, 10 predicted proteins | sample 48721834_MG_FD_161271 | JGI IMG/M metagenome (GOLD analysis project Ga0190360, IMG submission 161271) | Hydrothermal vent microbial mat bacterial communities from Southern Trench, Guaymas Basin, Mexico - 4872-18-3-4_MG | ecosystem: Environmental > Aquatic > Marine > Hydrothermal vents >... | reverse complement strand
TGCTTTTCCGTTTCCGAACATCCCCATTGCAGACCATCTTATCAATAGCGTGCAAGCCCCGTTGGAAAACTTGGGTCTAAAGGTAGAGGTCCAAATAAGGACCATGAATGATCAAGAGAGGGCAACTTTTCTCGCAATGGAGCAAGAGGCCTGGAAGGGAATGTAACTGCCTGGGAGCCTCCTCATGGAATAGTATTAACGCTTGCGAATTCAGGCTCATGGAGAGGCAATAAAATATCCGCAGCCTCTTTTACCTTTTTCACAATGTCATAGGCCTCATAGACGTTTACATGGGTGCCTGGCGGGATTACTTCCATCTCCATGGCAAGGATTTCCTTAGGCGGGAAAAAATTCTCTTTTATAGTGCAAAAGCCGGTTATAGCTGCCTTCCCTCCAGGGGTCCGCACGATCACTGTTAGCCCACCTTCCGTGTGAGCCGGTGTGTGGACCACTTCAATTCCCGGAACTATTTCTTGATCACCTGTGACTATTCTGATCTGGCCATTTTCCTCTACATCTTCAATATAGTCTTCAAGATACCTGAAATCCAGGGGGTGAGGATTGTGGATACGCTCCAGTTCCTTTTCATGGACATAAAATATGGCATTGGTGCACTTGTAGTCATTTTCGCAGTGATCATTATGCAGGTGAGTATGGATTACAATATCAATGTCACTGGGAGTGAGGCCCCATTTTGCTAGGCCCTCCTCAAAGGTATATATTTTTCCCCCTATCTTCTCTTCCCTATCATCAGATTGAATGGGGCTCATCTCTCCTGTGTCCACCAGGATCTTTTTGTCCCCTCCCTCAAGGTACCATGAATATATGGGGATGGCATACGGTGTGCCATAGTCATGCTGATATGTCATCATTCCCTTATCAAAAAGCTTGGTTCCCATGACAATTGGATGGATTTTATAGTTCGGCATCATTACCTCCTTCCTTCTCCCTCTTGCAGCTCAAATAGACAGATGTCCCTCCGATGGATCACGCCAGCAAACGCCTTGTGTGCCTTTTTTTCTACAACCGGAAGATAAGGCAGGCCAGACTCTGCCAGTTTTTTCATGGCATCATCAAGAGCTTCCTCTGGGCTCAATGGCTCTATGTAGTCCGCAATATCCTTGGCAATTATGAGTCGCTTTAAGCTGCGATCAAAATGAAGATCGCGTATAGAGCTCAAAGATAAGATCCCCACATAATTGTTGCCTTCCCCGATCACCGGCAAGACGGTATGCCTGCTATTTTGCATAATTTTTACTACCTTGTCCAATGGGGCATCCTGCGGGATGGTATCAATATGATACCTCATAAGGTGTTTAACTAGTAGGGGGCCTTGCTGCTGTTGGGATGCAGCCATGGGCTTCTTTCCCAAGGCCTGGGCAATTCGATGGTGAAGAGAAAAGAGATCTGTCTTTAGTTGCCCGAGGGTTGGGAATGATAGCATTCTTATAATCTTGACCTCTCCACCTCGCATAAGACTGACCTTTGTCATAATGGGGCCGGCCACCTCGAAAACCACCGTTGTAGCGAGAATAGTGGAAAGAATCGGCGCACCCACTTCCGGCATTTCTCGGGCTGCCCAGGAGGACAGTCCTATGGCAAGCCCTGCCTGCGGCATGAGTCCCATTCCCAAATATAGGCCATTTGGGGTTGCAACCTGGGCCCATATTCTGCCTGCCATAGCCCCCAATATCTTGCCACCAGCACGCGCCAGAATGTAAATTAGTCCTGCCCACCCCATCTCTTGTATCATTTCAACATGAAAGCTGGCTCCAGCGAACGTGAAAAACAGGGCATAAAGGGGATAATCCACCTCGGTCAATCTCTTTATAATCATTTTGGTTCTATCACAGATATTTACCAGCAAGCCACCCATGACCAGGTTTGTGAGCAGAACGGATACAGAAAAATAATATGATAGGCCAACTCCAAGGAGAATACCTGCCAGGGAGAGCACAAGAATCTCATTTTCTTCAAGACTTCGTCGCAAGTAATAATGTAGAAAAATGGCTATCGCCCCGCCGATAGCCACTGGTATAAACAGGCCATGGGAGATTTCAGTTATTGAGTCGATGGTTATGCCATGCTGGGTAACATGGCCTATCAGGGCGGCTGACATCACGAAGGCGATAATACATATAAGGTTGTTAATTCCTACCATAGCCATGATATGGCTCGTTAATGGACCTTCTGAGTCAAGCTCTCTTATAACCAGCAACGTTGCTGCAGGAGCTGTGGCGACTGAAAGGACCGAAAGCAGGATAACCGTTGCAACAGAGCCATGAAGCACTATAAGAAGTAAAACAAATACGATGGTAGCAGTGAAGATGATTTCGCTGGCAGAGAAATAAGGCAGGGTCTGCTTGATTTTCTTGAATTTGGTGCTCTCAAACTCTGTACCTATATAAAAGGCAATGATGCCAAGGGCGATTTCGCTAATGAAATGAAAATGGGATACATCTTGCTTTGTCAAAAATCCGGTTATGGGCGGACCCAGGAGCAAACCCGTAAGCAAGTATCCTGTAACGCGAGGCAGTTTGATAAAGGAGGCTATCCTTCCCCCGACAAGGGCAAAGGTGAGAACGAGTGCCAACAGTAGCATGTAATTCATTATTGCCTCAAAATTTTCTATCTCTAAGAAAGGGCATCTCTGACCTCACCTTATCCACATGACGCAAGTCCACATCGGCGAGCACAAGGGTCTCTTGGTCCCCGGCAAAGGCTATCCGGTTTCCTAACGGATCGTACACTGCACTTCCACCCTTGTAAATAAGGCCATCACCCTCGCCTACTCGATTAATACCCATGACATAACACTGATTTTCCACGGCCCTTGCAGGCAAGAGCTCGTCCCAGTGTAGTTGACGGGCTGCAGGCCAAGAGGCGATAATGACCATAAGGTGTACGTCGTCGGCCACAGCTCTAAAAATCTCAGGGAAACGAAGGTCATAGCAAACAAAGGGAGATACCCGCACCCCCTTGAGTTTAAACACCTGTGGAGACTCTCCGGATTCATGGATCTTGTCTTCATCCATGAATGAAAAGAGGTGGCATTTGGCATAGGTTGTTAGAATATTCCCACCGGCATCTATCACTCGGGCACAATTGCGACCCCTACCATTTTTTCCTTTCAGTACCACACCTCCCAAGACAGCAATCTGGTATGAGGTGGCTATGGATCTGAAGAATCTCGTTGTTGGGCCGTCGTCTTTCTCCATGGTTACAATAAGATTCATGGAAAATCCGGTTGAAAACATCTCGGGGAGGACCAGAAGATCCGCGCCCTTTTCCTTTGCCATCCGCGCAAATTCCTTCACTCGCCGGTAATTGGTTTCCCTGTCTTCCCAAACAGTATCAAGTTGCAATCCTGCAATCCTCATGATCTCAACCTCTTTAGCCTTTTGATGGCCTCCTCAAGTGTTTCATCTTTCCTACAGAAACAAAATCGCACCAGATCCTTGCCTTGTCGGCGGTCTTTCCAGAAAAAGGAAGAAGGGATAGCCGCCACCCCCACTTTCTCAGCAAGGTACCGGCAGAAGGCAAGGTCATCTTCAAAGTCCATGTTGCCTATGTCAATAGAAGCATAATAGGTCCCCTCGGGCCAAAGCACCTCGATTATGGATAGGGGAACTTATAACCCAGACCCAAGAGGGTTGTAAAGCCATTAGGGGGATATAGGGCTCCTCCAGGGGGTAGTCTTGAGGGAAGGGAGGGGCCAATGGGTCAAAAATGCCTAGAAATTGTGTCGGATATTAAGATTGTGATGTTGTGTTTGCCAACATCACTGCAAGCTACCAGCATGGCTATTAAATAGAGACATAAGGCGCATTTTTTCCCTCTTTACAGACGTCGGGTGTCGTAAAAGCCTACACTCCATAGAAAGATTGCGAGCGTGATGCACTCCCAAAAATATAAATTAGCAGTGATTTCAGCTTTTTAGCGAAAAGAATCTTCTGTTGGCACCCATCTTGCTCTCTACTGATACAAAACTGATTCAAAATATACAAAAAAGGAGTGAGGCAAATGGCAGAAAAAACAAAACAAAGGGCAAGAGATCGAGTCGGGTATGGCTCTTCTTACAGGAAGGGCACGTCGCATGATCTAAAACAAAAAGGGGAGATCGGAGCGGTTCTGGGGGGTCAGGTTTGGTTGATAAGGCCAGATAAGAAAGGGCAGAGCGCCAATCCCTGTATCTGGATGCAAGCAGGAGTCGTGGAGTTTAAGAATTGTAACAACTTTTACGATTGCACAACCTGCAAATACGATATGGGAATGAGGAAAAAGGCATCTCAGGGAAAGCAAATGACTTGGCAGGATGCCATGAGGAGGCGATCTGGTCTGGAAAGAATCTGCAGACACAGCCTTACACAAAGGATCGGAAAACGCCAATGTGCCTATGACTATGAATGCTCTCGCTGTGATTTTGACCAGTTTTTTGAAGATGTCTGGACTACAAAGACAGGGGCGCATCCTGGTGAGGTGCATAGCGTAAAGGGTTTTGACGTGCCAATGGGGTACTATTTCCACAATGGTCACACCTGGGCCCGGATTGAAAGCGGAGGTTATATAAGGGTTGGGATGGACGACTTTGCGTTGAAGTTGCTGGGCAAGGCAGATGCCTTTGATCTGCCTCTTTTAGGAAAAGAACTGGATCAAGGCATTCCTGGTTGGGGTTTGAAGCGCGGTAACAATTCGGCGGATGTCCTTTCTCCGGTGGACGGGGTCATTGTGGAGGTAAATTCTGATGTGAAGGAGAAGACAGGCGTGACAAATGGGGACCCTTATGGTGAGGGATGGCTCTTTGTTCTTCGTCACCCAAACCTTAAAAAGGCGATGAAAAACCTTATGGATGATACCAGGGGTATACAATGGATGGCTAATGAAGTCGCCAAACTTGAAGGAATGATAGAGGAAGTCGCCGGGCCCTTGGCTGCAGATGGTGGCCATCTATCAGAAGATATCTTCGGAAACCTTCCGGATCTAGGATGGGGAAATTTGACCAGAACATTTCTCAAAACCTGATCAATAGGAATAGAGTGGAAACCTTGAATCCTGAATTTTACCCCTTTAGAAAAGCCCAGTGCGGAAGCATGGGGTCAAAGTTATATATTTCCGCTTTTTCACACGGGGTTTACTCCCCCAGGAAGGGCAGGCCGAGGACCCAGGCATGAAGAAAAGCGATATCTTTGGAACAGAGAAACAGAATATCCAGGAAAGAGATCAGTGCATCTGGATGCAAGCAGGAGTGGTGAGGAAAAAATATTGCGAGCGGGATTACAGATGCATTGACTGTGTATTCGAAAAGGCGCTGAGGCGGGCTATCCAGGAGAGAAGGGGTGGGATTGTCGCTTGGCAGGACAAACTAAGGGAGTTACCACAGTGGAAGAGACCCTGTGTTCACCACATGAGGGGTATAATCGAGTACAGGTCGTGTACCAACGATTACAACTGCAATTATTGCGAATTTGATCAATACATGCAGGACCAATACACGGTTCATGCGGTAATCAGTCCGGTGAGTTCTTTTGAAGTCGGTGGATTTAAAATACCACAAGGATATTATTTTCATGAAGGACACGCCTGGGCAAAGGTTGAGGAAAGTCCCTCAGTGAGAATTGGTATTGATGATTTTATCCGCAAGGTACTGGGACCATTTGACCGCATCGAATGTCCCCTTTTGGGCAAACAAGTGGAACAGGGGAAAGAAGCGATAAGAATTATTCGGGGTGACAAACAGGCCCAAATGCTTTCGCCTATTACAGGGGTTGTGACTTCCATTAACCCTGCACTCATGGAACAGGGCAAGCTCGCAAACGACGACCCGTACGTTGAGGGATGGATAATGACAGTTCATTCTCCTGATCTCAGAAAGGACTTGAAAAAGCTCTCTATAAACGAGGAGACAAGAGAGTTCATGGGAAAAGAGGTAAATCGCCTCTTTGAGGTCATTGAGCAGGTTGAGGGGCCTCTCAGCACCGATGGGGGTACGCTAGGTAATGATATTTTTGGCATAATGCCGAAACTTGGTTGGGAACGGCTCTGTCAACTTTTTCTCCGCACATAAACAAGGATCATTTTCATCGCAAGGCTGATGGGCTATTTGCCGCCCATGAGCCTTTTTATTTCATCCTCCAAGAGAGTCCTGCAATATCTGCACAGATGGGTAGATTTCCTGTCCACATCTTTGATTGAGCGGCAGTAGTGCATGATGCATCTGGGGTCATCGCAGTGCCGAAGATTGAAGGTATGACCAATCTCATGGATGGCCTCCTTTACAACCCGTGAATAGTATTCCTTTGGATTGTCTCTGTAGCTAATTCCTTCCCTGAGTCTATATAAAGAAATGATGGATGCCCTTCCACCTAGTTGGGCCTCACCGTAAACATGCGTCAAAATGGGAATAAAAAGGTCATGTTTTGTCACTCCCAGTACCTTTAATGCACTTGATGATGCCTCTCGATCCAAAACTTCCAAGATAGCAGTGGAGTGATATTGGCGTCGTTGGCGATCAAAGGCGAATTCCAAGTTATCTACAAGGTGAATGATTTGAACAGGAAAATCGAATACTGTCATAAGCCCTCCCACTATTTGGTTTAGCAGTTCCATATCAATGTGTTCAATGGGAGAGACAATGATGTTATGTGAGGACTGGGTGTTCAATCTGGTCTGTGAATTCCGTATCGCTTGATCTTGCTATAAAGGGTGGAGCGATCGATTTCCAGAGTATCAGCACTCTTCTTGATATTCCAATTTGTTTCTTCCAAGACCGCCAAGATATGGGCCTTTTCAATTTCCCGGAGGGATTTGCCCTTAGGCACTGTCCGATGCTCTGGAGCAAAAATAGGAAGATGCTCTGGCAGTATGGTACGCCCCTTTGCAACCACCACTGCACGTTCTATGGCGTTTTCAAGCTCACGAACATTTCCCGGCCATTCATAAAGCATCATTTCGTCCATGGCCTCCCTGCTGATCTTATCTATGTCTTTATTGGTCTCTTGGCGAAAACGCCGCAAAAAGTGCTCCGCCAGAATGGGGATGTCCTCCTTTCTGTCCCGGAGGGGAGGCATAACAATCGAAATGACATTCAGACGGTAAAACAGATCTTGCCTAAAAGTTCTGTCACGAATGGCCTGAGAGAGGTCTTTGTTGGTGGCGGCTATCACCCTGAAATCCGCCTCAATGGGTCTTGTCCCACCCACCCTATAAAACACTCGGTCTTCGAGGACCCGGAGGAGATCAATTTGCATCCTCATACTTATTTCCCCTATTTCATCCAGAAAGAGAGTTCCTCCGTGGGCCAATTCAAGCCTTCCTTTCTTGCTTGTCTTGGCATCGGTAAAGGCACCTTTTTCATATCCAAAAAGTTCACTCTCTAGGAGATGCTCAGGAAAGGCCCCACAGTTCACTGCCACGAAAGGTCCGGCATGCCGTGGACTCTTACTATGTATTGCTTTTGCAGCCAACCCCTTACCGGTCCCCGTTTCACCAGTTATCAATACGGTGGAGTCAGTAGTGGCTATATCCTCAATAAGCCGAAACACTTCCTGCATCAGCCTGGATTGGCCCAGCATGCTTTCAAACCTGGTTCGTTCCCGGTACTCCTCTCTCAAGAAAAGATTTTCCCTGTCCCGCTCCTGCCTATCAATGATTTTATCGATCAGGAGCCCTAATTCGTTGGGGTCAAAGGGTTTCATCAAATAATCAAAGGCTCCGTTTTTCATGGCCTCAATGGCCGTAGAAACAGAGCCATAGGCAGTTATCATAACCACTGCCACCTCCGGATCACTTACACGCACCTTCTTGAGGACTTCTAGGCCACTCATGCCCTCCATTTTGATATCGAGAAGCAGTATGTCATATTTGGTGTTTTCCAGGAGTTTCAAGGCCTCCTCACCACTGGCTGCCTTGTCAACTTGATGCCCGTCCCTTTCCAGCCATCCGGCCAAAGATTCTCGCATTATGAGTTCATCATCAACAACTAGAATCTTAGCTTTGCCCATGAGCGCCCCCCTGTTTGGCGTCAATTATTGGGAGGACCACACGAAAGGTGGCCCCTCCCCCTGGGCTTGATTCAACCTTGATAGTGCCGCCATGTTCCTCCACTATCCCATATGCCACCGAAAGCCCCAGGCCGACGCCTTTGCCCTTTTTTTTGGTGGTGAAAAAAGGTTCAAACAATTTAGAAATATTCTTTTGTGGTATCCCTGGCCCTGTGTCAGAAAAAGAAACCATGATGGCCTTGTCTTTTTTCAGGTGCCTTGTTTCAACGGTGAGGGTTCCACCATCGGTGCTTTCCATTGCCTCAGCGGCATTTGAGATCAAGTTCATAAGAACCTGCTGAAGCTGGTCCTCTGATGCCATGATTTCTGGAAGATCGGGATCCTGGAGTTTTTTGAGCCTAACCCTATTAATTTTCAATAAGTTCGCATTGAGAAGCAAGGTCCTTTCCACCAGCCTATTCATGTCCACATGCTTTAATTCGAGTTTTGACTCCCTTGAAAAGGCCAAAAGATTGGAGGCGATCCGGCTAACCCTCCGGGTTTCGGCCTCCATAAGACCGAGATACTGTAAAAATTGGTCAGCGGTTCGGGTATCAAAATCCTTTTCCTCCAAAATCCTTTTCATTAAGAGGATAAAATTGAGCATGCCAGCAACAGGATTATTTATCTCATGCACTACAGAGGCTGCAAGTTTGCCAAGGGATGCCATTTTGTCCTGATGCAAAAGCTTCTCATGGGTTTGCCTCAGTTCCCTTGTTCTCTCCTCAACCATCCTTTCCAATCGCTGGCGTATCTGTTCTTCCTTCTTTTTCTTATCTGTAATATCCCTGCTTATTTCAATGAACTTGGAAATTTCCCCCTTCTCCCCCCATATGGGAAACATGGTAACTTCAATGTACCTAACCCTTCCTTTATGATCAACGCGGGTAAGTATTTGCTGGTCTGCCTTTCTGTTTTTTATTACTTCATCCAAAGGACACATGAAGTCGCCTCTATTGCAAGGCTCGGGGAGATTTTGAAAAACATCATGGCATTTTCGGCCTACGACCTGTTCTCGGCTGTACCCCATGGTCTTCAAAAATGCCTTATTGACCTCTAGAATTTCTCTGTCGGGTGTGATTACTACAATGACGTCCTGTATCGCATTAAAAATAGTCTCGAATTCTTCTTTTTGGTTTCTGAGCCTTCTTTCATCAAGACTAGATGCTCGCCAGAAGGTATCAAAGACGTGATAGGCAAGAATCCTAATATGATCGGGCTTTGCTGCTAAGATATCGTCAAAGATTTCCTGCTCAGGAGTAAGCACCATAATGAGGTTTATGGGAGACTCAGGGAGAAAAAAGTCATGATAATCCTGGGTTACTTTTAGGCCCAGTTCTTTGGCCTTTTTAATCCCGGGGCTTGAAGGATCTTTGTCGGCGACGGCGATAATCTTGGCCCTTACTTCCTTTTTGTGATAATTGGAATAGGTCTTCTCAAGGACGTCTCGAACAAGAGAACCACCTCCCACGATACCTATATTAATTATGTCTTCTTTTTTGCTATTCATAGATATATCCCAAATTTTGCTTTAGGAATCTGAACCCAAAAAAGCCAAGGTTCCCTCCAGCCGGGCCGCTTAAAGTTTCTAAGATACTATCATGGGCAGTCTGCCATTTCAAGCGACTGCCCAAGCTATCTATGACACGTAGATACATAAGGAATATAAACAATATCGCCCTTGGTGATGCTATGGTGACACAATGAGGGAAACCAAGGTTGTCATTGCGGTTCGGGCCGGATCAAAAGGCAAGTAGGAGCGGGACTAACGGAAAAGGGCGTGTTTTTCTACAGGCGCAATATGAGAAATGGGTAGACTTTGTTTTTGGTTGACAATTCGACTATTAAAAAAATATAAAAAACACACTCCTAACTGAATCATCAACTTAAACTTTGATATGAGGAGATTGCTATGCCTGACAAACCCGTGGGATCTGTCATGGTTATAGGCGGAGGAATTGCTGGTATGCAGGCCTCTCTTGACCTGGCTGATTCTGGATATCTGGTTCATCTCGTTGAAAAATCTTCCGCCATTGGCGGGGTGATGAGCGAGCTGGATAAGACCTTTCCCACCAATGACTGTGCCATGTGAATTATCTCGCCCAAACTGGTCGAGGTCGGCCGGCATCTAAATATCGATCTTATCACATGTTCCGAAATATTAAGGGTTGAGGGCTCCCCTGGTCGGTTCAAGGTAACGCTGCGGAAAAACCCTAGATACATAGACCTTGACAAGTGTACTGGCTGCGGTGATTGCGCTGCTGTATGTCCTGTGGTATTGCCCAGCGAATACGACCAAGGCCTTGCAACCAGGAAGGCAACGTACAAGAAATATGCCCAGGCCATTCCTGGGGCGTTCACAATACAAAAGTCTGATAAGGCCCCATGCCGGTTGGCATGCCCTGCCGGGCTCAACGTGCAGGGGTATGTCCAGATGGTCAAGGAGGGCAAATACAAAGAAGCCCTCGAGATTATCATGGAAGATCTTCCCCTTCCGGGCGTGATTGGTCGAATATGTCCACACGGCTGCGAAGATGCGTGTCGTAGGGCAGAGGTAGATGACCCCGTAGCCATAAGGGACTTAAAGCGCCTGGCCGCGGATATGTATGATCCCAGAGATATTGAAATATCATGTCTGTCTGAGAGAGGAGAGAAGGTGGCCATCATAGGCTCGGGTCCGGCTGGGCTTTCTGCCGCATATCACCTAGCAAGAAGGGGTATCAAGTCCACGATATTTGAGGCCCTTCCTGAGGCGGGAGGTATGCTCCGGGTAGGTATACCAGCTCATCGGCTCCCGAGGGACGTGCTGGATAACGAAATTGAAATTATTACGAATTTGGGCGTGGAAATAAAGACGAATACTCCTATTGGCCCTGATCTTACAATCGATGACCTTTTTGAGAAAGGTTACAAGGCCGTATATCTGGCCCTGGGCGCCCATAGAGGGATTAATCTAGGGGTGCCAGGGGAGAAGGCAGAGGGTGTGAGGCAGGGTGTAGATTTTTTGAGGGAGGTTAATCTTACTGGCAAGGCCCGGGTGGGAAGAAGAATGGCCGTCATTGGTGGCGGTAATGTGGCCATTGATGTGGCCAGATCTGCGGTGCGCCTGGGTGCTGAAGAGGTGACAATCGTATATCGCAGGACCAGGGCTGAAATGCCGGCATGGGAAGAGGAGATACAGGCCGCTGAAGCAGAAGGGGTCAAGATAGTATATCTTTCCGCCCCGCAGGAAATAATCACAAGAGAAGGAGAGGTTGCAGGGCTTCGCTGCATAAGAATGGAGCTTGGCGAGCCGGATAGCTCTGGAAGGAGAAGGCCGATTCCCATTCCCGGAACCGAATATGACATGGAGGTTGACCAGGTAATAGCCGCTATCGGCCAAAGGCCAGATTTAACAGCCTTAGAAGACGTTGTTGGCCTGGATATGACTAAGTGGGGGACTATCCAGGTTGACCCCATTACCTATGAAACCGGACGCGAAGGCGTGTTTGCGGGCGGTGATGTACAGACAGGTCCCTGGGTGGCTATAGGGGCAATAGCAGCGGGAAGAGAGGCGGCTGAGTCCATATATCGGTACCTGGATGGGAGGGATATGAGAGAAGGCCGCGAGCCTACGACCGTCGAAAATCCTGTCTATAGGCCGATACCAAAGGGTGAGAGTGTCAAAAGGAGGGCTCAGATGCCTGAGCTGCCTCCAGAGAAAAGGAAAGGGAGTTTTGTGGAGGTTGAGCAGGGTTTTGATGAGGAAACGGGTAAAAATGAGGCCTCTAGATGCCTTAATTGCGGTTATTGCTGTGAGTGTTATCAGTGTGTGAAGGCATGCGGTGCAGGAGCGGTCACTCTTGAGACTCACGCCCAAAAATCAGAAAATGTTGTCTTGGATGTGGGGTCCATCATATTAGCCCCTGGTTTTCAAGCACTTGATCCTTCCAAGTTTGACACCTATAACTATGCCCAGCACCCCAATGTGATCACGGCAATGGAGTTTGAGAGGATTCTTTCTGCCTCTGGCCCTACCATGGGACATCTTGTAAGGCTCTTGGACCACAAGGAACCCAAGAAAATAGCATGGCTCCAGTGCATAGGGTCAAGAGACATCAACCGTTGTGACCATGCTTATTGTTCCTCTGTATGCTGTATGTATGCCATCAAAGAGGCTGTTATTGCCAAAGAGCACGCAGGAGAGGATCTGGACTGTGCCATCTTTTACATGGACATGCGAACCCACGGCAAAGACTTTGAGCGTTATTACAATGACGCAAAAGACAAACACGGTGTTCGCTTTATCAGATCAAGAGTTCACACTATTGATCCGGCTGATGATGGAAACCTGGTTATCACCTATGCAAACGAAAACGGCGAGCTAAGATCCGAGGTATTTGATCTAGTGGTCTTGTCAGTGGGCTTAGAAACATCCCCTGAAGTCATGGAGCTTGCCGACAAACTGGGTATTGAGCTAACTGAGGCCCAATTTTGCCAAACAAAGTCCTTTGAGCCTGTAGCAACCAATCGCGAGGGAGTTTATGTATGCGGTGCGTTTCAGGGGCCAAAGGATATTCCCCAATCTGTTGTTGAGGCAAGCTCTGCAGCAGCCTGTGCGGGTGCTATGTTGAGTGAGGCGAGGAACAGCCTTACAAAGGAAAAAATATTACCTCAAGAAAGAAACATCGCAGGGGAGAGGCCAAGGATCGGTGTATTTGTTTGCAAATGTGGCATTAATATTGCTGGGGTTGTAAACGTGGAAGAGGTGGCTGAATATGCCAAAACACTACCATATGTGGAATATGTAACAGACAACCTATACACCTGCTCCCAGGATACACAGGAAGCCATTGCACAGGCCATAAAGGACAATAATTTGAACCGGATTGTGGTAGCAGCTTGCACACCCAAGACCCATGAACCCCTGTTTCAGGAGACCTTGGCCGAAGCGGGTTTGAATAAGTATCTTTTTGAGATGACGAACATACGCAACCAGGATTCCTGGGTGCACAAGGACGAACCAGAGGCGGCCACTGAAAAGGCGAAGGATCTGGTTCGTATGGCTGTAGCCAAGGTGTCTTTGCTCGAGCCGCTGCAAGAGACTCCCCTGGATATTAATCAACGGGCCATGGTCATTGGGGGAGGAATTTCTGGCCTTGTTTCGGCCAAGACCCTTTCTCAGCAAGGATATCTTGTAACCATTGTGGAAAGGGACTCTGCATTGGGTGGACAAGCGAGGTCTCTATACAAGACATGGAAGGGAGAGAACGTCCAGGAAAAACTTTCGGATCTTATCAGTTCGGTAGAGAAGGACAATAATATCGACATAAGAGTCAATACCGAAATAAAAAACGTTGATGGCTTTGTGGGCAACTTTAAGACCACCCTCTCAAGCAATGGAAAGGAAGAGGTGCTGGAGCACGGTGTGGCCATATTGGCTACGGGGGCATATGAGTATAAACCTGAAGAATACCTGTATGGTAAGGACCCACGGGTACTCACTCATCTGGAGTTGGATGAGAAGTTTATTAATAAAGAGGAAGGTCTCAAGGGTATTAATACCGCCGTATTTATCCAGTGCGTGGGCTCCAGAGAGCCTGATCGGCCCTATTGTTCGAGGGTTTGCTGCACGCACACAATGGAAAGTGCATTGCATCTCAAGGAACTGAATCCAAATATGGACATATATGTCTTGTACCGTGATATCAGGACCTATGGCGAGCGCGAGATACTTTACAGAAAGGCCAGGGAGGCCGGGGTAATCTTTGTTAGATACTCGGTGGATCAAAAGCCCGAAGTTAAGTCATCTGATGGGGTCCTTGAGATCGATGTTGTTGATCATGTACTTCAAAGACCTCTCAAATTAGAAGCCGATTTATTGGTCCTGGCTACGGCCATTGTCCCTTATAATGATGAGAAATTGGCCCAGTTTTTTAAGGTGCCTCTCAATGAGGATGGTTTCTTTGTTGAATCGCATCCCAAGCTTGCACCATCAGAGTTTGCAACAGACGGTGTCTTCTTGTGCGGGTTGGCCCATTATCCCAAGCCGGTGGACGAATCCGTGGCCCAGGCCCAGGCGGCAGTTTCGAGGGCGGTTACTCTGCTTGCAAGAAAGAAAATCTTTGTGAGCGGTACCGTTGCCTATGTGAACCCGGCCTTTTGTAGCAGTTGTGGTGTTTGCGTGGCCATATGCCCGTACAATGCACCTTCCTTTATCGAGGAAGGCCCAAATGCTGGCAAGGCAGAGGTGAATCCGGTGCTTTGCAAGGGCTGTGGGCTGTGTGTTGCATCATGCCGCTCAGGAGCCTTGAACCTCAAGGGCTTCGAAGAAGGCCAGATTATGGCGATGATTAATGAGATGTGAGAAAACTAGGCATTAGGCGTTAGGCATGAGGCAAAAATACCAATGTCAAAT
>Ga0190360_1001078_pt1 | contig 14442 bp, 12 predicted proteins | sample 48721834_MG_FD_161271 | JGI IMG/M metagenome (GOLD analysis project Ga0190360, IMG submission 161271) | Hydrothermal vent microbial mat bacterial communities from Southern Trench, Guaymas Basin, Mexico - 4872-18-3-4_MG | ecosystem: Environmental > Aquatic > Marine > Hydrothermal vents >... | reverse complement strand
ATGTTTTATCCCATATTTTTTTATCTTATAATGGATTGCCCTTTTGCTAATCCCCAGGAGCCTGGCGGCCTCCTTTTGTATCCAGTTGCTCCTCTGTAGTGCCTGGATAATAAGCTCCCTTTCTGCCTCCTTTAACCTGATACCCTTTCTGACAATGGAAGGGGGAAGGTCATATTCAATGAATAGGTCTCTTTCATCTATAATGTCCCCTTCTGCCATAAGTACTGCCCTTTCAATTATATTTTCTAGTTCACGGACATTCCCAGGCCAGGGATAATTCAAAAGGAACCTTTTGGCACCAGGGGAAAAGCCTTTTATAGGCTTTGAGAGATGGCTGCTAAATTTCCTTAGAAAAAATTCTGCAAGTGGCATTATATCCTCATGCCTCTCCCTTAGTGGTGAGAGGTGTATGTGTAATACATTAATGCGGTAATATAGGTCTTGCCTGAATTTTCCTTCTTCTATTAATGCCCTTAAGTCCTTATTGGTAGCCGCAAGCAGACGTACATCTACCTTTATTGTCTTCTCTCCCCCTAATCTCTCAAACTCCTTTTCCTGGATAACCCTTAAGACCTTTGCCTGAACAGATGGACTCATATCTCCTATTTCGTCTAAGAATATAGTGCCACCATCTGCCTGCTCAAACCTCCCAATCCTCCTCTTATAGGCACCAGTAAATGCCCCTTTTTCATGACCAAAGAGTTCACTTTCTAAAAGGGTCTCATGCAGGGCAGCACAGTTTACCTTTACAAATGCCCTCTTACGCCTTGGGCTATTGAAGTGGATGGCACTAGCAATAAGCTCCTTTCCTGTCCCTGTCTCTCCAGTAATCAATACTGTAGCATCAGAGGAGCAAATCTTTTTTACTATGGATAATACCTGTCTCATCTGTGGGCTTTTTGCCACAATGTGGTCTGTATTGTATATATAGGGTTGCCTGTGGCGGAGGTAGTCTATCTCTGCCTGCATAAGTTTCTGCTCTTTGGATTGAATATGCCCTATTAGCTCAATTACCTTCTTTAATGAACTGGCCTCCAATATATAGGACTCCGTCCAGGCAGGAGGTTTTTTATCTATGATTAAATAAGGGGGAATTACTTGTTCACGGATAACCTTTTTTAATAAATTATGCCCCTCCTCTACTGTATTCATTGTGTCCAGGTCTGCTACTACCACATCAAAGCGGAGTTCATTAATCCTATCTATTGCCTCCCTTATATCAGTTATCTCATCTACCTCATAGCCATTTTTTTTAAGTTTCTTAGCCAAAAAGTTACGCTCTTTCTCATTTCTTTTTATCAAAAGAATGTGTCCCATGATTATTCTTTAACACATGGCTAGCAAACTGGCAAGCGATAATAACTTGTCAGATAACAAAAATTCTGTTAAGGTAATTAATGGCACTAATTTTGCTTAGAGAGTTGTTGTGTGGTATAAGATATTATTCCTTTCAATGCCTGTTTTATTTATCTACTATGATATACTATATGAGATGGGGCTTGATTGGTGGAGAGATGAAAACTATTCCCATGGCTTTCTTATCCCCATAGTCTCCTTGTATTTGGTAGCAAAAAGGTGGGATAGCCTAAAGAGGGACCCTATCTCGCCATCCTGGTGGGGTCCTGTAGTAGTGGCATGGGGTCTTTTTGTTTTAATTATAGGTGTAGCCGGGGCAGAGCTCTTTACTATGCGCATTTCCTTTATCTTTGTAATTATGGGATTAATCCTCTGTCTATTTGGTAAGGAGGTATTAAAGAGTTTGAGCTTTCCTATCTTCTTTTTGGTATTCATGATTCCACTTCCTTATATTGTCTATAATTCCTTGACTCTTCCTTTAAAGATAATTGCCTCAAAACTTGCTGTATATTTTCTCTCTCCATTGGGTATTCCTGTATTTAGAGAGGGAAGTATCATCTATTTCCCAGAGATGACTTTAGAGGTTGTTGAGGCCTGTAGCGGTATACGCTCCCTCATGGCCCTTATTGCTCTGGGTACGCTCTTTTCCTATTTCTTCCAATCCTCTTTATTAAGACGTATCCTTTTGGTTTCAAGTACCATACCTATTGCTATCCTTGCTAATGCCTTAAGGATAACAATTACTGGGGTGTTGGCCTTTTACCTAGGCCTAAAGGTTGCTCATGGCTTTTTTCACTATCTTTCTGGCTGGTTGGTCTTCTTGATTGCCTTTGTCTGCTTGATGTTGATAAATATTTGCCTAAACAGGATAAAAGGATGAAAGATAAATTTATATTTTTTACTACTATAGTAATCTTGGCCCTAAGCATCCTTGTCATACAGGCCCTATCAAGACAAAGGGAGGTATCCCTAAAAAGGCCACTTGAGGAAATTCCCTTAATCCTGGATGGGTGGAGAGGGAAGGATAGTAAAATGCAGATGAAGACAATAGATATTTTGGGAGTAGATGACTATGTAAGCCGAATATATATAAAGGGGAATTTTTCCATCTGGGTATATGTTGGATATTATGCCTCACAAAAAAAGGGGGCACTTATTCACTCCCCAAGGCACTGCTACCCAGCTGCAGGCTGGCAGATAATAAAGATGTCTAAAGATGCTATAAAGATTCCATCAAAGAAGATTGTTGTAAACAGGCTCCTTTTGAAAAAGGGGGAAGAGGAACAGCTAGTATTTTACTGGTATATAGAAAGAGATAGGATAATTACCAATGAATATAAGGCAAAGTTTTACCTTATATTTGATAGGATCTTTAGGCAGAAGAGCAATGGGGCCTTAATAGAATTCTCAGCCCCCATCCTTTATTCTATAGATAATACAGCAAAGATGGAAAAGGAGTTTGTTAGGGTTTTTTACCCTATATTAGAAAATTATCTGCAGGAGGGATAAATGTATAGAAAGTGTTTATTATTTTTCATTTTATTTTTTCTTCTCTTTTCTTGTCAAAGCTCTGAGAAAAAGTTTAACACTCATATAGAGAGGGCAAGATCATATGTAAAAGAACAAAAACCAAAGGCCGCAATTATAGAGTATAAAAATGCCATAAAGATAAACCCCAAGGCAGTAGAGGCCCATTTTGAACTGGGCAGGCTCTATTATAAGATAGGCAGCTTTGGACAGGCAGTCTCTGAATTGAGGAAGGCAATAGACTTAAACCCAAAACACAACCAGGCAAGGGTCATTTTGGGCAATATCTATCTGGCAGCAAACAGGGTCAAGGAGGCATTAGGTTTAATAAAGCCTGTATTAAAGGAAAATCCAGAGGATAAGGATGCCCTATTGGTCTATGCAAAGGCGCTGCTAATGCAGGGGAAAGAAAAAGATGGGAAGAAAGTAATGGAGAGATTGTTTAGAATAGACCCTAAGTATCAACCTGCCTATCTTAGCCTGGCAGGCTATTATATGGCAAAGAATAGACTAAAAGAGGCAGAGAGGGTATTAAGACAAGGTATAGATTCTATTGCCGATTCTCTGGATATAAACCTCCTGCTTGCTGGGCTACTGGCAAAGCAGGGTCGCCTTAAAGAGGCTGAAGGCCTTTATAGAAAGGCAATAAGATTATCCCCAAAAAACCCAAGGCCACGTCTGCTTCTTGCTAGGTTCTATCGCTTTTTAGGAAATGTTGATAAGGCAGAAAAGGAGCTCTTGGAATTAACCAAACTATATAATAATCCATCTGGCTGGCTAACATTGGGCGACTTTTATGTAGGGATAAAGAGGTGGGATAAGGCCATTGAGGCCTATAAAAATGCACAAAAATTGCAAAAAAAAGGCAATAGGGCCCAGATAAGGCTTGCCAGCCTATATCTAGACCTCAATAGGAATAAAGAGGCAGAGGCCTTGATAAATAATTTGCTTAAGAAAAACCCAAAGGATGTAGATGCCCTCTTTTTGGCTGCCAGGATGGACATAAAAGAAAAGAGGTGGGATGAGGCCATTGCCAAACTGGGCAAGGTAATAAAGGAGAAACCAAGGCATGTCCTGGCCCACTATTTTTTAGGCATTGCCCACCTGGCAAAGGGAGATAAGAATATGGCAAAGGGAGAATTCCTCCAGACAATAAAGCTAAATCCAAGGGATGAGAGAGCAAGACTTGCCTTGGCAAATATATACTTTAGTGAAAAAAATTTTGACTTGGTAGTTGAACAATTGAATGCAATCTTTAAGCTAAATCCAAATAATCCTACTGCCCATTTGATGATGGGCGATGTCAACCTTATGCAACATAAGATAGAAAATGCCATCGCCTCATATAAGGGCCTGATCAAGATCGCCCCAGATAGGTTTATAGGGTATTCAAGGCTGGGTATAGCCTATCTGCTAAGGGGTAAGTATGATAAGGCAATAGAGCAATTAAACAAGGCATTAAAGATAAATCCTGGTGCCAAGGACACATTGGCAAATCTGATAAATGTCTATCTACATGTAAAAAAAGAGCCATCTAAGGCCATTTCCCTATGCAAAAGATACCTTGATACTGGAGAAAATAAGGACTTTATTTATTATCAATTGGGAAGAATATACTTTTTTAAAAAGGAATATGATAAGGCAAAGGGGTTTCTAAGTAGGGCCATTGAAGAGAATAAGGCACTGTTGCCTGCATATATGATGCTAGCAAATGTTTATCTGATACAAGGTAAGACAGAAGAGGCAATAGAGCAATATGAGGAGGCAATTAAAGCAAGGCCTGACTTTTTACAGGCATACATGATGTTAGGTGTTCTTTATAATTCAAAAAAGAAACTAGAAAAGGCAAATTACTATTATAAAAAGGCCTTAAAAATAAATCCTGACTTTGCCCCTGCAGCCAATAACCTTGCCTGGAACTATGCTGAATATAAAGGAAATCTAGATGAGGCCATGGCCTTGGCAGAAAAGGCCTATGAAAAGATGCCTGATAATCCAGCAATTGCAGATACATTAGGCTGGGTTTATTATAAAAAAGGTCTCTATCTAAAGGCAATAGGTCTATTTCAGAATGCCTTAAACCAGTTACCACAATCAGTTCCAATCCGCTATCACCTTGCTATGGCCTATCTTAAAAATGGTGAAAAAAAGCTGGCCAAAAAAGAGCTAGAGGTAATAATAAAGTCACCCTTGGACTCTCCCTACAAGGAAGAGGCAAAAAAAATACTGAAAAATTACAAATTTTAACAGGCGGTTGAAAAAGTCATTTTTTTCTCAGACCTGTTCATGGGCTAACAAGAGCAAAGTATTATCTGCAGGCCTGCCAGAAGCAAACAGGATTGTTTTTGAAAAATAATAAACCATCCCTTCTCATCACAATGCCCACTATGACCTGATTTAAATCAGGCCGTTTATCTTTGGATAATCCCCTTTGCATGAGTTTATTCTCTTGCCTTTCTCTCTAAAAAGTCCAGACTGCGATAAAGGTGATCCCGTTGTCTTGACGAATATGAACATAAACATATTTTTTGTAAAGGAGTTTTTATATTACACGTAACACTACATTTTCACAAAACGGACCTCTCGTTTTTCATTTAGGCCCATTTTTACTGCATTTTCTTCTTCAGATAAAACCAAAATAGAGGTTTTGCTGTCAAAGTTGAGTTAGAGGAAAACTTTTTCACATTTTATGTATTATTTTACCTATTTTATTTTGAATTGCTTCCTTGACAATACACCATATGCCCATGTATTATTAAAAAAAATTTTAATATAATTTATGGTATAAATATTGCTTATATCATAATGAAAAATGAGATAGCACCCGGTATTGATTTTGAACATTTATTTGGCCACAGCCAGGCTATGAGGAAGGTGGGAAAGGTTGTGCAGAATGTGGCTTCTACAGATGTCCCAGTGCTTATTACAGGGGCCAGTGGGACGGGGAAAAACTTAGTGGCAAAGGCAATCCATATGAATTCTCTGAGGCGTAATATGCCATTTGTAAAGGTGGCATGTATGAATATACCGTCTGAACTATTAGAGAGTGAGCTTTTTGGATATGAAAAGGGTGCATTTACTGGTGCCTATCAAAGTAAGCCTGGGAGGGTAGAATTTGGCAACAGGGGTACCCTTTTTTTGGATGAAATAGGGGATATTCCTCTAATTATTCAAGGAAAGCTTTTAAGACTTTTACAAGAGGGGGAGTTTTCCCGCTTAGGTAGTTATAGAGATCTCAAGGTTGATATAAGAATAATCTCAGCTACAAACAAGGACTTGGAGATAATGGTAAAGGAGAGAAAATTTAGGGAAGACCTATTTTACCGCATCAATGTAGTAAACATAAAAATACCACCCTTATATGAGAGAAAGGAGGAGATACCATTTTTGATAAATTTTTTTCAAAATAAATTTTGCAAGGAATATAACAGACAATTTGTTAAAATCTCCCATGAGTGCCTGAGCCTTCTAAGGCAATACAACTGGCCGGGTAATGTTAGGGAACTGGAAAATGCTATGAGAAGACTGGTAGTGCTGGGTGAAAAGGTAGTGGTTAAAGAGTTGAGTGAAAAGCTAAAGGAGAACTTTGAGACAAGCCAAACAGATGAGTACAATTTAAAAAAGATTTCTAAAAAGGCATCAAGTGATGCACAGAGGAGGGTTATCAGGGAGGTATTGGAAAAAGTCAATTGGAACAAGAAGAAGGCAGCAAAGATTTTAAAGATAAGCTATAAAGCACTGCTTTATAAAATAAAGGAGTTAAAAATAGATGCAAGATGATTGAAAAAATTTTAGCTGATGGAAGTGGTTTTTTGGATGAAGAGACAAAGGCTCTTATCTCACCTCTATTTAATTTTTTCTTAGATTGGGAGATAAGAAGGAGCTTCAGGTATCAAAACTTTGCTTCCCTTCTGATGTTGGAACCTTATAATAAACCAAGGAATATCGAGACATTGGCAGAGCTGGTTAGCCTTATCAAAAGAAATGTAAGGGAAACAGACATCATTGGACGTTTAAATGACTTTAGGTTTGGAATTATCTTGCTTGCTGCAGATCTGGATGGGACCTATATTATGACCTCAAGGATTATGGAGCACATAAATAATTATGCCTTTTCTAAAGAACCCCAACATAGATTGAAGATAAGTATTGGGGGTGCCTGTTTCCCAACAAATTCGTTAGATAAGGATACACTTTTTCAATTGGCTAAAGAGATGCTTGAAGAGGCCCATAAAAGAGGAGGAAATACAGTGTGTCTACCACATTTAATAAAATGAGGTTAGCAAGGACTATATGTATCCTTTTCATATTATTGGCCACATATCCTCTGGCATGGTGTGATTATTTAATTGGCCCGGAGGATGTAATAGAGGTCATTGTATGGAAGGAGCCAGATCTCTCAAGGGTGGTTTTAGTGCGCCCCGATGGAAAGATCTCCCTTCCCCTTATAGGGGATATCAAGGCAGAGGGATTGAGCCCGGAGGCCCTTGCAAAGGAACTAAAGAAGGCATTTTTGCAGTATATAGAGGCACCAGAGGTCTCTGTAATTGTAAATGAGATAAATAGCCCAAAGATCTATGTTATGGGCAAGGTAAACAGCCCAGGGGTATTTCCGCTAAGGAGTGAAACCACAGTCTTACAGGCCATTACCCTCGCAGGGGGTTTTGCTGAGTGGGCAAAAAAGAGCAAGGTAGTCATATTACGTAAGACAGGTGAAAAAGACCAGAGGATAGTGGTAAATATAGATAGGGTCATTGAAGGAAAAAAAGGGGCAGAGGATGTCAGACTTCAACCAGGTGATAGGGTTATTGTCCCTTAGGGCTACAATATTTTTTATTATGCTAAGTATAACTTGTTTTCAGCTAAAGGCAGAGGAGAGGATGAAATTTTCCCCATCTTTGGACTTATCCACTGAATATAACGATAATATTTATTGGACAAGAGGGAAGAAAAGTGATATAATAAATCGTATAAGCCCTGCTATATCGTTATCCATTCCTGGTTACCATAAAGAGCTAACCCTTGGTTATGGTGCCAGCTTTGAATTCTTTGTAAAGGATTCAAGTGAAAATACAGTAAGTCATCGTGTAAATGCTGAAGCAAGCTATGAGGCCACAGAGAGGTTAAATTTAAAATTGGCAGATACTTATGTCCGTTCTAAGACCTTATCAGAGATTGAGCTATATGGGCTTAGGAGACGCAGGGAATCTTATTGGCAAAATAGTCTTACTCCCTCCTTGGACTACACATTTGGTCCAAATAGAGTCCTTAGCCTTGGCTACCGATATATAAAGTCACAATTTGAGACATATGCCTATGAAAATAGTACAGAACACTCAGGTAATATAGGCCTAACATATGGTTTAAACCCACATAATATACTAACCCTTAATTATATGTTTACTCATGGACAGTTTGCCTACTATTGGGGCAACCTTAATAGACATCTATTTGAGTTTAGTTATGAGCATATTCTCAACCCAAGGACAAGTATTATCGCAGGCACATCCTATATCCGCAGCGGTTATACTGAGATAGGGGGTATTGACTATCAGATCTATAGTGTTTTTTTAGGCCTTACAAGGGTAATAAGACCATATCTAAACTTCTCTGCAAGGGGGGGATACTTCATTCAAGACCCAGAGATGGGCGAAAGGAGCAGTGGCTTTTCAGGGGATTTTGCCATTAACTATAGCCGTGGTAAGACACGCCTCGGCCTTAGTGGAGAAAAGGGTTATACAGAGGTATTTTTTACTACAGAAAATCTAGGCTTTAGCACATATTGGCGCATATTGGCTAATGCTAGCCGTGACATTCTCAGGCACTGGCGCCTGGAGCTCCTTGGTTCTTATACAAAGAACCACTATATATATGCATATGCACACAGGGAGGATAGATTCTGGACTACAGGTGCAAACATCTCTTATAGTCCCGTAAAGTGGTTTAGGGGGATGCTTAGCTATGAACATACAAGATTAGACACAACATATCTTTATGAGGGTTATAGCGTTAACAGGGTAATACTCAGTCTACATTTTGTTTATTAGGATTTATTAAGATGCAAGAGACACTTGATATAAAGGACTATTTACAGATTGCATTGAGGCGAAAGTGGTATTTTATTGTCCCATTTGTGTTAATTAGTATAGCCGCTATTGCCTATGCCCTCTATGCCCCAAATATCTATCGGGCATCAACCTTGATACTGGTAGAGCCCCAAAAGGTGCCCAGCAGTTATGTAAAGGCTACAGTCACTGAGGATATAGAGTCCCAGCTGCGGACCATTACTGAGCAGATTATGAGTAGGAGCTACCTTGAAAAGATAATCAATGAGTTTGACCTCTATCCTGAGATGAGAAAGAAACTTCCACTGCAGTCAGTAATTGAGAGAATGAGGAGGTGCATTGATGTAAGGGTAAGGAAGGGTCGGGTATTCACTGTCTCATTTGAGGATCAAAACCCAGTAATAGCAATGAAGGTGGCAAATAGACTGGCCTCTCTATTTATAGAGGGAAATCTAAAGGTAAGAGAGGAGAGGGCAGAGGGCACACTGGTGTTTTTAGAAAAGGAGCTTGAACGTGTACGCAAACTCTTAAAGCAGCAGGAAAAGAAGGTTTCTGAATTTAGGGCAGAACACCTTGGGGTATTGCCAGAGCAGTTGGAGGCAAACCTGAGGACACTTGATAGACTTCAATTACAGCTCCAGAGCAATGGGGAGGCACTAAAGGCAGCAGAGGAGACAAGAAGGATGCTGCAACAACAGCTTTCCCAGATGCAGACTATGCCTATGATCACAGTAGATGAGCCTACCAGTGGTGAGGAAATAGTCTCTGAGAGTTCTAGTCTTAGTGAACTTAAGGCAAAGTTAAAAAAATTGCGGCTTAGATATACAGAAAAACACCCTGAGGTGGTAAGGCTTGAGAGGCTTATTGCCCAGATGGAAAATGAGGAGAAAAGCAATGAGGCCAATGAAGAAGGTTCAAAAGAGACATCTGCTAATGAGGAACCATTATGGGCTTCTCAAATTGAGGCCCAGCTTGCGCAATTGGATGCAGAGATCTCTCAGTTAAAGAACGAAAGAAAACGATTAAAATCCCAGATTAAGGAATATGAGAGGAGAGTGGAAATAACACCTAAAGTAGAGCAACAATTAAAAGAGCTTAGTCGTGGTTATGAGGTAACACAAAAGGAGTATCAATCGCTGCTGGATAAGAAGCTTCAGGCAGAGCTAGCAGCCAATATGGAGAGAAAACAAAAGGGGGAGAGATTTAAGGTACTTGACCAGGCCAAGATACCTGAAAGACCATTTAAGCCAAATAGACAAAAGATTATTTTGTTTGGGATTTTTTTGGGTATGGCAATAGGGGGTGGATTGGTGGGTCTTGTAGAGTACCTTGACCATTCCTTTTATAAAATAGAGGATTTAGAGCAATTTACAGGTATCTCTGTAATTGCCTGCATCCCAAAAATAAAGACTAGAAAATTAGCAGAGGTATAAATTGAGCAGAGTATATGAGGCACTAAAGAAGGCTGATGCAGAGAGAAAAGGCTCTGTCCGATTTACAAAAGAAGAAGGGACAGAGGTACATCTCATTGAAGATTTGAAAGTGAGTGACATTTTGGTGACCTTAAAAGACCCCAAATCACAGGCGGCAGAGCAGTTTAAAAAGGTCTGTATCCACATTTTACAAAACAGCCCTGCAGAAAAAAAAACTATCTTAATTACCAGTGCCTTACCTTTAGAAGGAAAGAGTGTTAGTTCAGCCAATCTGGCTATTGTCTTTGCTCAAACACCTGAAATTCATGCTATTTTGATTGATGCAGACCTAAGAAAGCCAAATCTGCATAAACTTTTAGGAGTCTCTATAGATAAGGGGCTTAGGGACTATTTAGAGGGAAGTGTACCCTTTTCAGAGATATTCTATAAGACCTCTATACCTAAATTATCCCTAATCCCTGCAGGGAGACCATTAAAGAGCTCAGTAGAATTATTGTCCTCTTTTAGGATGAAGAGCCTGATAAATGAATTAAGGGAAAGATATCCAAAATCCTATATTATTATTGACTCTACCCCAATTCTCCTTACCTCAGAGTCGGATATCTTACTCAACCAGGCAGATGGAATAATAGTAGTAGTTGAGTATGGTAAGACACAAAGAGATGCGTTGGAAAGGTCGTTAAAGTTTTTGGATAAAAAAAAGATAGTGGGTATTATATTTAATAAGGTAGACTATAAACTTCTAAGATATAATTATGGGTATTCCCATTACTACAATGAAAAATGAGTGTGAATATTAAGGTTTTTAACCTCTATTACCCCATAAGGAATGTAGTCTTTTTTATCACTGAGACTATTTTAATTTTTCTCTCTATCTTTGTGGCATCTATTATAAAGATTCGAATTATTGATAATCATGTATTTGTCTGGATGGATGTATTGCCAAAGGTTGGCCTCATTACCTTTGTCTGCATTTTGAGCCTGTATTATCATGATCTTTATGAATTTGCAGGAGTCTATGGGTATGGAGAGTTATTTATCAGATTATTACAGAGCTTGGGTATATCTTGTTTGCTCTTAGCTGGCATCTATACCTTATTTCCCCAATTAATCATTGCAGAGAGGGTGTTTATGTTTGCCTTATTACTCATTGTCTCATTCATCCTCTCTTGGCGCCTTGTATATAACTGGATTTTAAAGGAGGAAAAATTCAAGGAAAAGATATTGATTTTAGGCTCAGGCCCATTTGCCCATGATATAGTAAAGGAGACAGAAAAAAGGGGAAATACTGCTTTTAAGGTCTTGGGTGTTTTAAGCAACACAAATTCATTGAGTTTTACAGAAAATGTTCCAGTCTTGGGCAGGATTAAAGATATATTGCTTGTTACAAGAAAGTTTCCGTGCGAGAGGATTGTTCTTGCATTGAGTGAACAGAGGAGAAATCTCCCCCTTTCTGAACTGTTGGAATTAAAACTAAAGGGAAAGATTATCCAAGATGGGGTAGAATTCTATGAACACCTAACTGGTAAAATCATGATAGAAAAATTGCGTCCCAGTTATTTTATCTTCTCCAATGGATTTAAAATAAGTAAATTTCGCCAAAGAGTAAAGAGACTCCTTGATATATGCTTATCTCTGATTGGCCTTAGCCTCTCTATGCCCATTTGTGCAATTATTGCCATACTCATCAAACTAGACTCTAAGGGTCCTGTGCTCTTTAAACAAGAGAGGGTAGGGGAGGAAGGAATACCATTTATTCTATATAAGTTTCGTTCTATGCACATAAATGCAGAAAGAGATAGGCCTATTTGGGCAAAGGAGAATGACCCAAGGGTTACTAGGATAGGGAGAATTATCCGTAAGATGAGGATGGATGAAATCCCACAGATGTTGAATGTCCTTAAAGGGGAAATGAGCTTTGTTGGACCCCGCCCTGAAAGGCCTTATTTTGTTAAAAGGCTTAAGGAACAGATTCCTTACTATTCTCAACGTCATGCAGTAAAACCAGGGATCACTGGCTGGGCACAGATAAGATATCGTTATGGAGATTCGGTTCAAGATGCTATAGAAAAATTGAAATATGATTTGTATTATATAAAAAATATGTCTTTTCTATTTGACTTAGCCATTTTATTTGAGACCACAAAGGTACTTTTATTAAAGAAGGGGGCAAGATGAGGTATCAAAATGAACTCTTAGCTAGATTCAAGGCCCATGATGCACAGATAGCTATAGTAGGACTTGGATATGTTGGATTGCCATTGGCAGTGGAGTTTGCTAAATCAGGCTTTTTTACTTGGGGAATTGATGTAGACAGGGATAAAATAGAAGCAGCTAGTCAAGGAATTTCCTACATCTTGGATGTAAAAACAGAGGAGTTGAGACCTCTTGTAAGACAAAAAAGATTAAGGTTTGGCTCTGAATATGAGGTTCTAGAGAGATGTCAAGCAGTCATAATCTGTGTCCCTACCCCCTTGAGAAAAACAAAGGATCCTGACCTCTCCTATGTCCTTTCTGCTGTCAAAGAGGTAAGTAAGCACCTATCTCCGCCAAAGCTTGTTATATTAGAAAGTACTACTTACCCCGGGACAACAGAGGAGATGGTAAAACCTGCTTTAGAAGTGAATGGACTGAAGGTTGGTAAAGAGATCTTTTTGGCATTTTCACCAGAGAGGGTAGACCCAGGCAATCCAAAATATAATACTAGAAATATTCCAAAGGTAATAGGGGGGGTAACACCTGCCTGTACACAGTTGGCCAAGACCCTTTATAGCCAAGTCCTGGAGAGGGTAATACCAGCTTCTTCGGCCACGGTTGCCGAGATGGTAAAACTACTTGAGAATACATTCCGCAGTGTAAATATTGCCCTTGTTAATGAAATGGCAGTGATGTGTAATAAATTGGGGGTAAATGTCTGGGAGGTAATAGATGCTGCGGCTACAAAGCCATTTGGTTTTATGCCATTTTATCCTGGTCCGGGGATAGGGGGCCACTGTATCCCAATCGACCCAATCTATCTTACCTGGAAGGCGAGGATGGTTGGCTTTGAGGCAAGGCTAATTGAATTGGCCAGTCAGATAAACAGCCAAATGCCTCACTTTGTGGTAGAAAAGGTAGTAGATGCCTTAAATGGACAGGAAAAGAGCGTAAAAAATTCTAAGCTCCATATCTTAGGTGTAGCCTATAAGCCAAATGTAAGTGATATAAGAGAATCCCCTGCCCTAGACGTTATAACTTTACTCCACCGCAAAGGGGCAAAGATTACATATTCAGATCCTCATGTGCCTCAACTGAGGTTAGGGGAATTGTCCTTAAAAGCAAGACCATTGAATAGGAATGCACTAAAGACAGCAGACTGTGTAGTGCTGGTCACAAACCATGATGCCTTTGACTATGAATATATCTGGAAGAATGCAAGGTTGATCGTAGATACAAGAAATGCCTTCAAAAATTTTGATAAAAAGGTAATTAGACTATAATTGACATGAAACAGGAATATTTCTTTATAAAAAACTGGTTTGTATTACAGACAAAGCCAAGAGAAGAAGAGCGGGCATTGTTTTATTTAAGACAAAAGGGAATAGAGGTCTATCTACCAAGGATGGAGGTCATGACCTTCCATGCAGGCAGGCGGAATCTGGTACACAAACCACTTTTTCCAAGTTACTTGTTTGCCCGCTTTATTGCCAGGGAGCTGTTAGATACAGTAAGGTGGACTCGAGGAGTAACAAGGATACTTATTGACTCTGCAAGGCCTATACCTATAAAAGATGAGATAATAGATAGGATTAAGGGGCTTGAGGGGCCTGATGGGATTATTCGTAGGCAAAGCTTTAAAAAAGGTGATAAGATCAGGATTGTAAGGGGTCCCTTAAAGGATGTAACTGGGATTCTTCAGTGCTGGCACTCAGACAGGGCGAGGGTGAGGCTTTTATTAAACCTAGTTTCATATCAGGCCCGAATAGAGCTTCACTATTCCCTTGTTGAGAAAATTTAATAATTTTTTTATTTTATATTTTAGTTTTAACCTTAATGGCGGAGCTATATCTTTATAATGAAAG
>Ga0190360_1001074_pt1 | contig 14483 bp, 18 predicted proteins | sample 48721834_MG_FD_161271 | JGI IMG/M metagenome (GOLD analysis project Ga0190360, IMG submission 161271) | Hydrothermal vent microbial mat bacterial communities from Southern Trench, Guaymas Basin, Mexico - 4872-18-3-4_MG | ecosystem: Environmental > Aquatic > Marine > Hydrothermal vents >... | reverse complement strand
TATTTCAGCAAACCTCAGTGAGAAATAACCCCCTCCTGCTCCAATATCAGCAATACTTTGACCAGGCCTCAACCCAATGGCTTTAATAATCTGATCTGGTTTGTTTTTGGGAGCAGAAGCTTTTTTATTGAACATTTTTGCTTGAAAACTTGCCATTTTTATTCCTTCCATAAGTTATATCTTCTTTTTATATCTTTTTATTTCCGGCGTCCCGAAGCCGATTGCACATAACGGTTTGCGGATAAAAGAAGTTATCGAAAGCGATTTGGCGGAGTGGAGCCCCTTATCCGCTGTTAGACGAAATGCAAATTAAGGAGAATACATTTTATTTGATTTCAATTGTTTTTCCTACACCATACTCGATAAAATCTTCCTTATACTCTTTCTTAAAGGCCTCTCTGACTAAATCACCACTGCAGTGAGAAGGGGCAACTTTTTCTACCCTTAATTCTTTAAATTTTTTAATGCAAGATATAGGAGGATGATGAAACCCTCCCAAAACCAAGAATACTTTATCTTTTTTTAGTAATTCCTTAGCTTTCCTAACAATGTTTACAATTCCGGGATGAGCACAGCCTGTAATGACCACTAATCCTTTTCTTGAATCAATAACTAAAGACTGTTCTTCTGGAGGCCCATAAAGTTCTCCTGTGGTGTAGACAAAATCAGAAATTTTTCTCGCTCCTGAAATTTCTACAAATTTGGCTCCCTTTTCAGTTATCATATCCTTAATGGATTTGGGAAAGGAACTCGGAATGAAAACTGTAACACTGCTGTTCTTTTCTAAAAAACCTCCCAATCCTCCCACATGGTCACCATGAATGTGAGAGATGACTACTTTTTTAACCGAGATAGGATTAATACCCAATTTTTCCATATTAAAAAGCAGAATTTCGGAGTCTCCTCCAGTATCAAATAATATTGAATCTTTAGGAGTTTCTACGATAGTGGCAAAGCCCCAGGCAGTTTTCAGTCTTCTATCTACCTGATAGTTGTCATAGACAGAAATTAGCGTGACCTCAGGTTTTTCCGTTGGGTTTTCAACGGAAATAAGGATATTTTCTTCTCCTTTTTGGCATGAAAACAGCATTACTGTCATTATTATACCAATTAAAACAAAAAACTTTAACTTCATTTTACTCAACCTCAATTATTTTTCCTGCTCCTCCTTCAATATATTTTTCAGGATAAAGTGATTTTATTTCTGATTTATATTGAGTGCAGTGGGTAGCACAGACTAAGCATAAATTTCTCAGAGCTTGGGGTCTATTTGCGTGCAAGCCACCTATGATTCCGTAGACTTCTCCAAATTGAGATGCGGTCATAAGGATATGCTCTATTCTTGGATGAGAACATCCGACTACGATTACAATACCTTTTTTTGTTTCAACACAAAGGGATTGTTCTATTCCTTCAAGTTCACCAGTAGAGTAAATGCCTTCATAAAGCTTGGTAGGTTTTTTCACTTCGAAAACTTCTTTTACACTCTTTGCTTCTGGAAGGTAAGATGGAATCCATAATTTAACCTGATTATTCACTTCAAGAAAAGAGGAAAGACCTCCTGTGTGATCCCAGTGAAGATGAGAGATAAAAATATCTTTTATTCCCTTCGGATTAATTTTGAGTTTTTGCATATTTGAAAGCAAAATCCTCCCATTTGCTCCAGTATCAAAAAGTATCTTTTCCCCCTTAGCTTCTACAAGCGCCGAGAATCCCCAATCGGCTTTAAGAGTAGCCCTTGAAGTTGTATTATCATAAATAATGGTAACTTTCATCTTATTATCTCCTTATGCAATTTTTCATCTATTGTTCCATCAGGTAGCATCCAATCTGGATGAGGCGCGCCTTTTTCTTCCATCTGGTAACGGACACAACTTTCCCAGTCACCTTTGCAGTATAATTCTATCCACTTCTTATCCAAGTTTCCTTCCTCATAAAATCTCTTCATCGGACACAGTGGATACCATTTACAATCCTTAGACAATACCTTCAATTTTCTATAGCCTTTTATCAAATCTTGCTTAAAATCTGGATTATAAAGGGGAACGGCAGGATGTGGAAGAGGTAGTATCTTTTTATCTCCACCCAAAAACAGTCTACTGTAAGCTGAAGAAAATCCTATTTTTGAAGGCAGTAAAATATGATATTTTTGAAAGATATATTTTGTTGCATAATAACCCAAAGGTACTAAAACCTGTGGATTTATCAATTCTATCTCTTTATTTAGATAGTGACTACAAGCCTCAATTTCATCTTGCTTGGGTTTCCTGTATTTTGGAAGCGTACATTTAATCAGATTTGTCATATAAATTTCTTGCCTGGTGATTTCTGCTGATCTCAGTAATTCATCCAATACCTTTCCTGAAGGACCAACAAACATCTTTCCCTCTCTATCCTCATTTTCTCCAGGTGCCTGAGCAATCAACATAATTTTTGCCTTTAGATTCCCCTCACCACAGATAGCATTTATTCTGGTTTCAGATAGCCTGCATTCCTTACAACCCTTTATCCTTTTGTTCAATTCATCAATTTTCATATTCCATGCACTATTAAATATTTTTGCATTTCACTTAACACCGATTATCCAAACTTTTTGTTCGCATAATTTTCCAAAATGAGGTTTAATAAAGCTGAATCTCGTATACTTTATGAGTTTGAATACTAAAAAGCTTACATTTCAATTCAATTGTAAAAGGATTTTGAAATTTGGCAAACTACCAAGGGGGTTTCTAATTCCTTATTCTAAGATAAATCAACAATTAGAGGCGTTTACTTTGTCTTAAAGTTCTTCTTGAATGTTAATTTTCTTTGACCTCTGTACATCTGTACACTGGTTGAATAGTACAAAAGAAAAAGCTTATGTAAATTATGTGATAAACTTTTCTTAAACTACGCTTCACCACTTCCCTGAACCTTGCAGGCTATCCAAAAGATGAAGCCAGAAGAATGCTTCTTGACTGGAACCAGAGAAATGACCAGACAACACAGCCCTTTACAGATGCAGAGCTTCTAAGGCTCATGGATTACATTTACGGGAGAGGCAGGTACAGGCCGGAAAACTTTCACGAATTTCCAGGGATTAGATGACGTTGACAACGATTGTTTGTTGGTTATTATAAGAGCGCAGGAGCTTCTGGGACACAAAACATTTACAATGACCTTGAGATACTCGCATCTTTCTCCGAACCACAAAAGGCAGGCTATAGATGTATTGGACAGGAGGATGGACACTATTTGGGCACCAGGGCAAAAAATTAAGGAAAAAGTTTCACTTGCACCTTTATCAAAATTAAGTTATAATAATGCACAGGAGGATTTTGCCGGAGTGGCGGAATTGGCAGACGCAGTGGACTTAAAATCCACTGGGTAACTTATACCCGTGCCGGTTCGAGTCCGGCCTCCGGCACTAAAAATCTGTGCTTCTTGACTTTGTAGCATTTCTTTTTAAAATATAGTAGCGCAAAGATAGCGGGGTGGAGCAGCCAGGTAGCTCGTCGGGCTCATAACCCGGAGGTCGTCGGTTCGAATCCGACCCCCGCAACCAATCTTGAATGGCGGCGTAGCTCAGTTGGAAAGAGCACACGGCTCATACCCGTGGAGTCCGGGGTTCGAATCCCCGCGCCGCTACCAGCCAGAAATAAAGAAAATCCTTTCTCTATTTGTTTTTTGTGAATTAGATCCTGGAAATTCTGTTTTAATATAAAGAATTGGAAGCGTCACTCCTTTTACTTGCCAAAAAATTAGAAATACCTTATAATGATACAGGTTAACTACCTTTAGGAGGTGAAAAATGAAAAAGGTTAAAGTTGGCGAAGAAGAAGTTGAATTTTTAGAAGAAGGGGATATCCAGACGCTATTTGAAAATCTTCTTCAAAGTGCCGGCAGGAGAGGAGTTTCTGAAAAAATAATAAATAAGGCTAAAAAAAGTATTTTAAAACAAACCAAGAAGGCAGAAAAATCTATTGAAAAAGGAAAAGCAGATTCTACCAAGCTGCGCCGACTTCGAGAGTCCACAAAACGCCTGGAGGACATAGCGAAAGATCCCGCCTCTTATTCTCGAGAGGTAATAGAAGAAATACTAAAGTCAATTTAAATCTTACATAAGCTAATTCAGGGGTCACTATTAAGAGAGCCTGGAGTTTTAATACCAGGTTCTCTTTTCTTTGTAGCGTTTTACTGTAAATCTTTGGATATCCAATTCTTGTAAAGGAAAGCCGTAAAGGCCTGCTTTTTGTTTTGCTATTTCCAGTTGATATTCCACACTATCAACACCTTCCAGATCTGGTAAAAGAAGTCCTCTCCGACTACCCTTGCTCACTATTACCCCATATTTTTTGGGATCAAGCTCATCTAAAGACTTTACCGGTTCGGGTTCACTTAAAACATCAACTGAGATTTCGATATCCTTTAACTCTCGTGCCTGTACTGGTGGAAAACGAGGGTCTCTTGTGGCTGCACTTATGGCATTCTCAACAATTTCCTCGGCAATATTTTTTCTAACTGGAAGATATGTTCCAATGCAACCCCTCAATCTTCCCTTTTTGTGCAAAGAGACGAAAACGCCGGCTTTTTTTCTAAATTCCTCAGGAATTTCATCTGGGGGAGAAATAACCTCTCCTGTAGCCAGATACCTTTCCAGTGTTTCCCGGGCTAATTTCACTGGAAAATCTTTATCATCTTTTACTTCCAAAATTTAACCTCCCTTCAAATAGCAAATTTGTCACAAAAGATGAGCCATTGCCTTAAGTCTTCTAGTCCTCTCCTGAGTGGGTGGGTGGGTACTAAAAAGTCTTACTACCCAATCCCCTCTGAAAGGATTAACAATAAAAAGGTGAGCTGTAGAAGGAGAACCTCCAGGAAAAGGTCTTCTTCTTGTCCACATTTCTATTTTTTCCAGAGCACTGGCTAAATAAAGAGGTTTTCCACTTAAAACCGCCCCTTGTCTGTCAGCTTCATATTCTCTGGTTCGGGAAATAGCAAGCTGGATCAAAAGAGCAGCCAGAGGAGCCAGTATGGAAATAGCCAAAAGGCCGATAACATTACCTCCTCCTTCTTCATCACTGCCCCCGAGAAAGAAGGCCCATCGGGCCCAGTATGCTATGGTCATTATTGCTCCAGCAAGTGTAGCTGCGATAGTTGATATGAGAATATCTCTGTCTTTTATGTGAGCTATTTCGTGAGAGAGAACTCCCTCTATCTCCTCCATACTTAATGTATTCAAAAGCCCCTGAGTAACGGCTACGGATGCATGGGCAGGATTTCTGCCAGTTGCAAAAGCATTGGGTGTGCTAAGGGGAATTAACCACACTTTAGGTTTGGGAATGCCCGCTGCCAGAGCAAGATTTTCCACAATCTGATGTAGCTTCGGATTATCACGAGGCGTAATCTCCTTGGCCCTATACATTCTCAAAACAATTTTGTCACTCCACCAGTAGCTTACCATATTCATAATTAGGGCCAAGAAAAAGGCAAAAATAGCCCCTGCCATCCCGGCTACAAGCTGTCCTATGAAGATAAGTAACAAAGTCAAACCAATCAAAAGTAAAGTGGTTTTAGCCGTATTCATAGGCTATCCTCCTAAAAGAAAACCTCTTTTTAAATGATAGCCTTTTACGAAATCATAAGCACTTATTTTATTTTTCCCTGGAAGTTGAACCTCCTTAATTAGAAGAGTTCCACTGCCCGTCTTTACTAAAAATCCAACATCTTTGTGGATTCTTATCACCTGTCCCGGACTACCATCGTTATTTTGACTGAAGTTTTCAGGTAAGGCTGTCTTCCAAATTTTAAGAGAATAAATCCTTCCTCTCCAGGAGAAAGCAGTATAAGCACCAGGCGTAGGATTTAGTGCTCTCACCAGATTGTGAATTACACAAGCTGAACAATCCCAGTTTATCTTGCTCATTTCTTTTGTTATTTTTGGAGCGTGGCTTACTTGCCCTTTTTGTGGATGCGGCCTTGCTTTGCCCTCTCTTATTAACTCAATAGCTTCTACAAGTGCCTGGGCACCCAAAAGAGAAAGCCTTTCAGAGAGTTCTCCGGCAGTTTCATCAGGATCTATTGAAACTTCTTTTTGCAAAATTATCTCACCACTATCAACCTTCTCTCTAACTATCTGCACACTAACCCCGGTTTCTTTTTCTCCATTTATCAAAACCCAGGGAATAGGTGCTGGACCCCTGTACTTGGGCAACAGCGAGGGATGAAGATTTATACAGCAAATTCGAGGAATACGTAAAAGTGCCGGAGGAAGTAATTTGCCAAATGCAACAACAACTATCAAATCCGGCTTTAGATTGGCAATCTCTGTCAAAAATCCCGTATCCATCAATTTTTCCGGCTGATAAACTGGAATTTTTCTTTTTACAGCTGCTTCTTTTATCGGAGTTGGCTGGACTTTCCTTCCTCTTCCAACTGGTCTATCAGGCTGAGTAACAACTGCCAGTATCCTTTCCTTTTCTACCAATTTTTCAAAGGATAAACAGGCAAATTGAGGAGAACCCATAAATACAATGCCAAACTTTTTCTGTTTATTAGAAAACCCTGCCCCCCTCGTGAGCTGAAAGCTTTTGAGTCTAATCTTCAAAGGGGAACCCTCCCGAATACTTTGTGGTCTTCTCCCGGGGAGAAGGCCCCGCCGCATTCAGAGTTAAGTCCCCGAAATCCTGGTGTTGGCTCAAAGTTTCTTCTCACGAAGATGGAGGCAGGGCTAATAGTTTCTTAACCTCTCCAGTTTCATCATCTTTCTTCGCTGTCTTCGAATAGCCTTCAGCCTCTTCTTCCTCTTTCTCTCCGTCGGTTTCTCATACTCCTGATGCCTTTTTATCTCTGAAGTTAATCCAGACTGTTGACATTCTATTTTAAATCTCTTTAAAGCTTGAGAAAAGGAATTATAATCATCAACTTTAATGTCAACCAAGCTCCACGCACCTCCTTAAAATTTACTTTATATTTTATCAACAGTTTAATAAATTTTTGGTCTAAGTCAACTTTAAAAGCCTGACACGGGCTTTAAATACCTGAAAAAGTGTCCTAATTTCGGTAAAAGCTAATTTTACCCGGGAGGCCAACCAAGTCTCCTCCCGCTTAGAAGATGAAAGTGAAGATGATTCACTGATTGACCGGCTAAAGGACCACAATTAACCACTACTCTAAAACCCTTCTCCAGGTTCTTACTTCTCGCAATCTCCTTAATCGCATTATATATTTTCCCAACTACATAGATATTTCCTGAAGATAAATCCATGATACTTGGTATATGGTCTTTAGGTATAACCAAAATATGATATGGAGCCTGAGGATTTATATCCTCGAAAGCTACTATTTCCTCATCTTTGTAAACTATACTCGCAGATGCCTCTCCTCTTGCTATCCTGCAGAAAACACATCCAGACATTGATCTCATATTTCCTTTTTGTCAGCTCTTTTCTTGCTCAGGTTTAACCTTCCAAGTTCATCGATACCGATTATCTTCACCAAGATTTCATCTCCGGGTCGAACAACATCGGATACGTTTTTAACGTATTTATCGCTCAATTCAGAAATATGGACGAGCCCCTCTTTACCTGGAGATATCTCAACAAAAGCTCCAAAGTCTGTCACTCTCTTAACTTTTCCAAGATAAACCTGTCCCACTTTTAGCTCTCTAACAATATCTTTTATCATTTTAGCTGCTTTCTTGGTAGCCTCTTCATCCATAGAAGCTACAGTCACTCTACCTTCCATATCGTCTATATCTATCTGCACACCGGTTTCCTGTATTATCTTCTTTATAACTCTACCACCAGGACCTATAATCTCACCAACTTTTTCCATCGGTATAGAGAAGGTAATTATGCGAGGAGCATGTTTGGATAGAGTTTTCCTGGGTTTATCAATTACCTGGGCCATTTTTGCGAGGATCTCTCTTCTGGCGATTTTTCCCCTTCTGAGAGCCTCTTCCAGAATGGTAAAATCTATTTCCTCAGTTTTTATATCCAGTTGGAGAGCTGTGATGGCATCTCTGGTCCCGGCAATCTTAAAGTCCATATCTCCCAGATGATCCTCTATGCCCTGAATATCGGTGAGAATGGCAACTTTGTCTTTTTCCTGGATTAGTCCCATCCCCACCCCGGCTACAGCTTCGGAAACCGGAACACCTGCATCCATCAAACACAGACTGCCACCACATACTGAAGCCATAGACGAGGATCCATTGGATTCCAGTATGTCAGAAACTAATCTTATAGTGTAAGGAAAAATGTGTTCATCCGGTAAAACGGCAAGGAGCGCTCTCTCTGCCAGAAAACCGTGGCCAATCTCTCTTCTTCCCGGAGCACCCAGACGACGGGCTTCTCCAGTGGAAAAGGGAAGAAAATTGTAATGAAACATAAATCTTTTGGTAGTTTCTTCCCTTTGAAGTCCATCAACAATCTGTTCATCAGCTGCGGTTCCCAGAGTAGCCACCACTAAACATTGAGTCTCTCCTCTGGTAAATAGAGCCGAGCCATGGACTCGGGGTAGAATCCCTACCTCGCAACTTATAGGCCTTATATCTTCTATTCCTCTCCCATCCCACCTCTTTCCCTCAAACAAAACCATCTCTCTTAACTTCTTACGCTTTAATTCCTCGAGAATAAATAAAAGATCTTGCTCTTTTTCTGGTTCCTCAGCAGCTAATTCCTGAACAAGTTCTTCCTTCACTCTTTCCAGATACTCCTCCTTCTGGTCTTTTGTCCAATCAGAGGTGATTTTTTCGATTTTAGGAGACAAAAACTCAATTGCTTTTTGCTTTAGATTTTCATCCACTTCATAACAACATATAAGGGGTTCTTCTTCGTGTGGGGGTACTTGTGATAAGAACTTCTCCTCAATATCTACTAACTCTTTAACAACCAAATGTGCTTGCTTAAAAGCCTCCATAATGACAGGTTCAGAAACTTTATGGGCCCTTCCCTCCACCATGGTTATGCTTTCTCTTTTCCCTGCCACTATAAGATCCAGATCACTTCTTTCAAGCTCCTTATCAGTAGGATTAATAATGAACTCTTTCCCAATTCTTCCCACACGAACTCCAGCTACTGGTTTTCTAAAGTAACTATTTGCAAGAGCAAGAGCTAAACTTGCACCGGTAATACCCAAAACAGCGGGTTGGTTAGATTCACTAGCTGAAAGAACTGTGGCTATTATTTGGGTTTCATGTCGAAACCCTTTTGGAAAAAGAGGACGTATGGATCTGTCTATTAGTCTACTACAAAGAATCTCCTCATCAGATGGTTTTCCCTCCCTTTTAAAGAATCCTCCAGGTATTTTCCCAGCAGCATAAGCCTTTTCCCGATAATCTACCGTTAGTGGGGCAAATCCCATTTCCTCCTTTTCCTGGGAAGAAATTACAGCTGTTACCAGAATAATATTTTCCCCATATTGAATCCAAACGGCACCGGAACTTTTTTTGGCCACCTTCCCCGTCTCTATGACTAATTTTTGACCAGCAATTTCACTCTCTAATCTATACATAATTTACCTTCTTAGACCAAGTCTTTTTATAATTTCCTGATACTTTTCTGGATCTTCCCTCTTAAGATAATCCAGGAGTTTTCTTCTTCTGGAAACCATGACATAAAGGCCTTTTTTCGAACCATGATCTTTCTTGTGCCTTTTAAAATGTTCGGTTAGTTGACTTATTCTTCTGGTTAAAACGGCAACTTGAACCTCTGGTGAACCGGAATCTTGAGGGTGTCTCCCGAATTCATCCCTTATCTTTTTTTTCTCTTCGCTACTTATTCCCAACTCTTACTCCTTCTTTTTTGCATATAAAATAGCAAATTTTATCCAAAGTGTAAAGTCTTTATGAATTTGGTGTTCTTAGAACAAGCATTTTTGATACTATTTTACTGGAAGATTGACCATTGTAGAGAAGACAAGGGGTTTATCATTTTCTCGTTTAAGAATTAACCGCAACCTAACAGCTTCTGGTAGAGGAAGACTATCCGTAATTTTCTTTTTCTCTGAATCCCAGCTTTTTCTCCATTTTCTACCATCGTAATAGGAAAAACTCAAGTTAACTACTCTGGAAACTAAAACAGTAGTTGCTCCGGGATTATTTTTGTCTTCTAATACGCTTATTACCTTCCGAAAAATGGTTCCATCCTGAAGCTTGTATTCTACTTTTTTTAAGTCGTATTCCTTCTCCTCATGAGCAATGTTGGAGGAGGAGTAAAACACAATTTTATTTTCTTCACCTTTAAAGATAAGATTGCTGTTACTTAAACTTAAAAAAGAGCTTCGCAATTCTCTGCTCATAAGATCAAAGCATCCCTTTGCTTCCTGGTATCTTTCAAGATCCTCGTTTCCTCTTTCCCAGATAAAATACCCTTTTTCAAATATTACATACAAACCTAAAAGAGTAAAAGCTAAAATAAAAGCACTTACCACAGTCTCCAGAAGAGTAAACCCGCCTTTTTTCATTATCTTCTGGCAAGATAGGTTATAACCTCGAGTTCAGGACTAAAGCCTTTTTCCTCAATCTCTCCCCATATCTTTATCCGTACTTTCCTCAAATTTGGGATACCCGTTTCCCACCAGTTGACTCGCCATCTAAAGCCTGGTGCGTCTTTAAACTCACCCTCCCCCGACCCAGATTCATTTCCTGGATATTTTTTTGCCAGAGAATCATAACCCTCCGTTCTTATTTGTTCCATAAATCTTTGGGCCAGAATAATCATCAGGGATAATTTTTCCACTTTTTGTTTTGATTCAAGCCCCGGGGAAAAGGTCTGAATCAGAATGAAAAGGCTTCCACACAAAATTACTGATATAAAAATTACTTCCAAAAGAGTAAAAGCATCTTTCCTGCCAAAATAAAGTCCTGCCATTTAATGCTTTCCTTCGTATAGGTTCGCCTTTCCCGTAGAAGGCACCAGGGTAACCGTGTACCAGCTATCCTGGTTTTCTGCTTTCAGATAAATTGAACCCCCCTCACAAGTTCCCTGAGGATAAAAAACAAAACAGTTATCCGAAAATCCTCCCTCTACAATTCCATCTTCCTCACCCCATTTATTTAGGTTGGGATTGGCAAAAATTATGCCTTTTTTTAAATTGATAACTTTATCCAACGGCTCCCCATCTTCATCTTCAATCCAATACTGTCTTCTCTTAACTGCAAAGACAACCTTATGAAGTTTTCTTTTAGTTATAGCCAGCCTTCTTGCCCAGGTTAAAGTGCTGACCATCTCCTGAGCCGATGTTTTTAAAAGGGACTGAGAGAAACGCTTATGCAAAGCTACAAATCCGAAAAGAGTAATAGAAACAATTATCCCAAGAACAAAGATCAATTCAACAAGCATGAAGCCCTTGAAAAGTGGTTCAGGTGTTATTTTATCACCAGTTATTAACATCATCCTCCAACCAGCCATTACCCCCGCTTTGCAAACTAAGTTCATCAATCAAACCATCTCCATCATCATCTATACCATTCTGACAGTAATTGCCATCAGCTGGTTCATTAGCTTCCTCTTGATCAGTTCCGGTCTTTCCATCCATCCCTTTAGAATAAATGTCAAAAGTTGTTACATTGTGAAAAGGAGGATAAGTTAAAGGATCATTATCAAGGTTGGCTCGATAAACATAAACATGCACAGTATCATCCTCACCTTTGCACCACGGATCTACCAGTTGACCCTTTGAATTTACTTCCCTGTCTTTAAACTCAAGATAAGGTCCTTTCCATCCCGGGGTCTGTCTTACTGGATCGTCTTCATCGGGGTCTAAGGCTCGCCTAAGAGAGACAGAACCTTCATCGTCTGGTGGATAATTTCCTGTATCAATTTTGTACATGGATATGGCCAACTCAAGTTTCCCGATAAATACCTTTGCCTCAGACCTCTTGGCTCGGTTGGTTGCATTTATAAGATTAATAGTTATAATTGCTGTAAAAACGGAGGCTACAGCTATCACTATTAACAGCTCGATTAAAGTAAAGCCAGCAGAACTTCTTTTCATGGAAGGGAAATTTAAACTCCTTAGAATTAACCAAATTATTATATCTCTTTTTTTCTTAAAAAGCAACCAGAGGATTTCTCAGACATAAAAATAAATCTGTCACAGGAGGTGCTCATGAAAGAACTTATAATCTATGAACAGCCAAATTTAAAAGATTCTTCTATGATACTTGGTTTTTCAGGATGGATGGATGGAGGAGATGTCTCAACCGGTACCATTGAATACTTAAAAAATAAGCTTAAGGCCAAAAAATTTGCCGAGATATCACCAGGAGATTTTTATATTTTTAATTTACCTGGTACTATGGAACAAGTAGCTCAATTCAGACCATATACCAAGGTAAGGGATGGGCTTGTGGTTGATTTTCAGTATCCTCAAAATCAATTTTTTTACGCCCAAAATTACAATCTGATTCTTTTCTCTGGTAAAGAACCTAACTTAAAATGGAACGATTATGCAAATTGTATCTTTGCTGTTGCTGATAAATTCAATGTAAAAAAGATCTACTTTATTGGAAGTGTCGCTGGATTAATTCCACATACAAGAGATGTAAGAGTTTCCTGTTCCTTATCTCATGAAGAAACCAAAGCCATTCTTCAGAAATACGAAGTTAGATTTACCAATTACGAAGGACCGGCAAGCATTGTAACCCTGCTTACTAAACTATCACTGGAACGGGGCATTGAAATGATAAATTTTGTTGCTGAGATACCCATTTACGTCCAGACAAAAAATCCAAAAGGCATAAAAGCTGTCACAAAAAGAATTATCAATCTTCTCAATATAGATATTGATCTTAGCGATCTTTCTAAAATGAGTGAAGAATTTGAGGATAACATAAATAAACTGGTTGCCTCACAACCTAAACTTGCTACCCAGGTAAAAAAATTGGAGGAAAATTACGATAAGGAATTCTTTGATCAAAAGGGCGATTTCGAAGAATGGCTAAGGCAACATGGTATTGATAAACTGTAAAAGTTTTTATATCTTTCCCATCTGTTCAAGAATCTGTATAGCTTGAGCCCAACCTAATCCCATCGCCTTGTCCAACACAAAAACGTTTTCTTTCTTCTTGATAATCTCGCTTAAACCAGGGTTATTTTCTAAGCCATTTTTCACCACAAAGTAAACGCCTACTTCATCAGCAATCTCTACGTCCTCCACTGATTCTCCTATTCCTACCAGCTGTTCTCTTTTTAATCTTCTTATCTTCTTATCCCTGGCCACGGCCGATCTTTTGCTTGTTGCACTGGGTATAAGGTGGTAACAATGGGGAGCCGGAAAATCTTTTTCGGGAGGGACTTTTCCATTATCATTTAATCTTAAATTGGAAAATCCGTGTTCTTTTAGTAGAAGATTCGCATCCCTAACAGGGATATTCCCCACCAGAATTACATTATTCCTGACCTCATCAGCCCAGGGATAATAATATCTTATCTTACCCGGGAACCTGGAAAAAAGCAATTCAACTGCACCAGATTCCTCTATAATTTGGCGAGGAGATTTGCCTTTCTCAATTTTTATATCTCCTATATTATAAATTACCTTTTTCCCCAGATCATAAACAATTTCACAACCCGATTCTGCTATAAAATTCTTAAATCCCAGGATACGGGCGTTTTCCCTCAACTGGGAGTGAGTTCTTCCCGAAACAATAACCACATCGATTTTCTTCTGTAGAACATGAAAAACAGCCTCAATGGGGATGAGAGTTAGTTTACCTGAAGGAGCGGTAAAAATACAACCCTCCGGGTCAGTAAGAGTTCCATCCATGTCAGTGTATATAACCTTCACCTTGGTTAAATTCTCTTTGATATAACAAAAATTTTTCCTTTTTATCTCCATACGTTGCTCCATTACACAATCAAAATTATAGAGCTTAAAATTTTTTGTCAATTTATTATGATATTAAAAGAGGGAACGACAATGAAACAAAAAAGAGTCTACATTCTTGTCAGGGGAAGAGTCCAGGGTGTTTTTTTTCGGGCAACTGCTCGAGACATAGCGCGAAGGCTGGGTGTTAAAGGATGGGTGAGAAATCGTTGGGACGGAAAAGTAGAAATGGTACTTGAGGGAGAGGAAGGAGCGGTGAATAAATTTATAGATTGGTGTCATCAAGGACCTCGAGGAGCCCTGGTGACCGGGGTTGAGGTTAAACCGGAGATCTTTAAAGGAGAATTTGAAAATTTCACTATACGCTATTGAATAAGAAAAATGTTATTACAAAAAATTTGATGCCGGAAGTGGGATAGATTTGCCCTGGATTTTTTCCGGTTATGGACATCTCCTGTGGATCCTTATACTTATTTGAAAAGGCTTCTAAAGGCGAGGTTCGGTTGTCTTGACAGGGTATAGTGTGGGTATAAAATTAAGATTAGATTTCCTCCTCTTTCAAAATCTTGTGTATAACTCTTGAAAGGGTTTTTTATTCCCTGTCGAGAAAAAAGCAAAGAGTAAAAAGAAAGATTTTTTTCTCCTGCTACTGCTGGTTTCATAGTTATCCA
>Ga0190360_1001071_pt1:0-12500 | contig 14507 bp, 11 predicted proteins | sample 48721834_MG_FD_161271 | JGI IMG/M metagenome (GOLD analysis project Ga0190360, IMG submission 161271) | Hydrothermal vent microbial mat bacterial communities from Southern Trench, Guaymas Basin, Mexico - 4872-18-3-4_MG | ecosystem: Environmental > Aquatic > Marine > Hydrothermal vents >... | reverse complement strand
GGTTTTACTCTGGTAGAAATTCTTATTTCTTTGGCCGCCATTATCCTTTTAGGACTAGGAATTGCCCAACTTATTACCTATTCCCTAATCATCGACAGAAGAAGCGAGCTTAGCTTAAAATCAGCTGAATTAGCAGCCTTCAAGCTCGAATACTTAAAATCTCTTCCTTTTAAAAGTCTAGAGTTGAGTGAAGGCCAGAGTGAAGAAAAAATCAAAAAGGAAAAGCCAAGCAGCTATTATCAGAGAAAATGGCAAATTCAAAATATCTCTGAACATCTTAAAAAAATAGAAATAGAATGTTTCCCTCAAGCCTATCGACAGAAAAAAACTCGTCTCGTCCTGTTTTTAGGTCATCAGCTTGATTTTTAGGTATATTTTTAAATGACAAAAAGCTTCAAAAAAAGCCAGCGGCAAAAGAGGAGGGTTATTTGTCTCAATTGAATAAAAATAATGATACTTATCCAAATAATAAAATCCGATACAATAAAATACCGCAAAAAGTAAAAATAAATAAAGGATTTTCTCTAATCGAGGCCCTTCTAAGTCTAAGTCTATCACTGATAATCATTTTGTTTGGACTCCAATCCTTACTAACTGCCCGTCATTACTTTCTAAAACTTCAAAAGGAAGAACAAGCTAAACAAGCTGCCTATGCGGCTCTGGACAAAATTAGAGTCGACCTTCTTAAAACAGGCTTAGGACTTTTGCTTCCTATAAAACAAAACCTTCTCCAACCTTTAATCACTGAAAACGATTCCCTGTCTATTGTCTTTTCCGATGAAGAACTGACAGCCTCTTCTAACTATAAAGCTGGTCAGACAAAAATTCTATTAAATAACCATAGTAAGATTAAAAAGGGGAGCAGAATATGTATTTTTGATTTAAGCCAAGGAGAAATAAAGTCTGTCGCTGCGGCTGGCTCAAACAGTTTTATTCTCTCCTCGCCCTTGGCTTTTTCTTATAGCCAGGAGGAAACAAGTATTGTTCTCCTTAAGGAAATTTCAATTTATCTCGACTCAAAAAAACACATTCTAAGAAGAAAGGTAAACCGAAGCCCTGCTCAACCCCTGCTTGAAGAAGTCTCTCTCTTTCAATGTGATTATAATAAGGAATCCAACCTGGCGAAGGTGAAGTTGAATCTTCTCTCCGCGGAGGATAAAAACTATGAAAACCTCATTTTTCTTAAAAATCTGGCTCTGGCCTTTAATAAATAAAAGAAAAAAGAAAGGTTCTGTCACTCTTGTGGCCAGCTTGCTCTTTATTGTTTTTACAACTCTTGGTTTAGGAATTCTCTATCTTTCCCAGATATCTCTGAGGATAAGTGCTTATAAAAGAAATTCTATCCTGCTCGACTATGCTTCAGAAAATGGAATCAAACAGGGTTTTGATCATCTGCTTTCTTTGCTTTCCCAGTCAGCTTCCCCTTTTATTCTCTCTTTAGATGAAGTAGATAGGTTGAGAGAAGATGCTTTGGCTGGAGGACTGAAACTAATTAACCAAACACTGGGTTCCCAATTTCCGATAAAAGGTGCAGACTCTTGGGAAAATTTAAACTGGCATTATAATATCACTTTTCATTTAGAGCAATTTAAGGACCAAAAGGATTATTTCCAAACAATCTATAGAGCCCTAATTTCCTCCAAAGGAAATTTAGTAAACTTCAAATCAGAGCGTCTCTCAAGCCTTGACTGCCAGATGGATCTTATGGCAGGATACCTGCCTCTACCTTTAATCCCACTACTCATAGATGAAAAACTTACTCCAGAACAACAGAACAGTTTCGTTCAAGACCATAACTTAGAAATTAAACTGCCACCAGAGAAAAAGGCTCTTTCTCCTGTCAGCTTTTCCGATCAACAGCTTCTTCCTCAACAAGCAGAGGCTCAGCTTTTACAGGCTTTAAAAATAAAACTATTCTTTCCTCAAGATCTATCTCCGGCCAGATTAAGAAGAGCCCTCGGCCTGGAAGAATCTACGGAGCCCATTCCCCCTGGAGTTTATTTAATAAAAGATGATTTAGGTTTGGGTGGGATCTTTGTTCAGGGTGATCTTCAGGAAATGTTCCTGGCAGTAGAAGAAGATTTTCAGGTTATATCCTTCTTATCAGAGCAGGGCAAGTGGCAGCTTAGGTTCAGTCCTCAAAAAAGCAAGACTTTTTTCTCTACTCCTACTGAAAATGTTGAATATGAGCTTATTCCTCTGGGAATCATTATCGTTAATGGCAAAATCCATTCTCTTGGAGGAGGAATTGTTAGTAATTCAGGAGAAATAAAACTCAGCCAAAAGGAAAAGATACCAGCTATTCTCCAGGGTCTCAATCTAACTATTATTTCCTCTGATGAAATAACAATTTCCTCCCACCTTATTCGCCAAGGAATAAAATGGCAGAATTCTATCCCTTATCTTAAACAACCAGACTCGCAGCTTTTTATAATGGCCACCGGCAAAGATTTTCTCGAAGATAAAGAAAAAGCAGGTGAAATAGTAATTGATAGGAAAGCTCCCCAAGATTTAGAAATTCAAGCTTCTCTTACAGCTTCAGGTAAGGGCTTTGCTATAGATGGCGCCGATAAAATAGTAAATATCGAAGGCAGCCTTCAAACAACAACTTTATTTAATCAGAGCAACAGATTAAAAATTATTTATAATGATCAAATTTCCAATGATAAGGAACTTCAAAATCTCCCTCGAACCAATAAACCCATTCTTTACCTCGCTTCTTTCCAACCACTTAGCTGGAAAGAATATAAAGAAGAAAATAAATGACTATTCCCTCCGGACAATTAAGAGCAGGTTTTACTCTTTTGGAGATGCTTATAACCTGCTTTATTCTGGCGCTGATAGTTAGCCTCTTCTCTTTTGGTTTTAGAAATCTCTCTCCCCAATATAAGCTTAAAAAGGCAGCCTGGGAGATTTATTCTCGTTTAAATTATGCTCGCTATAAAGCTATTTTCAAGATGGTCAAGGTCAAAGCCAAATTTGAATCTAACAGCTACCTGCTCCAGAAATATGATAATCAGAAGCAGGAGTGGGTAAATGATGAGTGGGGGTTTTTAGATGGAGTGAATATCCAGGCCAATAACAGCCCTATTTTTCATCCTACTGGTACTGTCTCTAACCTGGCTTCAATTTACATTTCAAACGCTAACGGCCGATACCGAATAACACTGGCCATTTCTGGCCGCATTAAAATAACCCAGCTCTAACTCTTATTGCCTTTCAAATATAATCCTTCCATCGATAATAGTATACATCACTTCTGTTTTTAAAATCTCATCCTCCGGGATTTTAAGTAAATTCCTGTCAAAAACTGTAATGTCAGCTAATTTACCTGCTTCCAAAGATCCTCTAATATCATCTTCAAAAGCAGCGTAAGCATTGTTAATAGTATAGGCTTTAAGGGCTTGTTCTACAGAAATTCGCTGTTCAGGAAACCAGCCAGTGGCCGGTGTTCCTTTAACTGTTTTTCTGGTGACAGCAGCATAGATTAGATATTTAGGATGCATATGATAAAGAGCAGTATTGGTTCCGGGCCAATCTGAACCAAAACATAAAATCGCTCCATTATCAAGCAGTGATTTAAAGGCATAGGCACCCCGACAGCGCTCATGGCCAATTCGCTCTTCCATCCAGCGCATATCATCAGAGAGATGATAAGGATTAACCTCAGCTATAACCCCTAATTTCTTGAACCGAGCAAAGTCTTGAGGCCTTATAACCTGAGCATGGATTACTCTAAATCCTGTTAAATCCCAGCCTTCATTTTTAAGTCTCTCATAAAGATCAAGCATCTCAGCAACTCCTCTGGTGCCGATAGCATGGACATTAGGTACAAACTCGGCTTCTAATCCAATTTTAATGAGCTTATACATTTTCTCCATGTTTCCAATCTTTAGTTCAGGATCATCAGAAGTATGGCGACGCCAATGACCGTAATTATCTGGTTGATCATTATATGGCTCAAAAAATAAAGCTCCATGATTGCCCATGATGCCATCTATATAGCCTTTTAAGGCACCATAACGAAGCCATCGATCTTTCTTTTTTGTCAGGGGATGGAGCCCTATGGGAAAGCCTTTAGCTTTTAACTCAGCTGCTCTGGAAAGATCAGGCCTGAGCCAGACTCTGCAGGTGAGTTCTCTTCTCTTTTGGAGTCCAATAAAGCGCTGCGTTTGGTCAGGGATAGCAATGTCATGAATCTCAACAATGCCGGCTTCCCGTAAGGCTTTAAAGCAGCTCGGTCTTCATTAAGCAATCTCTGCTGGGATTTTGGCTTTCTCACCCCTTTAATCCTATCGAAAGCAGGGGAAGGGCGAAAAATAATTTATTAACAAAATTATTGTAATTATTATTTTTTGCTTTTCTTTTTCAGATTTGAGGGAAAATTCCAACTTTACAATAGTTTTGTTATTAAGCTATAGTTAATCCCAAAAGGAGAAAAAAAGAAATGAAGATTAAAATTGACAAACTCTCAATAATGGCTTTTATTCTTATTGTTTTCATAATTCTTGTTAGTTTGCCCGATTTCTCATTCACTCCAGCCGGCTTAAATAAAAGCAAAGAATTGGCCATAAGCTCCTGGCTCAAACTGGGACCATTCCCGGCCCTTCTGCCTGCCTTTCATCAAGATAAAAGAAAATAATTCACCATTAAAGACATTCTTCTATTTAAAGAAATTGAGGCCTCAACCTTCGAGCCGAAAGCAGGAGATTCTCTCCAATGGTTTGATGGCACCTTAGGCCACTGGCAGAAAATTCAATCAGAAACAGAAGAACTAAAAATAAATCCAATTCCTAATCAGCCAAGCATTGTCTATATTGGGGTCTATCTTAAAGTAAAAAGATGGACAAAGGCATCCTTCATCCTAAAAAGTCCCCAACTATTTGAGGCTTTTATCGACGGAAAACAAGTTTCTGCTAAAGATAAAGCCGATATTACTCCAGAAAATGAATCCTCTATTCAAGGAAAGATGACTTCTGCTGATTTAAAGCTGGAAACTGGCAAGCATTTTCTTCTAATAAAGAGTGTGTATGACCCTCTTTCAAATTCAAGCTGGAGTCTAAGAGCTATCCTTTCCCTCCAGGAAAAATTTCCTTTCTCCTCACTTTCTCTTTATCCCCAACAAACTATGAATATTTCTCATCTTTTGGATGGTCCCCAAATTGCTAGCGCCTCCATATCTCCTGATGGAACCTGGGCTGCTCTCTCTTTAAGGCAATCGTCGCCTCCTAGCGATAAATACGAAACTTGGGTAGAAATGTATCGCCTGCCCCAGGGCGATCTCGTTCGAACTTACCGGGGCAGCCCGTCTATTTCTCAGATAAGCTGGGCCCTCGACAGCAAAAAATTTTCCTACACCAGCCGGACCAAAGAAGGAGGAACAATCTGGATTGTAAATTTAAAAAAAGGAACTACAGTTCCTCTCCTAAAAAACGTAAAAAATCTGGGAAGTCATGTCTGGTCCCCGGATTCAAAATTCATTATTTATTCGCTAACAGAGAAGGGGCAACCTAACCGGCTCGGGGTAAAAAAGTTCAAAAATCTGGCAGATAGACAGCCCTGGTGGAGGGATCGGAGTTATCTCTATAGAATTGATGTCAACAGCGGTTTACGTCAACGATTGACTGCTGGCCAGTTATCCACCAATTTCAACAGCATCAGTCCCGATGGCCTAAAAATCCTTTTCACTCGCTCCTTAATAGATTATTCAGAACGTCCTTATTCCAAAACAGAGCTTTATTCTCTTGATCTTAATACCCTGAAAACAACTCTCCTCTGGAAAGGAAAATGGTTCAATTCTGCCCAGTGGGGACCTCAAGGAAAAAAGATCTTAATCCTGGGTGGCCCCTCTACTTTTGGAGCCCTCGGAAGAAATGTCCCAGACGATATGATCCCCAACGAATATGATACCCAGGCCTTTATCTTTGATCCTCAAACTAAAAAAGTAGAGACTATTTCTAAAAATTTTGATCCAGCTCTAAATCAAGCTTTCTGGAAGACATCCGAAAAGAACATATATTTCATAGCTACTGACCGTTCTTATCGTCGTCTATTTAAATATGATCTGACAAAAAAGAAGTATTTTATGATTGATTGCGGAGTGGAAGTATTAGAAAGTCTGGACATAGCCAAAAATAGTCCCACAGCAGTTTTCTCCGGTTCCAGCGCTTCAATTCCACCTAGAGCTTTCCTCATCAATCTCCAAAATAATAAATACCGCCCTCTCCATGATCCTGAAGCCAAAAAGTTTGCTAAGGTCAAATTTGGAAAAGTTGAACGCTGGACATTCAAAAATAAAGGAGGCACTGAAATCGAAGGGCGCATCTATTATCCACCCAATTTTGATCCCAGTCAAAAATATCCCTGCCTCGTCTATTATTATGGAGGGACTTCTCCTGTAACCAGGGAATTTGGCGGCCGCTATCCCAAAAATCTTTATGCAGCTCAAGGTTATATTGTCTATGTCCCTCAGCCCAGTGGGGCTATTGGATTTGGCCAAAAATTCTCGGCTCTTCATGTCAACCAAAGCGCTCTTTTTAGTGCTGATAAAATTACCACGCCTCTTCTTCTCCTCCACGGTTCGGTAGATACCAATGTCCCCCCTGGAGAAAGCACTCAATTATTTACTGCTTTAAAAATATTGGGCAGGAGAGTAGAATATATCCAGATTTTCGACCAGAATCATCATATTATGACTTACAACAAAAGAAAAATCTGGACTAAAACCATAATGGTCTGGTTCGATAAATGGCTTAAGGAGCAAACGGAATGGTGGAATGAACTATATCCATCACAGTAATAAAAATGGGTAAATTTTTTAAGAAAGGAGTGGCCAAAAGTGTCTCTAAAATGTGCTCTATGTAAACCAAAATACTGTACTCAAGGTATAAAAGATGAATCTCTTCTGCCTGCTTTTTGCCCGCTTAAAAATAATAAAGACACAATCCAGAAAATTATAAAAAAATACAAAAACAAATATATACATCCTTTCTATCTCAACTCAGTCTTAACAGAAAAAGAAGCTTATAATAAAAAAGCAGCCAGAGAAGAAGGAAAAATTGTGCCGGTAAGACCAAGAATTAAAGAAATCGCCGAATTTGCCAAAAAAATAGGAGTAAAAAAAATTGGCATTGCCTTTTGCAGCGGTCTCAGCGATGAAGCCAATCGAGCAAATGCTATCTTAGCAAAACATAACTTTGAAATTTGCTCAGTAATCTGTAGCTGCGGAGCTATTGATAAGAGTGAGCTTGGAATTCCACCAGAATATAAAATAAGAAATCCTCAACAATTTGAAGCTGCTTGCAACCCTCTTCTTCAGGCCGAACTTTTAAACCAAGAGGAAACCGGCATTAACATTATAGTCGGGCTCTGCGTAGGTCATGATATGCTCTTTACCATGAATTCTAAAGCTCCTGTGACAACACTCGTAGTTAAGGACCGCTTCACAGGCCATAATCCTATCGTCTCTCTTTACACAAAATATCATAAAGATCTTGTCTAAACTCTAAGCTTTGGGAAAAAGCCAATTTTTAAGGAGATACAAATGAAAAAAATATTCTTTATCCTATTTTCTTTAATTATTATTTTTACTTTTATTTCGGCCAGAAAAGCAGAAAAAATAAACTCCAATTTTAACCAGTCCACAATAGAGATTAAAGAAGTAACCCCCTTTGTCTATTGCTCTATCCATCACCAAGGTCCTTATTCAGATATTGAAACTATAATGAAGCAGCTAATGATGGCCTCTCGCAGTCAAAATATTTTTCCCGGAGGGCCTCTTATTGGAATTTATCACAATAGTCCAAATCAAGTTAAGCCAGCCAATTTAGAATGGGAAATTGGCTTCCCTGTTACTCCTCAAGTTTTGCCCCAGCCTCCCCTCGAAAAAAAACAATGGAATTTTACCCTTGTGGTATCCACAATCCATGTCGGTTCCTATGAAAAGGCTGGAGATACAATCGCCAAAATGGAAGAATGGATGAAGGCTAATGGACTTGCTCCTGTTGGCCCCCTCTTAGAAAGATATCTGACTATGCCCACTCCAGAGACCAAACCTGAAAACTTAAAGACAGAAATCTGGATTCCCTGCCAAAAACAATTAGATTTGTAGGCTCTTCGCCTTTTTAGTTCTCGCTGTTAAAGACGTCTCTCCCTGCCTGTTTAGCCGAAAAGGGTGATATTTCCTCTCTTGCCCGATGAAGAATAGGCAGGCAATCTCCCTCTAAATATCATCTCTTAAGGCGATTTACTTCTTTTTTTCCATTTTTTATTCTTTAAAAAAATGAAGGATTCTATTTATCTTAAAGAAAAATGAGTGATCATCAACAAGCCAATTCCAACCTAAGCTATCAAACAAAAAGCAACTTTCCTACTTCCAGAATTATCTCTAAGCCGGAAGAAATATATTTCACTCTAGTCGAAAATGCACCAGATATTATTTTCATGGTTGATCTTAAAGGAAATTTTATTTACCTTAACATGACAGCCCAAAAGATCACCGGTTATCCTCTGGCAAGTTTGCTAAAAAAAAATCTTAAAGACATTGTATCTCCTGAATACCATGATTTAATTAAAAGTATCTTCGATTCGCCTTCTCAAACTAGCCATATTCCGCTTTTTGAAATCGAAATAATATCATCAAATAACAACCGGATCCCATTAGATATTCATTTTAAGCCTCTCCGCAACCAGAAAGGACAGATTCACCTTCTTCTTGCAATTGCCCGAGATTTTACAGAGAGAAAAAAAATAGAAACGGCTCTTAAAGAATCAGAGAAAAAATATTCTACCTTGGTTGAACAAGCCAAAGATGGAGTGATAATCATTCAGAACGGCATCTGTAAATTCGCCAATAAAGCCGTAGAAGAAATATCTGGGTATTCTCCCCAGGAATTAATAGGTAAATCTATTTTCGATAAATTGCCACCAGGTGAGAGAGAAGAAATTACTCAAAGATACAGGCAATATTTACAGAATAAGGAATCAATTTCCTTTTTTACTACTCGCATTAACTGCAAAAACGGGACTCAAAAAGAATTAGAAATCTCAGTCGCTTCTATTCCTTATAAAGAACATGCAGCTGACATGGGTATCATCAGAGATGTCTCCGAGCGCAACAAAATGAATAAAGCTCTCCGCCAATCTGAGGAAAATTATCGTTTGCTAATAGAAAATATCGATGATCTAATCTTTATTCTCAATAGCCAAAAACAATTTGTTTATGCAAGTCCAGCCATAGAAAAGTATAAAAATCAAAAAGTCAGCGATATAAAGGGAATGCCTTTTATAGATTTAGTTTATCCAGAAGATAAAGAAAAAGTAAAACTGGCCTTAAAAAAAATAGACGATGGAGGTCCTACCACCTGTGAGTGTCGCTTAGTGAACAAAGAAGGAAAGCTCCGCTATGTCCAAATCTCAACACGCCTTATTTCAGAGGATAACAGCCCTGGAACTATACTGGGTATTGCCACTGATATCAGTCAACATAAACTTTCTCTTGAAAAACTAAATAAGGCTTATAAAGAAGTTCAACAAACAAAAGCTAAATTGAAAGCCATCATCGATAACGCCCCTAACATAGCTATTCAGGGATTTAACAAAAAAGGAGAGGTAATCTTTTGGAATACTTCATCGAAAGAGCTGTTCGGGTTTAGTGAAGAAGAAATGAAAGGGAAAACAATCGATGGTCTCTTCCTTAGCGAATCTGAACAGAAAGGATTCATCTCTCTGTTGAAAGATATTTTCCTTCAGAAAAAGCCTACTTCCCTGATGGAATGGACAACCACTACCAAGAGTGGAGAAAAAAAGTATATTCTAAGCTCCTTTTTTCCTATTTTTCTTGCTGGACAGGAACCCATAGCTGTAGCCATGAATGTTGACATTACAGAAAGGAAAAAAGCAGAAGAAAAAATTAAAGAGATGACCCGTCAGATTGAAATGTTTTCTGAAATATCAGCAGATATTCTATCCATTGAGGATGAAAAAGAACTTTTTGAGCGCATTGCCCAGGCAGTAGTCGATATTTCTGATTTTAATCGTGTCCTTATTTCTTATTTTATTGAAAAACCTCCTTATAGAGAAATAATCGGATACAAAGGTGTTAAAGAAGAAGATTTAGAAAGAGTAAAAAAAATCAAAATGCCCCCGGGAAAATATCAAAAATACTTTGAAAAAGGAATTAAGATTGGAAATCAATCCTGTTACATACCCCATGAGCTTAAAAATATCCTGGATAAAAAAGCTATGATTCCTGGAGAAAAAAATTATCCAGAGAAAAAAGGTCATTGGCATAGGGAAGACAATCTTCTGGTTTCAATGAAAGATACCAAAGGGAATTTAATTGGGATTATTTCCGTTGACGATTCAAAAAGTGGACTGATTCCTACCAAAGAAACAGTAAGGCCTTTAGAAATATTTGCCAATATGATTTCAGAAATAATCCAGCGGAGAAAGCTCACCAAAAAAATCAAAGTTTCTGAAAAAAAATATAGGGAACTAATCAGCAATATAAAAGTAGGTGTTTTCAGAGTAACTCCTACGGGAGAGCTTCTCGAAATCAACCCATCTGCTTTAGAGCTTTTGGGCTACGAACAGGGAGAAAAATTTATAAATCTAAGAATAGAAGATTTATACCATAACCCAGATGATAACGAAAAATTCATGAAAGAAATTGACAAAGAAGGTATTGCCAAAAATAAAGAACTCCTTCTCAAAAAAAGAGACGGTACTCTTTTTTGGGCTTCAATGACTTCAACAGCCGTAGAAGATGCCAACGGCAAGACTATGTATTACGATACTGTTATCGAAGATATAACCGAAAGAAAAAAGTTAGAAGAAGAAGTTAAACGCCTTTCAGTCACTGATGAGTTAACTGGGCTCTATAATCGAAGATATTTTAACGAACATCTACCTATTGAAATAAAAACAGCAGAACGATGGCGGAGTACTCTCTCTTTAATCATGATCGATATTGACGACTTTAAACCCTACAACGATTCTTACCATCATCTGAAAGGAGATGAAGTTATAAGAGAAGCAGCTGAAGTCATTTCTGCCAACATTCGTAAAGAAACAGATTGGGCCTCAAGATTTGGTGGTGATGAATTTGCAATTATATTGCCTGGAACAGATGTTACTGAAGCTTTAACTATAGCTGAAAGAATAAGGAGGGCTTTCCAAGCCATTGAATTCAGACCGGAAAGAAATTCCATTCAAAAAACTATCAGCCTGGGAGTGGCCTACTGTCATTACCAAGAAGCTCGTTCGAATAAAAAAAGCCTCGAATATAAAACAGATTATGAAAAAATAGCCACCGAATTAACAAATTTAGCTGACAAGGCCTTATTCAACGCAAAAAAATCAGGCAAAAATAAAATATTCGTTTCCAAGCAATCTATCGAGCTGTCAAGAATACCATTTTCCCCTATCTCCCAATCATAAATTATCTAGGCTCCCTGCTATCTAAAGCTCCCAAATAACTCATTTCTTATTATTTCCGGAACAGGCTTTTATGCAAATGCCACAGATATATTGACCGACAACTCCCGATCTTCTAAATTCTTTTAATTTTTCAAAACAGGCCAAATGGTCAAAATTTTTCCTGTCTTCTTTTATGGCTTGTACAGGGCATACAGCTAAACACTTCCGACAGTCCCCACAATCTTCAGCTAAAGGTGAATCTGTTACAAGAGGCATATTGGTTAAAATAGTAACCAACCGAAATCGTGCCCCTAATTTTGGGTTGATTAGAAGGTTATTCCTTCCCATCCAGCCTAAACCAGCCAAATAGCCTATCTTTTTGTGTGAAAGATGCCCTCGCTGCTTTTCCCAATCTATAGTTTGAGAAGCAGGAATGGGCAGAGCTAGAAACCCTTCATTTTGAATATAAGAAGAAAGAAGAAAAGCAGCTCTATCAAGAAAAAAATTAAGCTGACGATAATGATGAAAATAAAGATGAGTGGGTTTGTCCTCTATATCCTCTATTACAGAATCAAGGAGCCTTTTTCCCAAAGAAACGGCTCTGTCATATTGCTTGATAACCTCTTTACTGAGAAAAAACTCATCTCTTATTTCAGTAATATCAGCCACACCAAATAGAGAAAGGTGGTGTTTAAAGGCCAGTTTCCTTAAATTTTCATAGTTTTGTTCTTTGATACTCATAAAAAAATAATTTTAAAGTTCATACTTACAACTGTCAATTTAATTTGACTGTAAATAAAATTTAAGATATACAAATACTTTACCTTTATCCAGTTAAATTTAGACCTGGGATAAAAAAAGAAAAAACATTAAAAAATTAACTAACCTAGATTATTCACGAGCCTAGGTTGATGCAGATGCGATACGTGACCCATGAAGCTGTGGTTGTCTACCGCAAATGGGTCACAACGAAGCAGATGCGCCAAAATAGGCTCGCCGGAAAGGTAAAAAATGCCGGTAAATATAGAAAAGATTCTTCTTGAAAAGTTTTTTCAGCAATGTCAGGATAACCTTCTGATATT
>Ga0190360_1001068_pt1 | contig 14531 bp, 8 predicted proteins | sample 48721834_MG_FD_161271 | JGI IMG/M metagenome (GOLD analysis project Ga0190360, IMG submission 161271) | Hydrothermal vent microbial mat bacterial communities from Southern Trench, Guaymas Basin, Mexico - 4872-18-3-4_MG | ecosystem: Environmental > Aquatic > Marine > Hydrothermal vents > Microbial... | reverse complement strand
TTCAATAAGATCTTTCTCGCTTGAAAAAAACTCAATTTTACCATCAAGTGTTTTAAAGCCCTCTTTTTCTTCTGGAGTAATTTCATGTTCTTTTAGCAAATAAATTAATTTATTATTGTCCGAGTCTACAAATGAAATACAAATAACTTTTTGTCGAGCGGTATTAGGATCTGGAATTCTATGTGAAACTGTTTTTACTTCTATATCAAAAGCAATTCTTCTGATTTCTGGAATTGGAGTAAAAAATAATTCTAAAAATTTGGGTAATTCTTTCTGAAACTCTTTTTTCTCATTTTTAAATGCTTCGGTTAATTCATTTTTAACATCACTTGGTATTTCTATATTAACAGGTCTAAGTTTATTGTTTTTTATCAAATATAGCATTCCTGGAATTAATTGACTATCGTATAAATAACTCCTATGATATAAAATAGTCGCTTCAAAACTGTGGTCCTTAATATATTCTCTAATGCTGTCTTTACTACCGCCGACTGATAAAGGGTCCTCTGTGATTATTTTAACCATTTCTTTAAGTTGGTCTGTTATTAAATCAAATTTTTTAATAGGTTGAAATTTAATGAACCCTTTATGTCTCTTTATTTGAGGATATTCTGAATTTAATACATCCAGTCCAAGGTCTGTTAATAAATAGGGTTTATGATTTGTAGTATCATACCAAAAAATTATTTTTCTAGTCTTTAAGTCATAGAGACGGCAGAATGCAGATTTCATCTTACCGTCATAATCTACAGATAGCAATAAAGCTTTATCTACACCTATTAAATCTTCTACAACTTTAGTTTTTACTTCCTTATCTCCTTTTTTGGGCTTTTCCTCGGGTATTTTTTCTTTTAATATCTGTTGTTTTTGTTTATTTTTAATTTCAGGTTCTTGTTCTTTTTTCATTTTTAAAAAATGAACTAAATTTTTCTTTTCAGACATTTTTTAGACATTCCTATATTAAACTAAAGACCATTAATATCTAAATTTAACTCCCAAATATAATATTATTAAAATATTTATTATAATAATGGAATAATCGCAAAAATTATTGCTACTACTGCGCTAAAAATAATAATAAGTAAAAGAATACTTCCAAATAACAATGTTTTTCGGTTTCTTTTTTGTCTTATTCTTCTAACTCTTCTTCTAGGCGGCATAATTTATTCTAATAAATATTCATTTCTATATTTAAAAATATTTAGCAAAATGGTATAATATCCCATCGTTTTAACTCCAATTTTTGTTGAGCAAATCAAAAGTTAAAGAAAATATTGATAAGTCTTGAGATAAAAAACTAATCAATTTGAGCTTCAATTTTTCTAAGTATCTCTTTAAGTTCTAATACCAATGATAAAAATTCTGCATCTTGCATTTTATTTTGAAGATTAATTTTAGACTTTTCAAGATGCTCAAAAATCATTTTAGAGCTTCCAGTTGTGTCCATCATTTTGGTCTTAAATTCAGAAAATTTATTATTGAGGTCTTCAATATTGTTTTTCATTTTATTAAATATGATTTCCCTATTTGTCTTAACAATTTTAATTATCCCTGTTAAATTTCCTGAAACAGATACAATACTATCAGTCATATTTTTAGAGAAATTATCAATAATAGTATTCATTTCAGACATTAATTTACTAATTTCTTTTACATTACTATAAATATCATTTAAGACGCGTACTAAAAATGGGATAACATCATCAATTTCCTTATTCATTATCTTTTTTCTCCATTTTTTCTTTTATTGAGACAATTAGGTTATTTATCTCTCTCAATCCCCGAGAAATCTGTTTATTCAAATCAATATTTTTAGCTTGTCTATTTAAATTAACAATTTCATTTGCAGCTTCTTTAATAATTGGTATATTCATTTCTTCCTTAAATTTATTTAAATTGTCAACTAAAATATTAATGATCCTCTCTATTGATTCAAAAAATTCGTTATCTTCATCTTTAAGTGAAGTTGATAAATTTTTAATAGTATTGCTCAGATCGTCCATTTTGTTTTTAGAAATTTTACTAATATTATCAATTTTAGAGGCCAATTTACTGACTTCATTCGTAAAATTATCAAATTTTGTTCCCAATTCCTCTAGCATTTTTATAAGATCGGTGAAATCATAATTCATTTCTTATACCACCAAATTATTATTGATATTATTTATTATCTTCGTTTTTTGTTGGAACAGGTTTAAGTTGAACAGCGTGTTTGATCTGTTTAGGTTGTTTCTCAGGTTGAGTTCTCATATAATTTATTGGCTTTTTCTTTTCAACTCTTAAAAATGTGGGTAATTCTTCAATATTCTCCAATTCATCTAAATTTTCCAAATTTTCCAAATTTTCCGGTGTTTCATTGACCACATTTATTTTTGGTTTAATTTGCGGATTTTTAGGAGTACTTCTTATAGTTGTCTTGTACTTTTGAGTTTTGGACTGAATTGGTTTAATCTGTTCATTTGTTGGGCTCTTCTTTGGCTCAGGTTGTGAATCAGCCATATTATTTATAATTGATTTCAGTGATTTAATTGCTTCTCTATATTCTATAATATATGATTGTCTCTGAATCTTATCCAAAATATCTTGTAAATTTAAATTTATTTTTTCTAATTTTTCCGTTCCTAACATATTTTTAATTGAGTCAATTCCTTTACTTATAGTCAATTGAAACTCGTCCATTTTATTTTCGATATTTTTAAGGGTCTTTTTTAAGGTTTCTGAAATTTCCTCTAATACTTCTGCACTTTGAACCATGAACTTTTGCATTACTTCAAATCTTTCTTTTTCCGCAGCTCTAATTCTACTATAAAACTCAAATGATTCGCTCATAAACTTTTTAAATTCATCATGTTCCATGAATATTACCACTTTTGCTAGATATTTTTTTAATATTCTTACTTCTTTTATATATGTTTAATAATATTTTTGCAAATTATTTTTGATTAAAGATAAATTTACATTGCTCATTAATTCTTTTCCTTTTAATGAATTCTAGCATAATTATATATATATATCTTACAGAATAAATTAAATGATGATAGACGACCAACAAGAATTAAATGATATTAAAAAAACATTATTAGGGTCAATAAAAAAAGACCTCGATTACTTTTTGAAGCAAGATAGCGTTTTATTTTTTGCTTTAACTACTGATAAGGGACTAATAATCGAGAAATATTCTAAAAAAGAGATTGATGCGCGCTTAATTGGTGGTATTATCTCTAAAATATTAAATATTTCTAATTGGAGTATTTCAAAATTAGATGAAAATAGTAACCTTGATTCAATCGAAATATGTTATAAAACTGGAATTCTAATTATTAAACCAATTAACAAGAAGTTTGTGGTTTTTCTTTTATTAAAACGAATGGTCGATAAAAATAATATTTATTTATTTCTAAATTCACTGTCATTTCAGATTATTAGTTCGACAGGAGATTATTTGGAAGTACAAAAAGAATTTATTCAGATAGATAACTCCATAGCAAAATTAAAAGAACTAGTTCAGAGTATAGAAATTCCAAAATTGTCCGAGATAAAAAATTTGCTCAAATATATGAATGTATAAATTTATATCCAGAGTATTTTTAATTAATATTATATAATCTACATCATTTAAAAAAAATCTTCATTAATAACTAATTAAGAGAAATAAAAAATAAATAACAAATTTTATATAAACTATATAGTGAAGAATTAATTTAATTAAAATATCTAAATTCTACAGAAATTTACCAAAAAAATTTTTTAGAACACTCCAAATTGAAATATGTATCTATTCATTTATATGATATAATTTAATAAATTTTTTAATAAGTTTTAAAAAAAATATTTGGAACTACATTTATAGGTAGAGTTCGTTGCTTAGAGAAATTTATATTCTCAGAGGATCAGAAGTTCTTTTTTGGAGACAATATGGAAACTCATTAAAGTGGGAAGATATTGCACCTATATTTCTCTCGATCATAAAAACTTTAGAAAACGATACTTTTTCCAAAAAAGATACAAATTTTATGACTATTGGAAGATATAAAATTACATATATTTCATTTTTGGAATTAAATTTATTTTTTTTTATGATAACTGACTTAACTGATAATGATAATGATTTGCAAGCTCAAATAAATGTTTTAAAAAAGGAATTTCTTGAGTTATTTGAGGAGATAATTCCTACAGTAAATAATCCTGAAATTTTCGAGTCTTTTAATCCAATTGCTGATAAGATTCATAAAGATCTGCGCCCAAAAATTGCTTTGGTCGGGTTTTCGGGGGTAGGGAAAACGACAATAACCCGATTAATTCGTGCTGAAGAGATACCTATGACACATGTTCCGACCTTAACTGGTGAAATTGTAACAGTAAAAATTGGAAAATTATTTTTTAATCTCTGGGATTTTGCGGGTCAAGAATCATTCAGCTTCTTATGGCCTGATTTTATTAAAGATTCTGATGCAGTCTTAATAGTTACTGATTCACAGCTAAAAAATATTGATGAATCAAAATTTTTTATTGACCTAATTAAAACAGAAGTCCCAAATGCTCGATGTGGTGTAATAGCAAATAAACAAGACCTCCCTAATGCAATGCCACCCGAAGAAGTTTCTCGAATTTTTAACTTACCTGCATTTGGAATGATTGCTGTGGACACTAATAATAGGGCTAAAATGATAAAAATTATTGCAGAGATAATGGACATATCTGAGCAAATTTCTCCATTATTAAAGCCATTAATTGAGAGAGATAAAGAAATGGAAGCTGCTGAAAAGTCATTAAAGGAGGGTGACTTACTTTCAGCTGCTAACCACCTTACAGCAGTAGCAAATTTGTCATTTGAATTAGGTGATGATAGTGAAATTGGTACTGAGTTATTAAACAAGGCAAACTTATTACGACAGCATCTAGGGATTTCTACAGAAACAATTTCATCCTCATCAAAAAATATACCTTCTCGCGAAGAGCAGCTAGAAATTCAGAAAATAAGGAAACAAATAGATTCAATTGAAACACAAATTGCCGATCTTGAATTACAACGACAAAGAGGGCTGATTTCCGAAGTTCAATATGATGAAAAAACCGCTGATTTAAAAAGAAAAAAAGAAGACTTAATAAAAAAACTTAAAATTCAATAAATAAAAATATTTTGTTGATGTCTTAAATAAAATAGATTTAATCATATATCAGCAAAATATATTTATTAGAGAAAAGATAAAAAAATACTACAATATATAAAAATATATAAAAAAGTTTTATTTTTAATTACCAAAAATTTTCCAAATTTATTATTAAAATTTTTAATACTAAAAAATTTGTTCTATATTTCAAAAAATTTACATAGATTTGAAAATTCGTTGTTGTTTTTTATCGAATTTAAAAAGTTAAATGAATTATGGTGTAAAATAAAATGGCTGTCATTGGTTTTTTTATTTTTACATGGGATTCAAGGACAGGTACAGTACTTAAATCAAAATTTCCTACTGATATAAATTTGTATAGTGATATTCTCATGAAAATTTATCAAGCTCATGCATATGAAGAGGGTGGTGGTTTTATCAGTTTAACTATTGGTGCATTAAATGTTGCAAGTTATTTAATTGAAGACGAAAAATATTATTTTTCATTACTTTTAAGCATTGATGAAGACCCTGATACTTATGAAGATGCATTAATTGATGCAGCAAAAGCTGTTATGAACGATCTTTATGAAGACAGATATGTGGCATTATTACCGTCAATATTTCAAAGAATTTCAATCTATCCAAAACTTGAATATGAACAAAAGCTTGCAATGATTTATTTAGACCTTGAAAAAAGATATATTTTAGACAGATTAGTAGACGATGGGAGTAGCACAGTTACTGAGCTGTTAGGGTGGTTAAAAGATAAGACAAATAAAAAATTCATCGACATAGATTCTATATTATCCTCATTAGTCAAATTAGGATTAGTTAAAGTAGTTTCTGTTAAAGGACTGACAAGTGATTCTGTATTTTTAATAGGTGATATTTTTATCACTAGAATTCCTGCCACATCCAGCATAGTCCAAATAAGGCGGTATAATTTACCTGAAAAGATAGTTAATGACTATTTAGATGAAACAAGGTCTTTTTTTGCAAAATATGTACCGTCAATTGAAGACAATGAGATAATTTGTAAAGCCATCGTTAATCCAGACGTATTTAAAATATTAAAAGTCCTTAGAATGACCCCAATGACTGCAAGAGGAATAGAGAAAATGAAACGTAAAGTTGAAGATTTAAATGAAGCAATTAAAATACTTTGGAATTCAGGGCTAATTAGGATACTCAAGGACAAGCAAGGAAATGAATATTATTTTCTAAAATCTGATATCAGAATTGAAAAATTCTTTCCTTCATATCTAATAGACACTATTAGGAAAAGCTATAATAATCAAACTATAGCAAATCATGTATTAATTGAGCATTTAAACATACTCAAGGAAGAATACCTAAGTAATTATCATAAAAAATCACAAATAGCATATGCAGTAGAGGAGGTAGAGTTCGAGTGAAATTCAAAAGGAATAGATTATATGGTCTAATCTTAGAAGTATTGATAATAACAAGTCTGTTTTTCGGAATGTTATATTTTCTAAGTCCAACTTTTTACAATAGTTCAAATTCGGTCACGAACAATAATAATTTTGTAAGTGCTGAAAATAAATTAAGTCAGTGGGAAAATTATTCTATGTGGCGATATAGAATAAATATAACGTTGAAAAACCCGCTATCAGTAGATGTAGAAAATATTCCTATAGAATTTTATTCAAATTTCAGTCAATACAATTGTCTTAATAATTCATTAAGATTATTCAAAGGTCTACCACCTAGTTCTGAAGAAGTCCCGAGCCAAGTATGGAATATATCCTATTTTTCTGGTACTAACTTTATAAGCGGAGCTACAATTACATTTTTAGTAAATTTAACTGCAGGACAAAAGGTCAATTATTATTTATATTATTCAAATGACTCAGATCTTACAACAGACGCTATAGACTCATTTAATGCACCTAATTACCAGGATAAGATCAGTACAAATTTTAATAGCAGTTTTGCTCAAATAGAAAATAGCAAATATTATATAGAATTCTCAAAAGGAAAAGGAATTTATAATTATACGCTAAAGAGTTGGGATGAAAATATCCATAGTACCTATTCATTATCACCTCAATCTTATGAATTACTTTCTAAGAACACCCAATATGTTCTAGTTAGGCCTGGCGAGTATCTTCTTTTTATTGCTTATGAAGATAATACAAATATAACGTTATACGATGCAAAAAGTGGGGTAAGACTCGACAAATCTGGTCTTCCAGGTTGCTCTGAAATTTCGTCAAGAATAATCGATACATATGACACATGGCGGTATCCATCTCAAACAATTTCATTTTCTCAGAACATGATAATAAAAATAGAATATACAAAAACTGCTTCTTTAATGGTAACTAGTCTTGGGGTCAATAGGATACCTGGAGAAGGTGGTGTCACTAATAATTATTATTCAGGGACTGATAGTCTATCAGACGACGCTATTTATAGTGCGTATGGTACAGACCTTCTTCTCTGGATACCAAGAGATTGTTGGATAGCTGCTTATCAACCTCATACTAAAGTTACAATTACTGACATTAATACAGATGGTGATAACGATGATTCTAAGACTTTAATGTTAGGAACAGGATCAAATTGGTGGAAAAATATTGTTTGGAATACGACAAGAGACCCATTAGTTTACACAGCTAATAGGAGCACCCCTGGAAATTATTATGATTATACACCTTATGGCGATCCTAGTGGTGATGATTATTTAAATCCGAATATTTTTGATAACGACATTGTTCATATACAAGCAAATTCATCAATTACAGTTATAGCAGGGCGTCCGGCGAATGATTATCAGACCGAGGTTTATGGTAAAAATCAGATGCAATTTTATTTTCCAATAATGGTCAGATTTAGAGTAACAGCAACTGATGATAATACAAGAATTTATTGGCGCAACCTAACTCATGGAATGGCAGATCTTGACGACTCTTATGGTGGATATGACCCAGGCGATATATATTCTTATCAAGGAAGTTATCCTGATTATACTGATTATATTGCCAATGTATACGTTACATATTTTTCGGATTATAGTTCAAGACACCAACTATCTGATGCTGAAGTTGCTCAAGGATATATAAATTTAGATAAAGGTGATACGATTGAGTTCTATAGTTGGCCTCCTGATTATGTGGTAAATTATGGAACTCCATATGCAGCAAGAGCTGAAGATCCACATCAATCTACATATCACACAATATATGATAGATGGAATTCTGCACCCGATTTTTATAAAGATAATTGGGCTAATATAACCTCAACTAAACCTATAAAAGTCTGGGTAGGGACTTTTCAATCGAGTTCAAATGTTGGTGAAGCTTCTCAAAAATTTGGAAGTCTTCAATATTATTCATCATCCTATCAAAATCAATATATTCTATTAGGAAGTATAGAAAATGATACTATAGTAACTCTTGATTCATCTGAAGGTGTAACAGACCAGCACACTACTATAGTTAAAGCAAGCGACCTTAATGGTGATGGGACTGATGAAATTATTGTAGGGTCGACAATAATCGGAGTATATAATGGTACAAATGGTGAAAAATTATGGGAATATCCAGTTTGGGCTACATTTGGTGGTGGAATGGAACGATTTGGATGGGATGATTGGCGTTGGGTATCTCAAATTTATACAGAAGATATGAATGGAGATGGCTATAAAGATATAATAATTTCCGGAGCTGATGCCACATTTAACATATTGGTATTAAATGGTAAAACTGGAAAACCATTATGGTATCGAGCTGATACTTCATATTATGCATTAGACTTGGCATTTGGAGATATCAATGGTGATGGTATTTCTGATATTGTTTATGTTGAAGGTCCCGGATACGGTTATGCTTGTTATGCACTTGATGGAAAAACCGGAAATTATCTCTGGAGACACTACATGGGTTATCTTGGATGGGCTTTTGAGGTAGAATTGATGGACATTAACAGTGATGGGCTTTATGATATGTTGGTATTTGGGCTAACTAACGATTATATTTATACATATAATGTTTCAAAATTAATAAATACATCATATTGGTCTGCAAGTGGCGGTCTGCCTGGCTACAATACTCCAGGTTGGAGACGTGTTATTTTTGATGACAATCGCCCTCAATATGATGAAGATGGTGGATGGTATGATAGGGTTACAATGAACCAAATTTTACAAAGTAGAATGCCTGGTGCGAATGGCTATGATTTGCGGGTATTGAAAGTAGGTGATTTCAATTCCAGTTTACAGGGGCCGGAAATTGCTATCGGTACAGGTCGAGCAAATTATTATAATGGTAATTATACTTTTATAGCAGTAGTAAATTATACATTATCAAATATTTACCAGAATGGACGAATTGGAAATGAATATCAATCACCTCTTGGCGGAAAAGCAATTTGGGTAACTTCAATTAATCCATATAAACCACAAACTACTACTTATGACTATCATTGGGTTAGAAAAATGGCAGTTGATGATTTAAATGGGGACAATTCTGATGACTTAATTGTTGGACTTGGGGAATATGAGAGTTCTTGGAATTCTCACCAAGAATATGAGGGCAATATTACGTTATATGCTTATTCTGGAACTACAGGAGAACTGTTATGGAAATCAGATAATATTACAGACAATATTTGGGATATTAAAACTTATGACTATAATTCAGATGGTCAACTGGACGTTTTAGTTTCTGTAAGGGGTGAAAGAAACAATTATAAACCTTGGTATATTTACAATGGATATTCTGGAAATATAACTTTGGTAAATGGTTCAAATGGTAAAATTATTTGGTATAAAAATATTGCAGATGGGTCTGGATATAGATGGGTTAGGTCTGTTTGTGCTGGAAATTTATCGAGCGGTTCTACATTAGACCTCATCGCTGGAACTTATTCAAATAACGAGTCATTTTATGTATATCTGTATAATGGGACCACTTGGAACAGAGCTAACTGGAAATCCCAAATTTTACCAACAAAATCATTTAAAGACAATCTAAATCTGTCCAAAGGTGAAGTCGTAAGAATAGTTGTTAATAATTATTATCGGGGTATTATTATAAATTCAACAAAACCTATAATTGTGGTTAAATATGCAGGTGGTACGACCAGTTATGAATCTATAACTTGGCTACCTTTACAGAAAAGAAACAACATTATTTCTATTAATAAAGTTAATGAAGGTCCAATTTTTGTCCAATACCAAATAGAATGGTCCGACTTCAAAGGACTTTATACTACCGACCTATTAACATTTTATGCATCAACATCTCTCTGGAAATTAAAACGGACGCAATACTGGAGTTCATCATATACTTCTGATTATACTATAATAAATTCGTTATATAACATATCGACAGCTCATCAATTTAATGTAAGTTTGTTAGATTTGATGACCGATGTTAACGAAGCAAATTTTGATGGGCATCACGACTTAACATTAGGAATAGTGAGTACTGGATATTCTACAGTCGTTGATAGTATTCAAAATAAAAATAATATAAGCTTTGGGTTATATCTTACTAATTATAAAGCCAGTCAATATGTAAGTTTATCTGGCATTTCTTTTGATAGCCAGTATAAGTTATGTTCCGAATATATTGAGTTTAAAGCAATTGCCAATGGATATTCAACACCTGGTGGAAGTCCAAATAGTTTATCTTTAGATTTATGGGAATTTGCGGGTGTAAACAAGACAAAATCGCAATTAACTAACATAGATAACATACTAAATACAAATTTTATTCAATCTGAATCTTCTGACACTATATGGTATTCGATTTCAATAAGAGTTGTAGATTCTGCAAATATCCCAGTTGGTGGCGCAAATGTGACTATTTATAATAAAACTCTCTATGATCTAAATGGCCCAGTACCGTCAGCAAAAGTAGCAAGTGAAATTGTGGATTCTACAGGATATACAAAAACATTTACCAAAATTCTCGAAGGTAATTACACTATTGTTGCAAAACTATCTTCGGATCAATATTTAGCATATAATGGACCAGAGATTAATTCAACCGTGAATTTTGAAGTCAATGCAACAAATAAAAATTTACAAATAAAGTTGAATGTTGTTTCATTAAATATAAAGGCTTTATATAAATCAAAACTTACTTCATTGGACTCAATTCCGCCTGACGACTTTTTCATAAATGCGAAGATTAGTATTTATAATTCTTCAATGGGAGAATCAATTGTAAACCAGACAACAGATTATAATGGCGAGGCTACTTTCTACCTAATTCCGTCAGATCTTGGAGAATGGAATTATACGATCAAAGTATTTGCATATGGTGAAGCATTTGATTTAGATATTGTCAAGAGAGTGAGTCAAGGGTTCTATAATTATACTTCATCAGGTACTTGGGAAAGTCCTTTAATTCTTATAGGAAAAGAAGTTGGGGGCACAGCATCTAATATGAATAAATTGGACAATTTAACTTACAATGTTTCTACTGAAGAAAATACTAACACAACGCAGATCGAATTTAATTTCAATTTATCTTCTATAAACGCCCCTGTGGACCTAATTAACCTAACATATCGCGGCAAAATTAATGACACTGCCTCAGTTGGAGCTTCGTTGAAGTTATATAATTTCCTTTCATCCACTTGGGATGAAGTATATGACATCAACCAAAATAATACATGGATGACTTTTAAAGACCAGTTTTCAAATGATTACGTTGATAGTAGTAGTGATAATCTAGTAAGAGCACGATTGGACATAGAAAGTAATACTCCAATTCTGTCAATGATCGATTATATTGGCTGTGAATATATAACATTAACAGGAAATAATCCACAAAAAGAATATAACATATCTTTATCATCTCCAATTAATCTAATAATCAATTGTACTGGTAGAGCACCAATTTATACATATTTAAATGTAGCACCGCCTAATGTAAGTCAGTCTATTTATATTCTAAATTATTCAGATACATTTTCATTAAGACTATTCTTTAACGCATCCGAAAATTACCAAAATGGAATTCCAGATAGTAATACTGAAATTATCGCTCAAATTAAAGAGCCCATAACGGACAATATTCTTGCAACTTATTCAAAATCTAATGGTGGAATTATTTATAATGGAACACAAGGATATTATAATTTAAATTTCTCGACTATTAATCTTAACACCGGTGATTATAATGTCTATATTAATGCAACATATCCTGGATATACTCCGGCAGAATTATCATTTATTTTAAGAATTCTACCGCTAACAACCTCGCTCCAAGTATCTCAAAATGGAAATCCAATCACAAAAATTTCAATCTATTGGAATAGTACCATGGAACTTAATGTAACCTATCTTTATTCTCAAAACAAATTAAGTGGCTGGACTCTGAGCTGGCAAATTTTGCAATATTCATCAATTAAAGGTTCTGTATTAGTATCAAATGACAGATATGAACTCTCAATATCTTCTGAACAACTTGACACTACAACATATACCTTACAATTAGAAGCTAATAAAACAAATTATGATTCCGTCCAATTGACCATAACAATAGAAGTCCATGAGATACCAACTAAATTAAATGGCACAGATTTCCAGTATCCGAGCATTAAAGTTTATGCAATGGAGAAAAAATTGATTTATTTTGAATTATTGAATAATTTAACTAATACAGGGGTTGATGGTGCAATTACTTCTTATACGATCGATACTCTTAAAGAAACTGGTAGTCTAAATAATACTGGGAATGGAATTTATGTACTGGACTTAAGCACAGAAAATAAACCAGTAGGTTCTTATGCTATAGTTGTTCATATCAAGAAAAACAAATTCTCAGAAGTGCCCTGCGTGGTCTTCTTAGAAATTATGAAACGACCGACCAAACTCAAGCTTTTAACTCCACAATCGGTCGAAGTATCAGTCGGTGAATCAGTTTCATTCGAATTTAATTTGACCGATGAACTGAACGGAATTGGACTTAATTTTACAATTAATTATAGCTGGACTTATGGGTCAGGTACTCTTCAATTAATTGGAAATGGTATATATAGACTTACTATTCCAACTGATAATATAGCTAGAGGCACTTATCCAATAACAATAACTTGCTCTACTGATAATTGGACTGTTCAGTCAATAACAATTACTTTATCAATAACATGGGTAAAAATAATGGGCATTGAATTACCCTACTTCATTGCTTTAATCGTAGCGGTAGCTTCTGCAGTTGCAATATTTTCACTATATATCGCAGTAAAACGAGCAAGAATTCCCGAAACAGTTAGAAAAATTGACTCTACCATTAATGCAATTAAAAAGAAAAAAGGTGAACTGTCTATCCCCATTTCAAAGTCGAAATCAGTTCTCTATTCTGAACGGTTCAAAAATGATTGGGCTATTCTCAAGTTAACTCCGCCTACTATTCAAAATAAATATCTAATTGACTATATTTCTGACTTAATCAGTAAGGTAAAATCAATAAAAATGAGTCTACCTGAAATTGAAAAGTTAGTAAATAAAATACAGTTATTAGGTACCACAGAAATTAGAGTAACATTAGAAAATATGGGTTTCCCACCTGAAACTATTGAATTAATTCTAAATGCAATAAAAAATTATGGAACAGCAGCATAAAAATTGGAGTGGTAAATAAATGGAGGTTCAAATCAACACATTAAAAAAAATGGTACAAGATCTTACCAAACAAAACAAGGCACTAAAAGGCAAAATTACTAACTTAGAAGATGAAATTCTATCAATTCGCGGAAAGTATAAAGTTTCAATTAATTTACCACCAATTAAAAACTCAAATATCGAAATGATATCGAAATATATCGAAAATACCATGAATAACCTTTCCATCATTACTCCATACATCGACTCCTTTTTTGTTAAATTACTTATCAAAATAATTAGGACAAATAATATTAAAATTCAAATTATAACAAATGAACGGAGACAAATCCGCCAAGATCGACCTGATTTACTGCAAGGTTACGATGATTTACAATTAAATAAAGCTATAACTCATGTTTTTAATTCACTTTCCAAACAGACTATTATTCTACAAGATAATAAAAATTTACTATTATGTAGCACTTGTTTATCAAAAGAGGACTTAAATGATACTTTTAATTATATAATTGCTATAAATGATCAATTTATTTTAGAGAAATTTGAGCAACAATTAATTGAGCAATTACCTCCATTCTTAAGACATTAAATCCTTTTAAAATTCTCTTCTTTTTTTATTTTAATTAATTTGAAAAAATATAAAATTGCCGCTTAATTTAACTTTTAAAGATTTATATAGCCTTAAACTTAATAATATTTCTAATTTTTTCAAAAGAGGTTTGAATTACTCTTTAAAATTATGAAATCTCATGAAAAATATATCCATTATTATCCATTATGTTTCCCTACTACTTTTCACAAGTTTGGCATCT
>Ga0190360_1001062_pt1 | contig 14565 bp, 14 predicted proteins | sample 48721834_MG_FD_161271 | JGI IMG/M metagenome (GOLD analysis project Ga0190360, IMG submission 161271) | Hydrothermal vent microbial mat bacterial communities from Southern Trench, Guaymas Basin, Mexico - 4872-18-3-4_MG | ecosystem: Environmental > Aquatic > Marine > Hydrothermal vents >... | reverse complement strand
CCAATGTGCTGCTTGTAAAGCAAAAAGAGGAGAATTTGAGGGTGAAAATAATCCCAATTATTCTTCTGGAAAAAGTGTAATTGTTAAACATGTATGCCCATATTGCAATAAAGTATTTTATGCTCCTGCTAATAGAAAATTTTGTTCTCGTTCTTGTGCTAATAAATATAGATGGTCTAATAAAGAATATAAAACAAAAGTTATAACTAAACTTAAAAATTTATGGGAAGATGAAAGTTTTAGGAAAAAGTGTTTAAAGCCTATATCAAGAAAAAAGACTAAACCTGAAAAAGAATTAGAAATAATTTTGAATAATTTATTCCCCAATGAATATAAATTTGTAGGATTAGGAGATTTTTTTATAAAAAGATTTAACCCAGATTTCATAAATATTAATGGTAAAAAGAAAATAATAGAATTATATAGCGATTACTGGCATAATTTACCTGAATATAAAAAAAGAGATAAAGAAAGATTAAAAACATATAAAAAATATGGTTATGATACTTTAATAGTATGGCAAAAAGAGTTAGAAGATATAGAAAATTTAAAAAATAAACTTATTCAATTTCATTATGCGTAAAATTAAAGATTTTTATAATTTGTTAAAACATTCTAATTACACAACAAAAGTAAAAATATATTTTGCCATTCCCGTAGCAGGAGATGACTACGATTCTTATGAGCAAAATTATACTTATTCTAATTTAAACCCTATTACTATTAAAGCGTATGTTAGTCAAATATCACCTGAAGCATTAGTTTGGAAACAATACGGTTTAAAAGAAATAGGAGCAGTAGAAATAATAACTGAAAAAAGATATAAAAATTACTTTGAAAAATGCAACAAAATTGAAATAGATGATGAAGAATACGAAGTCTTCAAAGAAGCGGTTGGCAATAGAAGCATTATTTCAGAGCGTCCTTATAATTTAATAAGAGTTATTTTAAATAAAAAAACATAAAGGAGTATAAATTATGGCTGTAGTAAAAAATAATACTTTAGAAATTACAGGAACAGGAACAATAATAACTAGTTCTGTTAGAATAATTTCTATTCAAGCTATAGCTAATGCTGATAATAGTGAAGCTGTTTTAACAGATAGTGATGGTGTAGTAATAGCTCATTTTAAAAGTGACGAAACAGGTAAAAGAAGTTATGCTCCATTATATTTAGATAGAAAAAGAGTTGAAGGTGTTAAATGTGATGTTTTTACTAATATGGAAAAAATAATCGTTCATCTTGGCTGAAAATTTAAATTATGGCAAATTATTTTCAACAAGCCCGTAATGTTGAGTTATCAACGATTTATTATTTAGAACAACAAATAAATGCAAGTTGGTCTAATGTTAATGTAGTTAAATCATTTACTCAAGTATATGATAAACCATTACCTGTTGTATGTATTCAGTTAGATAGTGCAGCAAGAGACAGATTAGAAATAGGCAGTAACACATTAGACAATACTTATACAATAACAATAGATATTTTTGCTCGTAGTGATGGACAAAGAATAGATTTAGCTGATTTTATTATAGACAAATTAAAAGATAATTGGGTTTACTATATCCATAGTCATAAAAGTGGAAGTCCAACTGAATTAGAAAGAACAGCAGATGGAAAAGTTCAATTATTATCAATTATTGAAGATAGAAAATTAGAAATATTACCTAATCCAGAAGAAAAAGATAGATTTAGACATTTAATAACTATTTCAGTAAAAAAGTCTTAATAATGATTAAAATTAATTTTGAAGTAAAAGGTTTAAATGAAGCTATAAATGATGTAAAAAAATTACTTTATGCTGTAGATAGAGGTTTAGTATTATTAGGCGATGCTACAGTTGAAAAAATGAGAGAAAATATAAAAAAATCAGCTCATAGATATTCTTCAGGAAGATTAGGCAATTCAATAAAACGCTACATTGGACATACAGGAAAAATTTTTTGGGTAGGAGTAGGTAAAATAAGCGAACTACCTAAATATTGGGCTGTTTGTGAGTGGGGAGGTTATATACCTCCCGCCAATTTAGGTTATTTTGAAGAAACAGGTAAACCTATAAGTGCATTAAGAGGTAAAGGAACAGAAAGATGGATTCATACAGGTAATAGAAAAGACTTTTTATTAAAACCAAAAACACCAATTAGACCATTAAGATACATTTTTCATACAGTTCAATGGGTTAGAAGAATTTGGTCAGGTTATTGGGCAAGCTATGTCAGCAAAATACAAGTGAAAGGATTACCATTTTTACCAACTTCTGCTGCAAGTTTTGGATTTCCTTGGTTAGAAAAATCTAAAAGATAAATCAGATAAAAATGTCTATAGGAGAGACTAAAAAAATTCTCATAGGAGGAGAAAATAAAAAATGGCTCTTGTTCATACTTCACATTTTCAACCCCGTATCTTCCCTTTAAAAGGGACACAAGACCCAACTGAAATAGATAGATTACAAGATATGAGAGCTGACGTTACTTTAAACAGAACAAAAATTGAAGAAATAGGCAGAGAAGGAGTAGTTGATTGGAGAAAAGGTTCTCCTGCAGTAACTTTGAGTTTAACTCAGTTAGAATATGGTTCAATTGAATTATTTGCTCAATTAGCTAATAAAGCAATCACTTCTAATAAAGTAGAAAATACTGAATTTAAAACTTCAGCAGTAGATATAGTAGGTTATAAGACAGATGATGATGGAAATTTTTTAAGTTCAATATGGTATCCTAAATTCAGATTATCAGGTTTAGGTTTGAATATAGGAGACCCTGACGCTTTAGTAGAAAGAACATTCACATTAGTAGGTGAAGACGAAATTACATTAAAAAATGATAATAAATATTTCATTTACAAAGAATTTAATGCTTCAGGAGGTTCACCTGAAACTTTTTCTGTTAGCGACCCTACACCTTCTCAAGACCCAGATAATAGTGGACAATATTTATTCAGAGTAGTGCGAGTAAGAGGAAATACTACAACTGAATTAACTCACGGCACTGACTGGTCTTACGATGGGGCAGGAACTTTAACAGTAAATACTACTAATGCAGGTGATGTTATAAAAGTTTATTATTCAGCTTCATCTTATATTTCAGGGCAAGAACCTTTTGTAGCTAACGACAGTGATTTGTCAGGAATATTAGCAAATTCAGCAAGTATATATTTAGTAGATACAAGCAATTATCTTTATGCTTTACAAAGTGTTTCAGTAGATGTTACTTTTGATAGATTTGATGTAAAAGAAGTAGGAAATGAAGATGTAATAGCAAGAGGTGTAAGAGACACAACAGTAACAGTTACTTTAGGCAGAATTTTAAAACAATGGACTATAGAAGAAGTATTGAGAGGTGTAGCAGGATTAGATTTCGGTAAAATTGATATAAGAAAATTTCAAGATGAATTAGCTTTAATTATAAAACTTTATGAAAATTCTGATAAGTCAACATTTAAAATAGGTTATAAATTTACTGGCTTAGCAGCTACAGGATTAGGAACAGGTGTTGGATTGAATGATTATGTAAACCGTTCTGCCACGCTTACTGGAGAGAGTTTCTTCATTACTACTGACGAAAACCAATTGTAATTTAATTTTTAAGTGAGAGGAGGTAAGAATGAAATTAGAGTATGATTTTAAAACATTGTGTGAAATATTAGACATTGAAGCTCAAAAAGTAGTAGGTAAAATACTTAAAAGGTTTGAAATAATTGAAGACAGAGAAACATTAAAAAAGTCTATAAAAGAATTACTTTATGAATCTTTTAGAGACACACGAGACATACTAATAGCTTTAGGTAGGGGATTAGAACCTACAATATTTAAATTTAAAGCGAAGGAGAAGACTACAAATAAATAAAAATAGTCTTCTCCTTTTTATTTTGTAAGGGGGTAAGATGAGAAGAAAAATAAAAGAAGAAGAAATTAAAGAAATAAAAGAAAATATTGATTTAAATTATGTTGAAAATTTATTACAAAATAATGAAATAGAATTTGAATACAAAAATCAAAAATACAAAGTAAGAAAACCTACTTATAAAGAAAAACAAGAAGCGTATCAAAAAAGAATTGCTAAATACAATGAATTATTAGAAGCTACTGATGATAAAGGAAAACCTCTTTATAAAACAGAAGAAGAACTAAAAAAATTATACAAAAAAAGAGGTATTGATTTAGATGAATTAGATAACAAATTTACAGCTTTAGAACAACAAAAAAAACTATATCAAGAGAAATTAGGTAAAGCATTAAAAGAAAAAAAGTCTGATAATGAATTACAAGATTATAAAAAACAAATAGAAAATATAATAGAAGAACAAAAAACAATCTCAGCTAAAAAGACTTTATTATTAGAAACTTGTATAGAAAATCAAGCAATAGTTTTCTTTTATAATTATTTAGCTTATTTAGTTACTGAAAAATTAGAAAATGAAAAGTGGGTAAGAGCATTTAAAACTTATGAAGAATTTTTAAATAATGATGAAGAGTTAATTAATCAATTAGTTTTTCATATTAGTTTAGTAATAATTCCCGAATTGTGATGTATGATAAGATTAAGTCAAGAAAAAATAATAAAATTAATAAGAAAATTAGCAAGAAGCAATTATTATCAAACTATTTATTCACAAGAGAAAAATTTAGGATTAAAGTTATTTAAAAATGAAAGAAAATTAACAATGTTACAATTAAATTTTTTAAATTATTTAGGTTTTTATAGTAATTTAATTTTAGACGTAGCTATCGGTGAAGTAGATAACAAAGTAATAGATGATGACATTTATGCAGATGCTTATATGTATTACAAGCATAAAATTGAAAGAAAAGAACGTTTTAATAAACTTCAAAATTTAAATTTACATAAAGATAATAAAGTTAAAGTTAGCAGTTCTCAATGGATATTTAAAAGACCAATTAAGAGAGTGAAATAAAATGGCAAGAATAAATCAAAGAGCAATAAATTTTTTACTACAATACGTTCACGATAAACAAACAGCTATATATATAATTCAAACTATAAATAAAATGGGTTGGGCTGCTAAAACAACTGGTCAGCAATTTAGAGAAATGTCAAAAAGAGCAGCTATGGTAATTCCTGTTTGGTTCGCTTTAAGAAGAATTTTTACAGCTATAGCTTATACTATAAGAGATTCTCTTAAATATTACGTAGATTTATCTACTTGGTTAGCAAGGGCTCAAGCAGTTACTTCAGGTGTAAGTGGTAAAATGGGCGAAGCAATGAATTATTTAAGAAAAGTTGCAGAAGATTTTGCAAGAAGTCATAAAGGAACAGCAAAAGATGTAATAGAAGCATACTATAGAATGGCGACAAGCGGTATAGAATTTAAAGATTCTTTAGCTGCAGCAATTCCTATTGTTAAATTAGCTATGGGGACATATTCTGATACAGTTCAAGTAGCAAAAGCAGTAGCGGGCATTTACAGATTATTAGGTGATACTGTAGAAGGCGTTACTAATCGTCAAGAAAAAATGTATAAAATTGTAGACATCTTAGCTAAAGCTTGGCAAACTAACGAATTAGAAGTCAATGAAGTAGCACAAGCAATTGCTAATTTTGTAGGAGTAGCTAAACAATACAATTTAACTTTTACTGAAACTATTGCTTTAATTGCAACATCTCACGAAGGAATGATTAAAGCAGGAAGAGCAGGAAGATTATTAAGTAGAGTTTTTGAAGATTTAAGTAAAAATTTACCTAAAGTAGCAGAGTTTTTAGGAGTTACTTTTAAACCAACTGAACGAATAGATTGGTTTAAAGTCTTAATACAAGTAATAGAAAAATTTAGAGAATTAGGTAAAAGCACACCTCAAATAGTTCAAGCTATGCAAGATATGTTTAATATAAGGAGTTCAAGAGAATTAAGAGCTTTAATTGCTTCTTATGAAAAATTAAATATTAACTTAAAAAATTTTGCAGAAAATAGTAGAGGAACAGTAGACGCTTTACTAAAAATAGCTGACGCTACACCTGCAGTTCAATTAGAAAATTTAAGAGAAAATCTATCAATGATTATTAAAGATTTTGTTACTGGTATTATGAATGCAGATGATTTTGTGGAAGCTTTACAAAAGTTAAATAGAAATTTAGAAGAAATGAGTTTTTATGCAAGTGGAGCAGGAGCAGCAATAAGAGCATTATTACATAATTTAAATGTAATGGCGGAATGGGCATTAAAAATGCCTGAAAATAAATTTAAGAGATTTATGAAAATGATAACTGCTCCTGTTAGTGTGCCTATAGATGTTTTAAGAGGTTTAAAAAGAGAAGGGAAAGACCCTTTTGAAGAAGCTGAAAAAGCAATGAAAAAACAAATGACACGATGGGATGAGTTTGAAAGAAAGCGAGAAGAAAGAAGAAGAAAACAAATAGAAGAGAGAATGCAACAAGAATTGCAAACTGATGAATTAGAAAAACAAGTTTTAGAATTAGAAAAATTAAAAACATTAGGTTATTCTGCTTTAGAAATAGAAAGATTAAAATTAGAATTATATAGACAGCAGTCATCTGATTTAGAACAAATTCATAGACAAGAACGAAGATTTTTACAAGTTTATTATCAAGAAATAGTAAAATACAGTGAACAATTAAGAGCTACATTTAGAGACACTTTAGCAAGTATTTTAAAAGGCGAAGCAGACATATCAGACTTATTTACGAGATTAGGTGAAAAAATAAGAACAATGTTTGCTGAATCAATAGCAGAAGGTATAACTAATACTATCTGGAGAATGACTGGAATAGGACAAATATTTGGCAATATGGTTTTTGGCTTTCAAAATATAGGACAAGGTATAGTAGAAGCAAGTAGAACAGCAACGCCTTGGTATTATGAAGCAATTGTAAAAGGAAGTGAAGTAGCAGCACAAAATATAGCTAATGCAATGCAAGGAAAACCAATAACAACTGCTGGTGCTTATACTTTTACTCCTACTGGAGCAGGTTTTGTTGGCGGTGGTGGAGTATGGGGGACAGTAGCACCTTTTGGATTACAATGGTTAGGAAATTTACTAAATAAACCTATCGGAAGAACTGGTTATATTACAAAAGGTGGGGAAAAATTATATTTAGGTGGTGGAATGGCGGGTGCAGCACGAGCAACTTGGGGAGAAGCATTAGGAGTTGCAGGAATGACTTTAGCAACAGGAATGACTGGTAATATTCCACTTACTTTAGGAACTGCAGCAATGGGATTACACACTTTAGGATTTATGGGGGCAGGAACAGAAGCAGCTTACGGATTAGGAAAATTTTTAGGTCCTATAGGCTTCGCTTTAACATTAGGTAGTATGATTTATCAAATGACAAGAAGTAAAACTGAAGTAAGAGAACAACAAAGAACATTACAAATAGCAAGTAGAATAGACGTTACTAATAAAACATTAGATATAATAAATAGAAATTTAGTAGCTTTAAGAAGTGATATTCGCACTTACATCTTACCGAGCAGTGCGTTTTTTGCTGAAGCAAGAAATATAGAAGACGAATTTGCTAAATCACAATTAAGAGGTTACTAAAATGGCAAGAACTTATTGGAATATATATACTTACGACAGTTCTAACGATACTTGGGTAGCTGATGGTCAGATACCTACTCCTAATAATACTTTAGCTTTAGGCTTAAATTCTACTTTACAAAAAATAAGTTTAGCAGATGGAGATGAAGCTATAATTAGTCCTGAAGTAAAATATAAAAAACCAAATGTTACTTTTACTTGGATTAGTAGTGGAGAAAATGATTTAAGCTCTTTAATTACTAAAATTGAAAATTATATTCAAAATCACACTAAAATAAAAATAGTAGATAGTCAAAGCACAGAACATATAGGATACTTTACAAATATTAGAAAAAATTGGATAGTAGGAATAAGCACAACTTTTGACGCAGAGGCAGAATTTACTTATTCATAAAAAATGGCTAAACAATTAACTACAGAAATACAAAATCAGTTAGATAATAAAGACATAAAGATTAAATTTATTTTAAAAATAAATTCAACAGATGTTTCTGATTATTTAATTAGTTGGTCAGTTAGTTATAATAAAGAATTTGGTGCAGCTTCAGCAGAATTCGTTTTAAATAACAATGATAGTAGATTTAGTAGTGGTGGTTCTAATGAAATAAAAGTAGGTGATGTAATAGAATTCATTGAACAATACGAAAACGATAATACAGAATGGAAAAGATTTTATGGTGTTGTTAATCAACGCTCTTTATCTAAAAGTATAAGTGATAGAGTAATTACTTTAACTTGTTTAGATTATATTTCTACTTTGAAATTTTTAGATATAGATTTAGAAGTAGAAGCAGACAAAATAGAAATTACTAATGAAACATTAAAACCTAATTATTTACCTGAACCTAATGAGAATTTAGCTCAAGTATTTGATTTTGCTAATAATAGTATTGCTGATAATCCTAATCCTATAATTATGATAAAAGATTTAACACATAATACTACTGATTTGCAGATGGACGGCTTTGAAATAAGATTTGATGATGGTCAATTAGTATTAGGCAGTCCTATTAACGCACGTTACAATTACTCAATAATTGCAAGGTCTTATTACTTTTATCCAGTAGGAAAGTATGTTGAAGACATTTTAGAAGAAATACTTAAACAAAGCGATGGCTATGGAAAATATTTATTCAATGAAGATACAGCAGATGATTTTGTAAATAATCATTTAATTACAGATTTTCAAACTGAAGAAGGAACAACAGAGGATGTGATGACCCCAAATTACACATCAACAACTATTACTATAAGACATAAAGTAACATCAGCAATAAATGAAGGAGATACAAGTATAACTTTAGAAAGTGTAGAAGGATTACCTAATAGCGGACAAGCAGAAATAAGTGGAGATGTTTTTACTTGGTCTTCTATTAGTGGTAATACTTTACAAGGAATACCTTCTTCTGGCACTTATTCATTAAATTCTCATCCTACTAATAGTTATGTTAAATACGAAGCTACTTATGAAGCTGGCAGAATTTGGTATTTAAGTTACAATAACTTAGTAACTGATTTATCTGCAACTGATTTTGGCTTGCCTTCAGGCGTTTCTATTGACTATATAGACAAAAGATTTGGAAGAATAATATTAGATACAGCTATTTCAACGAGTTCTACTGTAAAATGCACTACTAATTATCAGTTCAAAACTTTGCAGGCTTCGGGGGTAGAGCTAAATAAAATCTCTTTTAAAAGTAGAGAAGTTGAAAATAGATTTGAAGCTATAAATATGTTAAGAATGTATGTAGCTCCTAATTACGTAATATACACTTGTGGCGATAACAAAATATGGGCTAAATATATGAGCCAAAAAACAAGTGCAGATTATGATTTAAAATTAATTACTAATGTTAATTATTTAGAAGACCCCGATTTATATACAAGAGTTGTAATGTGGGGTAAAAATAAAAACCCTACTAATGTAATGTTTAATGATGACATTGACTTCGTTTCTACAGGAGAAAGTTATAAAGCATTAGCAAGTAATACAGAATTAACATTTGATAGTGAAGAAAGTAATTATTATGTTTACAAAACAGTAATAAGCGATGCAGGTTATATAGATGTAGAAGATGTAAAGCCTATAGTTTATATTAATGGAATTCCTGTAGATGATAAATTGCACCAAATGGTAATGCAACCTGTAGTTATTGATTTAAAAACAAGAACAACTGTTCGTTCAGGTTGTCATGGAGTTAGTTCAGAAAGTTATACTAAAATACACACTTATTATTATTATACTGTAAAATTACCTCATTCTAACATAGAACCGAGCGAACCTATTTATTTTTACGATGCAACAGGTTTGTTATTATTTACTGTCGGTCCTTATGATTTAAATTTTGATTATGCAAGAGGACTTTGGCACGTTCCAGGTGATAATCGAAATTCTCAAGTAGAAAGTATTTCTACTGCTACTTATTATGTATTTTATAGCACTCATCAATTAGAAATAGATTATGACAATGTTAAATTTAAAATAAGTAAAGATTTAATACCTAATAAAGACGCTACTGTAGTATCAGCAACTTTTGAATATTGGACTACAATGTTTCCTGTAAATGATATAGCGGCAGTTACAGATGGTAGATGGGATACTCAAAGTCAAGTAGAATTTTTTGCAGAACCTCCATCAGGTTATAATTTAGCAATAATTGATTTAGGTGCTGTTTATACTATTCAAGCAATTGATATTGTAGCGGGTTTTTATAGACCTGATGACATTAGAAAGTTTGATATAGATTTTAGATTTAGTCTTCATTATTCAATTGATGGTAGTAATTATTATTTAATAAGTGATAAAACACATAACATAAGATTAACAGGTGGTGAATCAGTTAGTTTTGAAGAAGAAGATTTAGGTGTTGATTTTCAAGCTCGTTATTTAAAAGTAGTTTTAGAAGATGTTAAAAAAATAGACTATGGTAATGGAGTGTGGGTAGTAGCTTTCTCAGAAATAAGTGCTTATAGTAATATTATTTTGAAATCTGAAGCAAAATTAATAGCAACTACTAAATTAACTCAAGATGTAAGTTCAGGTGATACAACAATTTACGTAGAATCAACTGAAGGATTTACAGAACCCGAAAGTGGAGAAACTGCTACAGCTTATTTAGATAAAGACTCTAATAAATCGTTTACTTATACAGGTTTAACTTCTAATTCATTTACAGGTTGTACAGTAGAAAGTGGTATCTCAGCTTCAGAAGGAGATTATGTAGTTCAAAGTATTGAAGATGATAATACTTTATACGATGATGACGGCTTACTACAAAAATTAGGAGACAGAGTATACAAAGATGTTAGAATAAACGATACCTACTTATTTACTCAAGAGCAATTAGATACAGTTAGCAAGGCTTTCCTAAAAGAGTTTTATAAGCAACACACAAAATTACAAGTAAGTGTAATATATCAGCCTTATTTAAAAATGGGTCAGTCAGTTCGCTTAGTAGATTCTTGGAATAATATAAATAAAGTTTATTTTATAGAAGAAATTTCAGAAAATAGAGGAATGTTTAATTTAACATTAGCTTATTATCCTTAAAAAAATGAAAAAAGGAAAAGAACATTGGAATTGGAAAGGTGGAAAGCCAAAATGTATAATTGTGGTAAGGAATTAAGTAATTACAATAATAAAAGATGCCACAAATGTGAGTTGAAAAGGAGATATAAAGAAGGAATTATGAATATGAAAGGTAAAAATAACCCGATGTTTGGTAAGAAAGGTAAAAATCATCCCAAGTTTGGTGTTAAACATTCTGAAGAGACTAGAAAAAAACAGAGTAAGGCAATGAAACAACGATACATTGAAAATCCTTCTTTTAATAGGGGGGAAAACCATCCTTTGTATGGCAAAAAAGGTAAACTTCATCCCAAATTTGGGAAAAAACACAGTTCTGAAACAAGAAGAAAACAAAGTTTAGGTGTAAAAAATTCTTATCAAGATAATCCACAACTTATAGAATTGAGAAAAAAGCACATTATAGAGATTTTAAGTAAATGTTCTCAAAAACCAAATAGAAAAGAAAATCAACTAAGCGATTTGTTAAATAAATTATTTCCTAACGAATATAAATATGTGGGTGATTTTAGTTTTTGGATAGAAAGTTATAATCCAGATTTTATTAATATCAATGGCAAAAAGAAAATAATAGAACTCTTTGGAGATTACTGGCATAATTTACCTGAATATAAAAAAAGAGATAAAGAAAGATTAAAAACATATAAAAAATATGGTTATGATGTTTTAATTATTTGGGAACACGAATTAAATAATATAGAAAAATTAAAACAAAAGATTTTGAAATTTCATAGATTAACATCTTAAAAATGAAATTAACAAGTAAAGAATTACAAAAAATAAGAACTTATATAAAAAATAAAATTGACATCTCAGAACTCATAAAGAATAAAGACATAAGAAATTTAGATTTAAGTTATGCTCGTATTAAAGATTTCAACAGAATAAATGATGATATAAGTGGAGTTAATTTAAGCTATACTATAATAGGCGAAGAAGACAAAATAACTAATTTAAGTGGAACTATAATGAGAAATTGTAATTTTAGAGGTGCTAAATTTTTAGGTAAAGTTTTTATGCGTAGAGTAGATGCAAGATATTCTAAATTTAGAGATTGTTATATGCCTTATGCTGAAATACAGTATTCAGATTTTAGAGATTGTGATGTTTGTGGGTGGATACTACCTTTTCACAGTTTAAAATTTTTAAAATCAAAGTGGAAAAAAGAACAATTAGCATATTTTCCTTTACCCATTCTATTTCAATTGGATAAAATTTTTAAAGCTATAATTATAGAATAAAAGGAGGTAAAATATGAAAAAAGAAAAAATTGAAGAAATGTTAAAACAAAGAGAAGAGTTAAAACAACAATTAGAATTACAATATCAACAACTAATAGGACAGATAGCTTTATTAAAACAATTACTTCAAGAATTTGACAAAGAAAATAAAAAAGATGGCTAAAGTCACATACAAAAATCTTTATCAGTTAGTAGTAAATGAAATCCAAAAACGTCAGAAATTTTTAAAAACAGATAAATATTCTGACCAATTAAATAGAACTTCTGTAGCTCCGTTAGGTTCTGTTTATCCAAGTGCTTTAAGTGATGTTACTACTGCAGAATTAGTAACAGCAGTTCAAAATTTATTAAGAGAAAGTTTATCAGCAAAAATAATAACAGGATTAGATGTAAAAGCAACTGACCCTATAAGCGACAGTGTTATAATAACAGCAGGTAAAGGAGTTGTAGCAGGTAATATTTATGAATTAGACGACGATACTACTATAAAAATTCCTTTTGACAACACTACTTCTGTATTTTATGTTAATTTATACTTAGACAGAATTTTAATAGATAAAAATAAACATTCTGATAAGTTAACTATTGCTAAAATAGTAGTCCCTAAACCAGGTGTTACTAATAGAGTAAAAAACAACAAAGATGACGATTATGAATGGGACGCTTATATAGTTAATTTTAGGACTTTAGAATTATATGTAGATGCAAATAATAAATTAGAAGAAGATAGTTTAGAAATTTTAAGAGATAATATTTCTCCTATTTTAGCTGATAATTTAATTGGTAATATTCGTCTCAACGAAGACTTAAAAATAATAAATACGGCAGGAACATTAGAATTAAACAGTGATTCATTAAAACTTTATGATGAGAATGATAATCTTTTAGCTAAATTTAATGAAAAAGGAGTTTATTTCTATAATACTACTGGAGTAGAATTAGCACGTTTCACTAATATAGATGCAAGAATAGGAAATATTTTAATTACTAAAAATAGTATTCAAAGTGAAAATTTTGTAAGTGGTGTAAGTGGTTTCAAAATAAGTGATACAGGTGATGTAGAATTTGACGATGCTACAATAAGAGGAACAATTTATGCTACAAGTGGTTTAATAGGTGGATTTAACATAGCTTCTAACAAATTATATGGAGGAACTATTCAAACAAGCGAAAATGTTGCTGCAGGTGAGAATGGCGTTATTATGGACAGTTCAGGTTTAAGAGGTTACAGTTCTACTTTAGGATTAGTATTTAATTTACCTACTGATGGTTCTGCTCCAACTTTTAGTAGTGGAATAATAGAAAAAACTACTTTTGAAGTTCAAACTAATGCTGTAATACGAACAAGTGAAACAGTAGGAGATGGTTCATCTAATAGTGCAGGAATTTTAATAAATAATACTGGATTATACGGTTGTGAAGCAAATCAAACATTAAATGAAGCTAATTTAAAAGCATTAACAGATGGCACAATAAAATTAAAAGGTGAAATAATATCAACTCAAGGTCAAATTGGTAGTGTAACTATCACAGAAAATTCATTAAGTGGTGGTTTAATAGAAGGAGTTACTTTAATAGCTCAAACAATAGAAACTTCATCAACAACACCAAGAGTTAGAATAGATGAAGATGGTATTGCTTATGAACTAACAACTAATACAGGTAAATATGGAAATTTTCAATATGGTGATGGAACTTTATACGGAGCAGGTGCAAGTGCGTTTTTATTTAATTCTAATTATCCTCCTTTTTCCGTTGTAAGTGAATTAGATTTAGCAGATATAAGATTATTTAATAGAACTTCAGACCCTGGAAGTGGAACTGGTCCTCACGAAGTAGGAGATTTAATAGTTGTTGATGGGGTTTTGAAAATTTGCACTGTAGCAGGTTCGCCTGGAACTTTTGCTCCAGTTGGTTCAGCTGCATCTTTAGATGATTTAACTGATGTTAATATTTCTTCTCCTTCTGATGGAGAAGTATTAACTTATAATTCTACCTCTGGAAAATGGGAAAATCAAACATCATCAAGTGCAAGCGGAGAAGCAGTAATAAAACAAATTTCTCAAACTAGTCACGGTTTTTCAGTAGGAGATGTATTAAGATATGATTCATCAGCTTCAAGTTATGTAAAAGCACAAGCAAATTCTACAGCTAATGCAGAAGTAGTTGGAATAGTATCTCAAGTAGTTGACAGTGATAATTTTAAACTTTTAAC